>Ga0163111_10001095_pt1 | contig 16374 bp, 16 predicted proteins | sample CRUFie1St18metaG_FD_109645 | JGI IMG/M metagenome (GOLD analysis project Ga0163111, IMG submission 109645) | Marine microbial communities from the Costa Rica Dome - CRUD Field 142mm St18 metaG | ecosystem: Environmental > Aquatic > Marine > Oceanic > Photic zone | place: Costa Rica: the Eastern...
TAATAAAAACATTTTGAAGTTATGCTTCGAAGATGACTGACAAATCACAGATATCAATAAGAGCTCTCTCCATAAAACCCTCTCTAACTCTTGAGATCAGTGCAAAAGCAAAAGCTTTAAAAGCTGAAGGAAAAAACATTTGTAGTTTAAGTGCAGGAGAACCTGATTTCGATACTCCTGAATTTATTATTGATGCGACCCTGAAGGCATTAAAAGATGGAAAGACTAGATATGGGCCAGCGGCAGGAGATCCTGAATTAAGAGAAGCCATTGCGCAGAAACAATCAAGTATTAATAAAGTTCCGACAAAAGTAGAAAATGTTTTAGTGACGAATGGAGGAAAACAGGCAATATACAATTTATTTCAAGTAATTCTAAATCCTGGTGATGAAGTTCTCATACCTTCACCTTATTGGCTTAGTTACCCAGAAATAACCCTTTTAGCTGGTGCCAAGCCTATTAAAATTAAATCTTCAACCAAAGATAATTTCAGAATAGATATTAATTCTCTAGAAGAAAACGTAACAGACAAAACAAGATTATTAATTATTAACTCGCCAAGCAACCCAACAGGTTGTGTTTTAACAGAGAAGGAAATGAATACTATTTCTGATTTCTTAAGAAAACATCCAAGAATTTTATTAATGAGTGATGAAATTTATGAATTTCTTATTGCTCCAGGTCAAGTTCATCACAGTTTTGCAAAAATCGCACCAGATTTAAGTAATAGAATTTTCACAGTCAATGGTTTTGCAAAAGCTTGGGCAATGACTGGTTGGAGAATTGGATACCTAACAGGAAATGCTGAGGTAATAAATAAAGCTATTGCTCTACAAAGTCAAAGTACAAGTAACGTATGTAGCTTTGCTCAAAAAGGAGCTATTGCTGCACTCCAAGGATCAAAAGATTGTGTCCATCAAATGGCACAAATTTATAACAATAGGCGGCTATTAATTGTAGAAAGACTAAAGAAAATAAAAGATATTTCTTTTGTAACTCCTAATGGAGCTTTCTATGTTTTCCCTGAAATAAATATAGATGAAATTGATTCAATTTCATTCTGCAAATTGGCATTAGAGAAAGTTGGTCTAGCAATAGTCCCTGGCATTGCCTTTGGAGATGACAAATGTGTAAGGATCTCATATGCAGCATCAAATAAAATGATAAATGATGGATTTGATAGATTAGAAGAACTTATAAAACTTTTTTAGTATATGAATAAAAGAATACTCTCGTTAGCAAATAAATTATTAGCCACAATAGCAATATTAACTTTATCTAATCTCAATAGTTTAAAAGCTGAAAAGATACTTCATATTGGGGCGATACCTGATCAAAATCCAGAACGATTAAATCGTCTATATAAGGTTTTATCACTAGAATTAAGCGAACAACTTAATGTCAAAGTACGTTATATACCTGTTGTTAATTATTCTGCAGCTGTAACAGCATTTAGAACTGGCAATTTAGATTTAGTATGGTTTGGAGGTTTAACAGGTGTACAAGCAAGACTTCAAACAGAGGGGGCCCAAGTATTAGTGCAAAGAGATATTGATGCTAAATTCCGTAGTGTTTTTATTGCAAACAAAAAAAGTTCCCTAAATAAATTAAATAATATAAACGGCTTAAAATCACTAAAAGGCAAGCGCTTTACTTTTGGATCGGAAAGTTCAACATCAGGAAGATTGATGCCACAATATTTTTTAAAGAAAGCAGGTCTCCAACTTAAAGACTTTAAAGGATCTAGGCCAGGTTTTAGCGGCAGCCATGACGCAACATTAATGCTTGTACAAAGTGGATCATATGAAGCAGGTGCTCTTAATGAACAAGTTTGGAAAAGTAATCTTGAAAGAGGTCGTGTTGACACCTCAAAGGTCTTTGTTATTTGGGAAACACCTTCTTATTACGATTATCATTGGCTTGCTCAAGGGAACTTAGATAAGAAGTTCAGAAAAGGCATCACGGAAGAAATAAAAAATGTTTTTCTAAGTTTTAATAAGAACAACACGCAACAAAAGAAAATATTAGAATTGTTTGGTGCAAAGAAATTTATAGTTTCAAAAAACGAGAATTACAATAGGATAGAAATCATAGGTAGAGAAATTGGGAAAATTAAGTGACTAAGTTATTAGAATTAAAGGAAATAAGCCTTTATCATAAAGACAATTTTAGAGTAAAAAACATTAATCTAATAGTAAATCAAGGTGAGAAGATAGCTATTGTAGGGAAAAGCGGTGCCGGCAAAAGTACATTAATCTCTATCGCCAATGGATCCATCCTACCAAGTGAAGGAGATGTCATTTGGAAAGGACAAAGTATTAACAACCTTAGAAAAAGAGAATATTCTAATATAGGAACGATATGGCAAGACTTATCTTTGATAGATGAGCTAAATGTTGGACAGAACATCAACTGTGGTGCATTAGGTAAGCACGGTTTTCTATGGGCTTTAAAAAATCTAGTAGGAATTATAGATAAGGAATTGTGTAAAGAATGCCTAGCTGCAGTAGGACTTCCTGAAAAATCTATTTATTCTTATATAAGTAAACTGTCAGGAGGTCAAAAAAAAAGAATCGCAATTGCTCGTCTTTTAAGACAAGAGCCAGAGATTGCTCTTGCAGATGAACCTTTCTCTAATTTAGATCCCTTATTGTCAGAAAATATATTAGATTTACTCATTAATAATAAAAATTATTTTAATATTCAAATTCCTAAAACACTAATTATCAGTCTTCATCAGTTAAATCTACTAAATAAATTCAATAGAGTTATTGGCATAAAAGAGGGTGAAATTGTGATAGATAGCTCAATTAATGATTTAAAGCCATCACAGATTGATTGGATTTTCTAATTAATCATGAAATTAATAAAACCAGTAGCACCTTTATTAATATTTATCCCATTAATTGCTTACATTCCTATTTCAATAGAAATCATAAAAGAATTTCATATAGGCGGGATAAATATTATTTTTCAATTTATCACATCTGCTATAAAACCTTCACTTAATATATTAGTAGTTAGAAGTGCCTGGGAAGGGTTGCAAATAACTATTGCGGCAGCTTTAACTAGCTGGGTTATAAGTATGTTTATTGGAATATTTTTGGGGGTATTGTCTACAGATTTATTTTGGAAGAGCATGCCTAATTTCTCATTTTTAGGTAAGTTTATTAAATATTCACTAGCTGTTCCAAGGTCAATACATGAAGTAATTTGGGGCATACTATTTATTCAGATTTTTGGTTTAAATATTTGGGTCGCAATTATATCTATAGTAGTTCCTTATTCAGCTATAACTGCAAGGGTAATATCTGAGCAACTTGATAGTTTTGATATTCAACCCTTAATAGCATTGCAACAAACAGGGGCAAATTCCATGTCCTCATTTATAACTATTCTTTTTCCTAAGTTAATGCCAATTCTCTCTAACTATGGAAGTTATAGATTAGAATGTGCAATTAGAGGTGCTACATTACTTGGAATATTTGGGCTTGGAGGAATAGGTACAGAGTTATATTTAACTTTAAAATCTATGGAGTTCAGAGAAATGTGGACTTGTTTATGGATGCTTTGGTTTGTAATAATTTCATTAGAGAAATTGATACGTTTTATTAGAACTAATTTTTATTCTAATATTGATTTTAAAAAATCTATTTTAACAACAATATCAATATTATTTTCATCTCTATTAATAGGTATAATATGGCTTTATGGTCTCAGTTATGATATATTTACTCCACCAACTTATACATACTTAATTTGGCCTTCATTCTTAGAAATAAGACAAGCATTTTATGATCTACCTCTGCTAAATTTAATTATTACAACAATTTCAATAACATTTTTAGCCTCAGGTATTGCGATAGGAACTCCACCCCTCTTACTAATATTTTTCCCAAACAAAATTTCTCTTAGAATGCAAAGTATAATTTGGGTTTTCTTTAGGTTAATTCCTCCTCCATTGACAACTATAATTATTCTTCTTTTTACAATTCCTAATATATCCGTAGCAGCATTATCTTTAGGAATAACTCATATGGGAGTCATGGGAAGATTGCTTACCGATAGCATATTCAATCAAAAAAAAGATATTTACCAAGCAATAAAGAGTAATGGTTCTAGTAGAAGATCTGCAACACTTTATGGGTTATTATCACCCAAAAGTAATAGTTATCTAGCTTATGGTTCGTATAGGAGTGATGTAATACTAAAGGAAACAGCCATTATCGGCGCTGTCGGGGGAGTAGGCTTAGGGTGGCAATTACAAGAGTCTCTAAGCTCTTTCGATTGGGCACAAGTTATTGTGGTAACTTGTATTTTTTCGTTGTTAACAATTTCAGGAGAGTTTTTGTTTTACACTTCTCAAAATTATTGGTTAAGAAATTCAACCAATAATTTTATAATTTGAATTTTTAAGATTTACTTTTATTCGACATATAAACTTATGAATAAATATCAAAAAAAATTAATCATAATTGGGGACAGTGGGGTTTACGGATGGGGAGACTTAGAGGGAGGTGGATGGTGTCAAAGATTAAAACAAAAGTGGTTGAGATTGGAAAAAGCACCAATCATTTACTCTCTAGGGGTAAGAGGAGATGGATTAGAAAAAGTTGCTAAAAGATGCAAAAATGAATGGGAATCAAGGGGAGAGTTAAGAAGGAAAGTCCCTGAAGGCCTTTTACTATCTATTGGATTAAATGATACCGCCAGAATTGGAAGAGAAGATGGAAGGCCTCAACTTTCTGAGGACGCTTTTAAATTCGGATTAAATCAATTAGTAAATGAATTAAAAACAGAAGTGGATGTTATGGTTCTAGGCTTAACCCCTGTAAATGAAGCTTCAATGCCTTTCGCCGAATGCCTTTGGTATTCCAACAAATCATGTTCTATATATGAAAAAAATATTGAAGAAACTTGTTTGGAATTAAACATCCCGTTTTTATCGATACATGAAAAAATGATCAAATTATCATCTTTTAAAGAATTACTTTCATCAGATGGCATACACCTAAACACAGAAGGTCACAAATGGATTTACGACCAGATTAGTGAATGGCCAACTCTCAAAAATTGGGCAAATTTAAACTAAATATTTCAAATAAGATATAAATATAAAAAGATAGAAATAATTGCTGCTAATGATGTCTGAATAAAATTAACTAATTCATTTGACAACCATTCAATCTTATTTTGCGCAATTGCTCCAATATAGCTTTCCAAAATAGTTGCTACATAGCCAGACGAAAGGACAATCAAGGCAACATATAGTCCTGAGATAACCGAAAGATAAATCATAACAACTGTCATTATCAAACTTCCTAATAAGCCAGCCAATGAACCTTCAACGCTTATTGCACCCTCTGTCCCTGGGGATACAGGTTTTAATGTCGTAATTAGAAAAGTTCTCCTACCAAATCTTTTACCAATCTCACTTGAAAAAGTATCAGAAAGTTTTGCAGCGAAACTGGCTGCAAACCCAACCATAAAAAAGGGTAAATAATCAGTCCAAAAGCAAGACAATACAGCGAGCAAGCAACCTGTAGCAGCAGACCCCCAGACATTTACTGGACCCCGTTTGCCACCTCTTGCTTCTGCAATACCTCTGGAGGCCTTAGTTTTGTATCCAATTTTTGTAACTAAAGTACCCAACAGAAGATAAATACAGACAGAAAGCCAACCTTTCCAACCAATTGATCCCAATAAAAGTGTTCCAAGTGCACCAGCATGAATCCATCCTTTTTTTGTTAAGACAGGAATCTTTTGTCCTAAAAATATCAAAAGAAAATTAATCAAAAAAGCATTAAGCCAAATACCATTAAAAAAAGAAAAGCCAATCATTCTTTATTATCGGGATGCTTTAATCTAAACAAAAAACCTTTTGAAAGGTCATAGAAATTCAATTTTTAATAGATGAATTATTCCTTCTCCATGAGGTCATCAATTGACAGGCACTTACTGCCGCCGTTGAAGTCCTTAAAATAGTTTCTCCAATTGATACAACTTTAAAACCTGAGTCAAAAGCTAATTTTTCTTCCTCTATATTCCAGCCTCCCTCTGGGCCAATTACTAACCAGATTTGATTAACTTTATGTGGCATTGTTCTTAGCCAATCCACACAATCCTGCAAGTCCTTAATGCGTGTTGCCGCAAATCCTATTTGAGCATCAGAGGGCAAATCATTAACCCAATCTGGAAATTTCATGACCTGTTTCAATTCTGGACACCAAAGTCTTTCAGATTGCTCAACTGCTTCATAAATAATTTTTTGATATCTAATAATTTTTTCTTCTTTACATGCTTTAACAACTGATCGTTTTGAAATTAATGGTTGAATGACATCAACACCTATCTCACAACTCATTTGCAAGAAGTTATCAAAACCCTTTTTAGGAATAGCTACAGCAATACTTATTAGTGGTTTTGCTCTTGACTCAAAGTGGAGAGGATTATCAAAACTGCTTGTAAGCTTGAGAGCCTTTTTTTTAATAATTTTTGCACCCCATAGATGACCTTTCCCATCAATAACTTCTATTTGAGCCTCTGATCTCAACCTCATTACTCTAGATAAATAATGTGATTCATCAGAAGTCAATTTCAACTCTTCATTGAAATCGATTCCATCATTTAATCGATTTCGATTTATAAATATTCTTATTTTGTCAGCCATTGGGAATTACTCTTTCGTAGAAAAAATTGCGTCCGGATGTTCTTTTACTGGCCAGTCTTCATTTACCCCTCCTATAATTATTTCCTCTATTTTCACTACATCTACATCCATTTGTTTTAGTGCATTTATCAAAATATCAATTGCAATAAGATCAGCAGTTCCTAAATCAACCCAACATCTACCCCAACACCCTTGGAATTCAAATTGTCCAAGGTTATGCATCAATGAGGGAAGACATGAAGAGCTCTCATCATTTTCATAGGTCATCCAACTAATATCAGATCCCATTTCATGTGTTTGCATATTTTCAGAGTTGAATCCACCAAGTCGACCTAACACATACCAAGAATCAAAAATCCCATCAATGAAATCTTTTTCTCCTTTACTAGGCACTTCAGAATATCTAAGCCATATCCAACAATTGAAAGGATCAACCTCACGAAATCTAACTTCCATAAACAATAGATCTTTAAAAAGAAAAACTAAAAGATATAAAAGATAATCTAATGTAAATTGAATAAAGAGAATAAAAAAAAATCTTTATTTGCTCAAAGCGTATATGAAAACGAATGCTTAGTTTAAAAAATATTTATTATCATCCATCAACAGCAGAAGAACCTATCCTAAGGAATCTTTGTTTAAAATCTAATGCTGGAAGAATTACAATAGTTCGAGGTCCTAGTGGAAGTGGAAAAACAACCTTAGTAGAAATCATTAGTGGTCTTTCCCAGCATCAGAAAGGAACGATTACATGGTTCAACAAAACTCTGACTGCCCGTCAACGCAGATGGTTATGTGGATTAGTCTTTCAATTTCCAGAAAGATATTTTCTTGGATTATCGGTAGCTCAAGAATTGCGCATAGGGCACAAAAAGTTGACTACTGAAGAACAAATTTCAACTCTCAAAAAAGTTGGGTTAAACAACATAGATCTAAAGAAACCACCAGAATCTCTTAGTGGAGGACAACAACGACGACTTGCCATTGCTGTTCAATTACAAAGAAATCCTAAAATACTTTTATTGGACGAGCCAACAGCAGGTTTAGATTGGTCCGTGAGAAACGGAGTCATAGAATTACTCTCAAAACTTAAAGACAAGCAAACTATTTTAATCGTTACTCATGAACCCGAGCTCTTTGAACATTTAACTATGGACTGTTTTGAGCTACACGAAGGTCAACTTATCCCTCATACAAACAATTTAACCAATCAAACTATCAATGCCAGATTCACTAATTAGAGCCACTGCTGCCCAAGGGGGGATCAGACTAGTAGCCGTCACAACTACAGAAGCAACCATAGAAGCTAACGAAAGGCATTCCCTGTCATATTTAACTTCTGCAATTGTAGGCAGGGCAATGAGTGCAAGCCTTTTACTCGCAAGTTCAATGAAAGTAAATCATGGAAGGGTTACTCTCAGGATAAGCTCAAATGGCCCATTAAAAGGGTTAACTATAGATGCGGGTCGAGATGGGACTGTTAGAGGCTATGTAGGTAATCCAAGCCTTGAATTAAACCTTATCAAAAATAAAAACAATAACTATTCGTTTGATTTTAAACAAGCAACAGGTATTGGCTATCTTCACGTTATAAGAGATGAAGGGAAAGGGGAGCCTCACAACAGCACTGTTGAATTAGTAAATGGAGGAATTGGAGAAGATATAGCATCTTATTTATTACACTCTGAACAAACCCCATCAGCTGTATTCGTTGGAGAATTAATCAATCAAGATGGAATAGTTTGCAGCGGTGGACTATTAGCACAAGTACTACCTAAAGCAGAACGGGACTATGCACTAATAGCCTTATTGGAAAATCGATGCAAAGAGATTAGCTCCTTTAGTGAGCTATTAAATAAAAAAGGAACTAACCTTATCTCTCTAATTGAAGAAATTTTTCCTGATCTTGATCAATCATCTTCTGAAATTATTAGTACATCTCAGGAAGTTAATTTTAAATGTAGATGTTCAAGAGAAAGAAGCCTATCGGCATTAAAAATCCTGGGGAAGGATGAACTCGCGGACATGCTTAAGGATGAGGGAAAAGCAGAGTTAAAATGTCAATTCTGTAAAAATATTTATCTTATCAACAAAGAAGAATTGATATCTTTAATCGATTAGTCAAGAAAAAGTACACCCAACCAAATCAAAAAAACTGTCGGTATCGCTTCTAATTTATCTGAGGACAATGATCCAGAGTTATCAATAAATGATTGTGCACCGCCTAAAAGTAGTGCACCGGATAAAAGTCCTACACTTAGAAGAAGAATGCAACACAATATTGAGGAGAAGAAAGGCCTCCCTCTTCGAGTCTGACTAATAAATAAGCCTATTGTTGAAAGTGAAAGTATTAATTCAACACTCTCTGAAGGCACAATTAAAACAAGTAAAAAAGCCAGTATTCCCAGAGCAATTCTTATGTTTAATTCTTGTCCAGAAGGTAATTCTAAGTTCGGTAAAAAATTAGATGTTGATGTCTCATATTTAGGAAGATTTAAATTCTTTAACCTAGTAAGAAGCGAGCCAGGTCCTGATTCACCAATTTTCTTGGCTTCATTTTCTTTCTTTGATGCATTTATTGCCTCATTACTTGCATTACCAAGTTGCCGTGATTTAAGACTAACCATTAACAACGAATCATAAGCAGCTTCTATTTTCGCTTTAGTAATTTGATCATCTCCAGCTTTCATCAGCTTTTTGTCTCGCGCTTCTTGAATAGCATCAAAAGTTGCGCCTTCATTTAATCCAAGTATCAAATATGGATCTTGTGAGTTCGAGTTTGATTGTGAATTAGTACCAGGGGCCATAGATTTTTTAAAAAGATTTATAAACTCTCATTAATATTTTGATTTTAATCTATTTTAAAGTGAAACAGGGTCAACACCACTTACAACTGGAGCAACTGAATTTAATTCCATTTCAGGATAATCTTCTTTTAATTGATTCAGATTCCATTCATTTTTAAAAAGAAGCACTGGTCGAAGCCAAGCATCCTGAACAGTTTTGCAATTGAAGATACGTCCAACTTTTTCTAGAACAGGCCATCCCCCCTTTACCCATCTGGCAACTTGATAGCCCATTGGTTCAAGCCTAGTTTCCACTCCATATTCACTAGCAAGACGATGTTGAACCACCTCAAGCTGAAGTTGACCAACTGCTGCCAAGATTGGATCTCTTTTGCTTTGATCTGTATCGTAAAGAATTTGAACGGCCCCCTCCTCTCTCAATTCATTAACTCCTTTCCTAAAGTTCTTAAAAGCCGAGGGATTTGGATTTCTTAACCAACTAAAGATCTCGGGGCTAAAACAAGGTATTCCCTCAAATTCAACTCTTGGTCCAATAAATAATGTATCTCCAATCGAGAACATACCAGGATTATTTAAACCAATCACATCCCCAGGGTAAGCATCATCAACGACTGCCCTATCTTGTCCAAAAATCTTTTGAGGTCTTGACAGCCTAATTTGCCTTCCAGTTCTAGCATGTTGAACTGTCATGTCTTTTTTAAATCTCCCACTACATACCCTTACAAAGGCAACTCTATCTCTATGTTTTGGATCCATATTTGCTTGCAATTTAAATACAAATCCACTAAATGATTCTCTTGTAGGAACTATTGGTCCATCAAAACTTTTTCGAGCAACAGGTCCCTGAGATAGATCAAGAAAATTATCTAAGAAAGGTCTAACACCAAAGTTAGTCATTGCAGATCCAAAAAACACAGGAGTTAATTCACCCGATAAAATTAATTCTTGATCTAAGTTGCATCCAGCCTCATCCAGTATCTCTATCTCTTCAAGTGCTTTTATCAAAAGTTCTTCTTCTACTAAGTTTTTAAGTTCTGGATCATTAATTTTTAAACGCATTTCACTAGATTGCTTCCCTCGTTCAGCTCTAGAAAATAAAACAACTTCTTTGGTTGCACGTTCAACGACACCTCTAAAAAACTCACCGCTTCCAATTGGCCAATTAACGGCAAATGTTGATAATCCTAATTCTGACTCAATTTCATCTAACAATTCAAGAGGTTCTTGACCAGGTCTATCCATCTTATTGATGAATGTAAAAATTGGTATCTGACGCATTCTGCAAACTTCAAAAAGCTTCCTTGTTTGAGGTTCAAGTCCTTTCGCCGCGTCCTCAAGCATCACAGCATTATCTGCAGCAGCTAATGTCCTATATGTATCTTCCGAGAAGTCTTGGTGACCAGGAGTATCTAATAGATTAATTGTCTTTTCTTTATATGCAAATTGCAAAACAGTTGATGTAATAGATATGCCTCTTTGTTTCTCTAGCTCCATCCAATCAGAAGTAACTTTCCTCTGCTCTCCTCTTGCTTTTACTGCTCCTGCTTGTTGAATGGCTCCGCCGTAAAGCAAAAGTTTTTCTGTAAGAGTGGTCTTACCGGCATCAGGGTGGGAAATAATTGCAAAGTTTCTTCTTTTCCCAACCTCTAAAGTAAGAGACTTAGCCAATTCGTCTTCTTCATTTGGATTTAAATTTGTCTTATCTGAAGGAGTTGATTTCATTATTATTTGTGGTTGTTCAATTTTTCAGGCGAGGGACTACAAGCATCCAATAATCTCAAGATAAAGCTCATCTACTTGAAAAACCTTTAATTGAGATAACCCTGCATTAACTAAATGCTGATTTACTTCATCAACTGTAAATGATGCTTTGAGAGATGCATAAAAATCTTTTTTAAGAATTTCTGGTGAAGTTGAAAGATATTTTTCTTTTATCTCTAATGCTTTCTCTATTGAAGGGGGCCTGATTAAGTCACGATGAATATGAATGCAGTTATTTTTACCAAGTTTCTTCAATGCATCCCAAAAATTATAAGGGTCATGAAAATGATGCAAAGCGCTATTACTAACCAATACATCAGCTTTAAGGGGAAAATATTTTTCACCAGTGGCTATTGAATTAATATCAATCAATTCATAAGTGAGATTTTTACTAAAGCTTTTGGAAAGTCTTTTTTCTGCTTGATTCAACATTTGCTTTGAGCCATCAATTCCAACAACTTTTACTAAAGGCCAATTTTTAGCAATTCTCTCGGAAATATTTCCAGGTCCACAGGCTACGTCCAAAATTAAATCATTTTTGTTAAGAGTTTTTCTCATTTTTTTTAAATATTTTTCGAGCGCTTTAATAACCAAAGAATCGCTTCTTGAGAAATCCGCATCTGCATAAGCCTTTACCTGAGAAGGGATTTCCATGAGTTCTGGTTCTGGTGTTCTCTTCATTTCAAAAAAAAATAATCTTTTTTCGTCCTCGCAGCCCTGTAGATGGTGTTAAAAAAACTTGCTAACGCTATACATGGCGTTAGCCTAGTATTTACTAAAGGGGAACAAAGATCTTGACAATCGCAACAAGCCAGCCCGAAACCAATAATTCAGCTTCGGGAAGAAAAAATGCAAAAACTGATTTTCCTGTAACAGCACCTGCGGCTAATCCCGTTTTTTACAGAACCTACAGCAGGAAACTACCAGCAGGTCGTGAAAGCTGGGAGCAAGTTAATAAGAGAAACCTTGATGGTTTAAAGAAACTAGGTGGATTAAATGAAGGAGAAATAAAATTAATGCAAAAAATGCAGCAAGAGAAAAAGGCACTTCCCTCGGGCAGATGGCTTTGGATAGGTGGAACAGGATGGATTGAAAAAGAAAAGAATTTTTCTGGAGCCTACAATTGCACATCAACAAATCTTGTTGATTGGCAAGCCTTCGGACTCATGATGGATTTAGCAATGATGGGTTGCGGCACTGGAGCAATAATTGAGCCTCACTTGATTGACCAGCTACCAAAGGTTATCAATACAATAAATATTCAAAGTGTTTCAGATATCGGCATAACCCCCTCGGAGAAAAGAAATGAAAAGACAACATTTTCTATCAAAGATAATAATGTACTTATAAAAGTTGGAGACAGTAGACGTGGATGGGTAGATAGCTATCAAAAATTACTCGAGTTAAGTAGTGATAATAGTTTCAATTCTAGAGTTATTAATGTATCTATAGATTTAAAAGATGTAAGGCCAGCAGGTGAGTCTCTTAAAGGATTCGGGGGAATGGCTAACCCAGTAAAGCTAAAAGATTTATATCCTCGCGTAACAAGTCTTTTAAATAAAGCAATAGGAAGAAAACTAACTTCAATAGAATGTTGCTTACTTATTGACGAAGCTGCGGTCACAATTGTTGCTGGGAATATAAGAAGAAGTGCAGGTATGCGTCAATTTTCTTCTGAAGATTTAAAGGCGGCTGGTGCTAAAGAAAATTTATGGAAGCAAGACTCCGATGGGAATTGGAGCATTGACCCAGAGAAGGATGCTTTAAGAATGGCTAATCATACTCGTGTTTACCACACCAAACCAGAGTTAGAGGTTCTCGTAGAAGCAGTTACAAAGCAATTTCATTCAGGAGAAGGCGCTATTCAATTTGCACCAGAAGCAATTGCTCGATCAAATGCGGATATTCTTTCAACAGTAGAATTAAGAAATGAATTCATAGAAATCTATTGCGATCAAGGTAAAGAAGAAGCTTCAAGATGGATTCAATCAAACTACGGTCCATTTGATGAAAAAGAACTTTGTCATAGATTAAGTAGATATGGACTTAACCCTTGTGGTGAAATCTTAGGCTCTGATTTCCACTGTAATCTTGCAGAAATCCATCTAAATCAAATCGATCCATTAGATATAAGTGAACAAGAAGATGCCTTCAAGGCGGCAGCTTTATCAGTAGCATGTCTACTCAATCATCGCTTTGAAGTAGAAAGATACAGGAAAAGTCGTGAATGGGATCCCATAGTTGGAGTCAGTTTCACAGGCCTATTTGATTTTTTTGTACATGCCTTTGGCACCCCTTGGCTAAAGTGGTGGGAAGCCGGAAGGCCTGAGACACAAGAGGGAAAAGATTTTAAGAGTCAAGAAGCTACTTATTTGAGTCGCTGGAGAAAGATCGTCAACGATACAGTATTTGAATATTGTGATCGACATAATATACGCCGTCCAAGTCGTTGCACAACAGTACAACCAGCAGGTACAAAAAGTCTTCTAACCGGCGCCTCCCCTGGCTGGCACCCTCCAAAGGCTCAACGTTTTATTAGAAGAATTACTTTTCGTAAGAATGATCCGGTCGCATTAGCTTGCATGGATTATGGATACACTATCGTACCTTCTCAATCAGATAAAGATGAAAATGGAAAATTACTAGACAATCCTTTTGATCCCAACTGTACTGAATGGCTAGTTGAGATACCAACTGAGGTAAGTTGGGCAAACATACCTGGTGCCGATCAAATAGATATCAATAACTTCTCTGCTCTTGCTCAATTCGATTTTTACATGCAAGTTCAAACAAACTACACAGATCACAATACCTCTGCAACAATTGAATTCAGAGAGAACGAAATAGAGGGATTAGCCAAATCTCTTCATAACTCAATAATTGAAAACAAAGGTTATATTTCAGCTGCTTTGCTTGCAAGATTTGATGCAAATGCGACATTCCCTAGACTTCCTTTTGAACCTATTGATGAAGAAACTTACATAGGACTTCAAGCAGAGGTTATAAAAAGAAGAGAAGATTGTGATTTCTTTGATGCTCTTAGTCGATATGACCTAGGTGAACTTACTGAAGCTGGCCCAGCAGGTTGCGATTCAGATAAGTGCCTATTACCACTGGCCAAACCATCTTAAGAAAAGTCAAGCAATCTAAATTCAGGAATATTTTAACTACAAATCAAAAAAGTTACTGAAATAAAAAATCAACATTACTTTTAAAAGAAGTTTCAAAAATAATGTCCAAATATAAAAAAGTAGCTAAATGTTTAATAGGTCTAGTGTTTTTAGAATTTAAATGACTACAGCTAACAAAACAGTAAAAATAAACAGCACAAGTACAAATGATGCTCTTATTGATCAGCTAAGGGCTTGTCAAAATTCAGAGGAGATTTTGAAATTCGAAAAATGGTTCAATTCAAATATTGAATCAGACAAACTTCATAAAAGGATTTGCCTACTCCTAAAGAATAGAAGCATATCTAGGGCACTTGCCTCAAAGTGGCTGCTGACTCTTATTGAAGATAGAAATAAAACTATTAGTAAGCTGTCGGCTGAATAATCTTGCTTGAATTCTAATTGATTCTGAATTCCACTAACTTTAGAAAGGGAATGGTCCTGTTGCTCCGCTTGAAGCTGTGAAGCCTGACAAAGCCCAGATTCCGAAAGAGAAGAGTGCGCATCCTATAAAAAACATCAAGTGAGCTACATAACGGTATTTCTCTTTTTGAGTAATACCACCCTCCATTGGGAGGTCTCCAAGGAAACGAGATTGTGGGCTCTTGTTGCTTGCCATGAATGTGATTAACCAATGTCTAAAATTATTGCACAAGAATCTCATTGATATTTATTCAGATATCGAATCTATAGGTTCTGAAATTTTTAGAAGCTAGAAGAATCTACCGAATATCTAAAATTAGTAACCTAAAAGGGAATTTTTTTTACAGATAAATCTAACCACTTTCTCCACTAATCAGTTCTCTCTTTGTTCTTGATCTTCTTGCTCCCATGCTTGAAACTGGAAATAAAATATTGCGCAAATAGATACGAAGATTAAAAGAAGGCCAGCCCAACCTAAAAACTTATGCTCAGTAAAAAGATTTGTCAGCGATGACTTTTCTACATATCTAGCATCCATCTCATTTTGAATATTCCTAGCCCATACATCAGCAGCGAATTGTAAATACCTCATAATGAAAAGCTCGCTAGCCTTCTGATCTAGAAAAAGATTACTAAAAAGAAAACCGTCATGTTAAGGAGGGTTAACTAAAAATTATGTGAGGAATTGAGGGAGTGAAGAGGTTGAACATTTCAGCCATCTGTCTTGGTAAAAAGTTGCAGATCCAACTTTCTGAATTTGCGAGATGAGGGGGCAGGATTTCGACGACTGTCCCCTTACTCTGATTGATGAAGTTTCAATATGAAGGCATCAACTAAAAAAAGAATAAAAGGAAGTTCTCAAACAAGAAGTTCGGTTGAGGTAGGGCTAACCAGTTCGGCTGCTCAATATCTCATTGACTTACTCACCTTATATCCAATTTAATTCTTCCAAATCAACATTTTCCACCTGAAAAGCGTTAGTGCATCAGGATCTCTGGGAACTGCAATCAATGTAAGAATTTTCGTTATTTAATCCTCAGAAAAAAGCATCACCAATTTTTTCGATCAGAAAGCAGGATTAGCCATAGCTATTGCAAAGCTTCCATCTAAGTCAAATATCTAAATTACTCGTTCTGGTTAGAAACTTACGAGGCCACAGACACAGTGAATATAAGCTTGGCACACTTAAGAGAATTAGATACTCATCATCCTAAAAAAAATGCTAATGAGCTCTTTTCTTTTTTTCAAGCAATTTCTTGAAGTTTCTTAGGGGTAATGGGGTAAAATCTTTAGTGGAGAGTTGGTCGAGTGGTTTATGGCTCTAGTCTTGAAAACTAGCATGGGGGCAACTCCATCGGGGGTTCGAATCCCCCACTCTCCGTTCTATTATGGAGAGGAAAGGTTTATTTAATTATATTTTTTATATACTTATTTTCAATCGGAAGAAGACAAGGTACTGATTTAACATAAACAATAAAAATTTAGTACAAAATAAAAACTTCCTAAGTAAAATTTAAATCCAATTTAAATTAAACTCAAGAAA
>Ga0163111_10001096_pt1 | contig 16367 bp, 15 predicted proteins | sample CRUFie1St18metaG_FD_109645 | JGI IMG/M metagenome (GOLD analysis project Ga0163111, IMG submission 109645) | Marine microbial communities from the Costa Rica Dome - CRUD Field 142mm St18 metaG | ecosystem: Environmental > Aquatic > Marine > Oceanic > Photic zone | place: Costa Rica: the Eastern...
AAAAATATAATGTAGTTGTTGAAGATAAAAAATACCTTGAAAAAATTTTATCGGTGGGTATCGATAGGGACTATAATCTAAAAGATATTGCGAAAGGATTAGTTTACTATTTTGATGAGACTATTGATTATCAGAACGATGATTATAAAAAATTTGATCCTCTGAGGGATTTGCAAATTTTAGAAAAAGTTATTAATGATTTATCAGAAGCAAGTTTTGAGGAAGAAGCATTAAGCAATCTTTTTAAAAGTTTTTGCGAAAAAAATAATCTCAAATTCAAAGATTTTGGACCAATTATTAGATTTGGACTAACTGGGAAACTAAAAGCTCCAGCAATCAATGAGATATGCTCCATATTAGGAAAGTCTAGAACACTGGAAAGACTAAACAGATTTAAGAGCTTTATGGCTGATTGATGCGTGGCGTCACTATGATGACGCCACATTTCTTTTTAAGAGATATCAATTGTTCTAGGTTTCTTATCTTCAGGAATTACTCTTTCCATTGATATTTTTAATAAACCATCTTTTAATTGAGCGTTTTTAACTTCTACGTCAGATGCAACTGTAAATGATTTTTTGAAATATCTCTGAGATATTCCTCTATGAATTACCTCATTTGATTGATTTGCAGTAGTTTTCTCATCAGTATTTTTGGTCTCCACTGTGAGCAATCTATCTTCTACAGTGACATTGATATCATCTTTGTTAAACCCTGCGAGGGCTATTTCAATGTCATATTGATTTTCACCAGAACGAACAATGTTATATGGTGGATAATTTGAACCAATATTCTGTGTTAATGTATAATAATCTTCATCGAACATTGACTCAAAATGATTAAAAATATCATCAAAACCCACACTAATTGGTCTTAATTTATTAAATATAGATAAATTTCTATGTGTCATTTTTCTAACCTCCAAATGTTAGCAAAGTTAAATAGGAACCCATTTAGGCATTCCTTGTATTTAATCTATGGTTTGATTAGTCGATTTCAAGCTTATAAATAATTACCAGTCATAGGGTATTTTTTCGGTAATATTTAATTTGCAATTATTTCTTAGTTGAACTCTAATAGTAATGACATATATTTAATAATGGAGTGTTAAAAAAAAGTGTCTAAAATTCACACATATTCATTAATGGTTTTATTTTTATTGCCACAGCAAGCTTTAACACAAAGCTACGGTGGGAGGTCAGATTCCTTGCAAAATCAAAATGAAATCAACTGGGTAATTGATCGGCAACACATACAAGAACCTAGAGGTGGGACAACCAAGGGACTTAAGCCCGAGTTAGATCCTTTACCATCAAAATATTTTAAAGATTTATCATCTAACAAAAGCAAGAAAGAGAAAGATAGATTGGCAATTTTATCAATGATAGGAGAATTTAGATCTAATTTTGAATTTACAGAAATGTTTGGTAGCAAGTTTGATTATAAACTTGATAGTCCATATAAATCATGGGGGACAGAGATGGTGATACCTATCACAATTGATGAGAATTTCATTTCGTTGCAACATATTATTATGATGTATTTTACTGATGAAAAGGGTAACGTAACCCATTCACACGTGGTTAAGCATTGGAGACAAGATTGGAGGTATGAAGATAAGCATATATTTACATATGAGCCTGAGATGAGATGGGTTAATAAAGATACCGCAAATGCTAAAGGAACTTGGAGTCAATCAGTTTTTCAAGTGGATGATACTCCACGATACGAATCATATGGCACGTGGGTTCATGGCGAAGGTGGATCTAAATGGATAAGCGATATCACCCCAAGACCATTACCCAGAAGAGAGTTCTCTGTTAGAGATGATTATGATTTTTTATCAGGCGTAAATAAAATAACAATACTCCCATGGGGCTGGGTAATGGAAGAGATGAACGATAAGTTGACTAAGGACAATAATTACATTGGATCAGAGTATGGTATTGCGCGTTATCAGAAAATTAAAAATTATAATTTTGATCCAGCAAATGACTACTGGAATTCAACTAAAGATTACTGGCGTGAAGTCAGAGTGACATGGAATTCAAAATTAGAGAAAAACCCTATTGTTTGTACGAATAAATTTGTGGATAGCCAGCCATCGTATATTTATTATTTTATTGAAGCAGACATCTTTGCAGAAAAAAACAATATCAACTCAGCTAAACAAAATATAAATGAAATTACTTCAAAATTTCTCATAAATGATTGCAGTTAAGAATTTAATATTTATTATCAATTTATTAATTTTATAGGTATAATTACTCGGTATAATTAGAAGAATGGATAGGATTTATGTCCCCATCGTCTAGAGGCCTAGGACACCGGGTTTTCATCTCGGCAACAGGGGTTCGACTCCCCTTGGGGATGTAAATCATTATGTTTGTGGATAATCAAAAAGAACAATATAGGCCAGATCAAAATTATTGCTCTAAATGCGCATCACCAATTACAGTTAAGATTCCAGAGGGTGATAATCGCTATAGAGCTGTATGTGACAAATGTGGGACTATATTTTACGAAAATCCAAAAGTTGTCTCAGGATGTTTACTTACATGGAAAGATAAAATATTACTTTGTAAAAGGGCTACAGAACCAAGATCTGGATTCTGGACTTTACCTGCAGGATTTCTTGAAAATTACGAGACAGTAGAGGGAGGAGCTCTCAGAGAGACTATGGAAGAGGCGGGCGCCAAAACTAAACAAATACAGCTTTTCCTAATGTGTAATCTTCCACATATAAGCCAGATTTATATGATGTATCACGGCGAATTACTTGATGGTAAATTTTCCGCTGGAATAGAGAGTGAAGAAGTTCGTTTATTTGGAGAAAATGAGATACCATGGGATGATATAGCTTTTACCGTTATTGAGAGAACTATCAAGCTATATTTTAGAGATAAAAAAGAGGGTAGTTTCGGAATTCATTTCGATACAATAGACAAAAGATGACTGCGTTAAAAAAAATCACAATATTATTTTTTACTTATTTTATATTGTGGAGTAGTGCTTTCTCACACGAGGACAATAATTCTAGAATAAAATTTTGGAAAGAATACTATAATCCTAAAATCGAGGTTTCTGGTAACAGAATTCCATCTGTTAAAATACAGTTAATCAAAATAGGATCTTATTTTCAGATTAAAACAGATGTTGAAAATTTTAAATTTACACCTGAACAAGATAGAAAAAATAATAATTTCAGATATGGCTATGGTAAACTCTTTATGAACGGTAAATATATTTCAAGAGTATACAGTCAGTATACATTTATTAGACAATTTCCTGAGGGAAGTAATGAAATAAAAGTAATACTTAGTACTAATATGGATCATGATATCTCTCATAATAATACTCTTGTTAGTGATGAGTTATTGTTTCAGTTTCCTGAATATAACTTCGCAGAGGCAAGAGCAAAGGAACATGCGATGTCAACTCAGTGTGAATTTTCTGAAGAAGGATTAGCAGATCGTTCAAAATTACAAAAAAAAGGACTGAGTCTGAGTGAATCATCTAAATATTTACAGTGCAGGTATGATAGTAGAAATTCAATTCTCTCTAGTTTTAAAAATAAGATGACAAAGATCCAGGCGGTACATCACGAAGCTATACTTAAATCTCTATTAAATAGAATAGAATTATGGAAAAAATATGAAACAAACACAATGTCGCTTGAAAAAGCAAGGCAATTGAACATTGAATATGAAAATAATATTCATTCTGCAGTAGAAGAACATGTTCAGAAATTCAAAAATAGAGGGAGATAGGAATGGAACTTTTTCTTAATGCATACACTACGACATCTGAAATTATGCTTCCTATCTTGATATTTATTATAATATTAATTGTGAGAGATCTGGGAAAATATTCAAGACTATCAGATCGTATCTCTAACATCCTTAGAGATATTTCCGAAGATATAGAAGATACTGGTTTTGTTAAAAATGATGGCGAAAATAATATAAGTTATATTAAAAGGTTTATTTCAAAAAAGATATCATCATCTAAAACTCCTGAATAAGATTAAAGATTTTGCTAGCCTCAAGGTTGTGCATACAAATATTTTTTTTACATGTTTTAATTATTTTTGTGTCGTAACATGGACTACAATCAAGATCTAATGTGGCAATTCTAACATTGTTTTTATATGTCTGATAAGGAGATGATTGATGAGAATTTGTTGGACCATGTATTGATATAATGTTTTTTGCAACAGCTCCTGCTAAATGAACACTCCCACTATCAGTTGCTACTACAACTTCCGAGTTTTCTAGGACAGTAATTAACTCTGGGATCGTAGTTTTGCCTGAGATATCATAAACTCTATCTGGTAGCGGATGGAAAACTGAAAAATACTCCACTTCATCTTTGCTACCTACTAGATATATTTTCAAATCTGTAAGCTTAAGAATTTTTTCTATTAGATCTTTCCAATTACTTGCTGGCCATGATCGGTAACCTCTGTAGTTCTTCTTACCAACATGACTATTTGTTGGGCACAAGACGATATATTTTTCCTCTAGATGAAATTTGTTGATCAAATGTTTTTTATTAATTCCAACAATCGATGGCTTTGCTGCTTCTTTCCTAAAATCCTTTATAAAAAGTGCTAAAATCCTTAGTTGATGATCTACTCTGTGTTCTTCAAAAATATCGTCGTTTACAAATTGAAATGGCATACCACATTTTTTTTTTGCTCTCGAAAACTTCATAATATCATTAAATTTATTTCCTATTTCTAGATTAAGGATAAGATTATATGGAGACTTTATTGAATTTAAAATTATTTTTTGTTTATCGATATTTAAATAAAATGGAAGACGTGTATGTCGTAGCTCAAAAATTTTTTGTATACGATTATCATATTTAAATAGCTCAGATATTCCTGGTTTTGTTACCCAGTGGATATCAACTTTATTTTGAAAATGCTCAATCAGAGGGTCTATAACCGAGGTTGCGTCTACCGTATCACCTAATAGTCCACACCTAATAACCAAAACTTTTTTATTTTGTTTTAATGTCATTTCTAGTTTAGAATATACTCTATTATTTTTATTATATAAGTTATTTTATACAAAAAGGACTAAAATATACAAATGAGTTGCTGGATAAGGTTTAAATATAAAGAAAAAATATGTTTTGGACTCTCTGAGGATACTAATATCAGTGTGTACGATGGTGATATGTTCTCAAATCCAAAAAAAACTGATCAAGTTCTTAATCATAGCGATGTTAAAATGCTCAATCCATGTTGCCCATCAAAATTCATAGCATTGTGGAATAATTATCAGACTCTAGCAAAAGAAAAAGGTCTGAATAAACCCAAGAATCCATTATATTTAAATAAAGCGATTTCATCTATCATAAATCCTGGTGAAAATATCATTCGTCCTAAATCTTATGACGAGGCAATATTTTATGAGGGAGAATTAGGTATTGTAATTGGAAAAAAGTCCAAGGATATTGACCCCGATCAATCCAAAGAAAATATTTTTGGGTATACCTGCATCAATGATGTGACCGCGATGGACATTGTAAAAAAAGATTCATCATTTGATCAATGGACGAGATCTAAGGGTTTTGACACCTTTGGAATATTTGGCCCATGTATCGCTACTGATATTGATCCGATGAATCTTCAAATTCAATCTAAGCTTAATGGTGATGTAGTTCAGAATTATAATACAAGCGACATGTTCTTTAATGTCTATGAAATTGTAAGTTTCCTCTCTAAGGACATGACGCTCTTACCGGGTGATGTAATTGCATGTGGAACAAATGCTGGATTGGGACCTATGTTATCTGGTGACGTTATTGAAGTAAAAATAGATAATATTGGTAAAATTCTTAACACAAACGGATAAAATTTTATCTTCTTTTCCAAATGTCTGGAGTATTTTCTGCACGTGGCCGTGGCTTTTCGTCAAACACAATATTTTCTGATCCATTATAGATCAAGAAATGCTTTCCTTTAGCTCTCCCTAAAAGAGTTACACCGGTTTCTTTTGCAACATTATAACCCATTTCGGTAATACCTGATCTCGAGAGTAAATACGGGATTTCCATTTGTGCTACTTTTATCACCATCTCAGAAGTGAGTCTTCCTGTCGTATAAAATATTTTATTTGAACTTTCAATCTCATTAATCCACATGTTACCTGCAATTGCATCAACTGCGTTATGTCTGCCAACATCCTCTATAAAATCAATAATTTCATTCTCCGAGCATAATGCACATCCATGAACAGCCCCTGATAATCTATAGATCTCATTTTTTTCATGCAAGAGCTTGAGAATTTTATAAATTGTAGATTGTTTAAGTTTTTTATCTTTAATATTCTTCTTTTTCAAATCATCCCAAATGCCGCCATAAGTTGTTCCTTGACCACAACCAGATGTTACAACTTTATGTGTAAGTTGATTTTCAATTTGCTCTATGGGATCGTGAGTTACTGCTGCTGCAGTATTAGTATCCCAATCAACTTGGATAGATTTTAAATCATAAAAAGATTTTACAAAACCTTGATTTCTAAGATAACCTATGACGAGCGACTCTGGATGATGACCAAGTGTCATTAAGGTTACAATTTCTTTCTTATTCAAATAAATAGTTAGTGGAAGTTCTCCTGTAATTGGGAACTCTCTCTCTGCATTATATTCATCTGTCGCAATTACATTTTTTGTTTGCGGACGTATAGATTTTGAAATCTGTGGCTTTTTTATTTTATTGGTAGTCATAATCTGTTAGATTATATTATATATCCAAAATAAGTGATGAGACTATTTCTATTTTTCTTTTTATTATCATTATCATTTGCTACTAATGCTGAAGTGATGCGAGTAACTATACTTGGATCTGGGACTCCAAGGCTTGATATTAATAGGTTTGGTCAATCGATTCTTGTGGAAGCAGATGAGCAAAAGCTACTATTTGATGTTGGGAGAGGAGCTGCTTTAAGACTGAATCAAATGAATATTAGCCCATCAGCTATTCAAAATATTTTTTTTACTCATCTACACTCTGATCATATCGTAGGCTTTCCAGATCTATTAATGACTGGATGGGTTTATCAGAGAAAAGAACCCCTCCAAATTTATGGCCCATTGGGGACAAAATCATTTGTAGAAAACATAAAAAAAGCATTTGTAGAGGATATAAAAATTAGGACACAATCTCCAGAGAACCTTGATTCAAAAGCAATTAAGTTTAGTGTAAATAATATTAAAGAGGGTCTAATCTACGAAAGTGGAGAATTAAAAGTATTTGCTATTGAAGTAGATCATGGAGGAGGTGTGGAGCATGCTTTTGGATACAAAGTTACATATAAAGACAAATCGGTCGTGATTTCTGGAGATACAAATTATTCTGAGAAAATTGTAAAATCATCAAAAAATGTTGATTTACTTATACATGAAATAGCAGACGCACCAACTGACATGATATCTAAATCAAAAAAAATACAAGGTATTATGAATTATCATACGACACCAAAAGAAATTGCAAATATCATAGAGGAGAGTAAACCTAAATTAGTGGTTCTAAACCACATACTTTTTCTTGGCGGTGTTACTAGCGACCAAGTATTAGAAAAAATATATAATAACCTGAAGACAGATGTAACTATCAAGATAGCATATGATTTAATGTCCATTGAGTTTGCTGATAAAGTAAATATTTATTCTTCGGATTATTCTCAATGAAAATAATAGGAATCATAAATTTATCAGAAGATAGTTTCTCATCAACAGGAAGATTCTCGTCTATTGAAGACGCTGTTGCATATTCACAAAAACTTATTAGTGATGGTTGTGACATAATAGATATCGGCGCAGAATCTACGAAAGCAAAATTTAAGGAACGATCTGATGATGAACAGCTATCTAAAATTATTCCATTTATAAAATCTCTAAAAAAACAAAACAAGTCACTTGAACTCAGCATAGATACTAGATCTCCATCGGTTGCTCGATATGCTGTTGAAGAAGGTTGTACCTTAATTAACACAGTTACAACTGGTGATAACATTGATGAAATGCTTGAAATTATGACTAAGCATAAATCAGATATTATTTTTACTCATATGCCAGTGGAGCACATGAAAGGTAAAAACATGTCATGTGATAATATTATTGATTTTTTGATGAGATTTTTTAGTGATATTAAGGATAAATTTTCACAATATGAACTAGATGAAAATAAACTAATTATTGATCCAGGAATAAGCTTTGGTAAAAGTGGAGATGATAATCTGTTGATTATAAGAGAGATTGATAAATTCGTAAGTGAATTCAAGCGTGTTTGCATTGGTGCAAGTCATAAAAAATTTTCATCCAAAGTTTTTAAGAATCTCTCATCGGTAAATCACAATATAGTTGATCTAACAATTAATTCATATGTTACTTATAAAGGAGTTGAGTTTATAAGAGTCCATGACGTCGATATTATGTCTGATGTCTCTGGAGTTATAAAAGCACTTATAAATTCTAGATAGATAGAATTGTTGTTTCAAAATCACGAGCAAATTTTTTTATATTATAAAATTCTGATGTTAATGTTTCATCTTGTAGTTTCGCTCTTATTTTTTGTCGGTATTCATCGTCACTACTTAATTGTCTAATCTTTTCAATATAATCATTTAAGTTAAATGTGACCAATTCACTCAAACCAGCACTGAGTAAGAGGCTATGACTTACCCTGGATGCAAAATGATTCCCGGATAACGTCACGACAGGCACTCCGCACTGAATGGCATCTGTTGTTGATGTATGACCATTATAAATTCTTGTATCAAGAGCAATATCTGCACATGATAGTCTTTCAAGATGAGTATTTCTAGAGACTTTTTCTGCAAATATTATCCTATTTTCGTCAATTTTTTCTCGGTCAAGATTTGATAAAATATTTTTTCTCATCAATAAATTATCCTCTAATAACCATAAATATGCTCTGTCATCATCTTTTAGTATTTTAAGCCAGGACTTGAAAATCAAACGATCGATTTTGAATGATTGATTGAAACAACATAAAATAAGAGCATCTTTTGGGAGATTAAATCTACTCCTCTCAATTTTTTTACTAGGATACTTCCTTTCCCCATCATTTACTTGGTAGGAGCCAGGCATGTGTAAGACTTTTTCTGAATAAAAATTTTCCATATCTTCTGGAATCACAATCTTGTCAGCAATTATGTAATCATAAACAGATGATCCGCTTGTACCAGGATAACCTAAATAAGAAATAGTAATAGGTGCTAGTTTTCGGTCTAAAACAGACATTTTATTGTGTGGGATTAAGATAGATAAATCTATTAATATATCTAGATTTACACTTTTCACTTTAGACTCGATCACATCATCTGAATCTCCATCAACATTAATTAAATTTTCTATATCTTGTTTTAAATATTCTAGGAAACTATGATCATGATCATAATAAAATAGAAATAAATTAACTTTTTCTCTGTTGAAGTACTTAAATAGATTCTTAATTAGGTGAAATGTAGGATGATTGCGTATTTCCCCACATATAAACCCAATATTTTTTCTAGAACTCTTTCCAATTTTTACTTTTGTATTCTCACAATCTTTTTTTATATAATTTTTTTGATACCACCGAAGAGCATTTTGATAATTATTTTTTTCATTATCATCTCTAGTTATATTTAAAAAAGGGTGTTCGTGTCCTGTGTCTTGATATACGTTTAATTTTTTCTCTAAATCACCTAGATTTTCCCAATCACAAACATTCTGATATGTTTTAAACAATAGAATATTGGATAGAATATGACTATCATCGACACTCAAACACTTTTTTAAGTGACTTAATGTTTCTTCATAATTCCCCTTAATATCATAACAGACGGATAAATTATAATGTGCGTCTGGATAATGGGTATCGTATGTTAGAGCCAACAAAAAATGTTCTATAGCCTCATCATACTTTTTCTTTTCAATTAATAACACACCCAAATTATTAAGAACTTCTTTAGATTCAGATAATTTTCTTGCTGCTTCAAATGATTTTTGTGCTTCATCAATTAAACCTAAATTATGCTGTAAATTCCCACAATTGATATGGAGTTTTGCATGTGTTGGATAATCATCTATAGCTCTCAATAAAATATTCAAGGCTTCATCTAATTGATTTCTACTGATTGCTTCTTGTATCTGATTAAGGTAATCGTCTAAAGCTATTACCTTTATGTTCATTAATTTGTTTTAGCTTTCTTAATTTTTACAGCACAGAACTTAAACTCTGGGATTTTAGCATCAGGATCAAGAGCGGCATTGGTAAGAACATTTGCTGCAGCTTCTACATAGCAAAATGGAATAAATATTTGCCCTAATTGAAGACCATCATCTCGACGAGCATAAACATTTAATTTCCCTCTTCTTGACTCTACAGAGATCAAGTCTCCGTCTTTCACGCCGATTTTTTTCATATCCTCATGGCACATATTTGCAAATGGATCAGGCTCAATCTGATGTAACATGCTTGCTCTTCTTGTCATGCTGCCAGTGTGCCAGTGTTCAAGCTGTCTCCCCGTTATTAGAATATAGTCAAAATCTTTATCTGGAAGCTCGTCAGCATTTTTGAATGGTGATACTTTAAATGTTGCAAGCCCGTCAGGAGTAGGGAAGTCATCTGTGAAGATAACTGGTTGCCCAGGATCATCTTCTGTATTACAAGGATACGTTACTGAATGCTCTTCTTCTAACCTTTCCCAAGTTATACCTGCGATGGTTGGCATACATCTTGTCATTTCCTCAAACACCTCTTTTGGACTTTCATAAGACCAATTTAAACCTAAGCCTTGTGCAATTTTTTGTATAATCCATAAATCTTGTTTGGCATCACCAGGAGGATTTACTGCCTGTCTACCGAGCTGAACTCTCCTATCGGTATTTGTAAAACTACCAGTCTTCTCTGGAAATGCTGAAGCTGGTAAAATAACGTCTGCAAAGAATGCCGTTTCAGTAATAAATATATCTTGGACAACTAAATGTTTTAGGCTAGATAAAGCTTTTCTTGCATGATTTAAGTCGGGATCAGACATAGCTGGATTTTCTCCCATCACATAAAGACCTGTAAGATCATTAGCAACAATAGCATCCATTATTTCAACCACAGTAAGACCTGGGGTAGAATCTAAGTCCGTCTTCCAGAAGTCTGAGAAAAACTTATTAATCTCAGGATTGTCCACTCTCTGATAATCTGGGAAAACCATTGGTATTAGCCCTGCATCTGACGCCCCCTGAACATTATTTTGACCCCTTAATGGATGTAAGCCAGTTCCTGGCCTCCCAATTTGTCCTGTCATCAGAGCAAGAGATATTAAAGCTCGAGCATTGTCTGTTCCATGAACATGTTGTGAAACTCCCATGCCCCAGAAAATCATTGATCCTTTTGATGTGGCATATATTCGAGCAACTTCATTTAGTGTTTCCTCTGATATACCACATATCTTAGACATTATTTTAGGTGTGTAATCTTTAAGGTGATTTCGTAATTTATCATAGTCTTTTGTCCTTGTTCTTATAAAATCTTTATCGACTAAATCTTGATCTATGATTGACTTCATTATAGCGTTAAGCATTGCTACATCTGTATCAGGTTTAAACTGTAAGTAATAATTTGCATGTCTCGAAATATCAGTTTTCTTTGGGTCCATCACGATAAGAGTTTTCCCTTCTTTTGATGCATTCTTCATAAAGGTTGCTGCTACTGGGTGATTTACAGTCGGATTAGAGCCAATGATAATTATCACTTCTGCTTCTGTAACATCTGCGACTTGATTGGAAACCGCACCTGATCCTACCATTTCTAATAATGCTACTACTGATGATGCGTGACATAGCCTTGTGCAATGATCAACATTGTTAGTTTTGAACCCGGTTCTTATTAGTTTCTGAAATAAATACGCTTCCTCATTGGATCCTTTTGCACAACCAAATCCAGCAAGACCAGAAGGACCTTTATCTTTTTTTATTTTTTTAAATCCATCTATAGCAACCTCAAGTGCGTGATCCCAAGTTGTTTCTTCGAATATTTCGTTTATGGTATCAAAATCATAAGTTTTTAAATCTAGATCTTTGCTTACTCCCTTTCTCCTAATTAATGGCTTAGTAAGTCTCCCATCATTGTGAATGTAGTCAAACCCATATCTACCTTTAACACACAGACGACTAAGATTTGCAGGACCATCTCTTCCTTCCGCAAATAATATTTTATCATTTTTAACATTGTACGTTAATAAACACCCAACACCGCAATAAGGACAGACACTCTCGACTTTTTTATCAGGGATATTTAGAGCAACATCTTTTGAAGGCATAAGCGCGCCTGTCGGGCATGCTTGGACACATTCGCCACAACCAACACATGTGCTTTCTCCCATATAGTCGTTGATATCAAAGACAATCTCAGATTTAAAACCTCTATTAGCATAACCGATTACATCATTCACTTGCTCTTCTCGGCATGCTCTAACGCATCTTGTGCATTGAATACAAGCATCCAAGTTTACTGCAATTGCAGGATGTGTTAGATCATGTTTATCATGTATATTAGTTGGAAATCTATTTTTTTGTATGCTTAATTTGTTTGCCCAATCTGACAATTCACTATCTTTTTTATAAGTTTTATCAGAAACATCAGAGGATAAAAGCTCAAGAACTAATTTTTGTGACGTTGTTACTCTCTTAGAATTAGTATTGATTACCATCCCGTCAGATATTGTTCTAACACAGGACGGTTGAAGAACTCTCTCTCCTTCAATTTCTACCATACATGCACGACAGTTACCATCAGGCCTCATGCCTTCCTTATAACACAGATGCGGAATCTCAATGCCATTTCTTTGAGATATTTGAAGTATCGTCTCAGTAGGGTTCCCAAAGTAACTTTTACCGTTGATTTTAATCGCGACAAATTGTCTATCTGTAATTTCTTTCGGATTAGTTGCCATAATACCAGCCTGCAAATGTTTCGTTAATTTTCATTAACTACCTCTGTTTCATTTGGAAAATATTTAATTACGGATTTCAGTGGATTTGATGCAGCTTGCCCAAGACCACAAATTGACGCGTCAGACATTACCTGAGATAGTTCTTTTAGAAGTGGGACATCCCATTTTTCCTCTTTCATCATTTTAGTTGCTTTAGAGGTACCAACTCTACATGGTGTACATTTTCCACATGACTCATGTAAGAAAAAACTCATTGTTGTTGAGGCTGCCTTAGAAACTTTATCTTTGTCGGACAGAATTACTATTGCTGCAGAGCCAATAAAGCAACCATATTCATTTAATGTATCAAAGTCTAAAGGGATTTTACTCATTGATGCAGGGAGAATTCCTCCAGACGCACCTCCAGGAAAGTAAGCATAAAACTTATGACCATCTTCCATGCCACCCGCATATTCATCGATTAGCTCTGAGACGGTTATACCAGCTGGAGCAAGGTGTACGCCAGGATTTTTTACACGTCCACTTACTGAGAATGATCTGAGACCTTTTCTTCCATTACGTCCATATGATGTGAACCAGTTTGCGCCTTTTTGAATAATATCTCTAACCCAATATAATGTCTCCATGTTATGTGCTAAAGTTGGTCGTCCAAATAAACCCACTTGTGCAACAAATGGAGGTCGTAGCCTTGGCATACCCTTTTTCCCTTCTATAGATTCAATCATTGCTGATTCCTCACCGCATATGTATGCTCCTGCTCCTCTTCTTAATTCAATTTCAGGGATTTCGCCTGCGAATTTTGATCGTACTAACTCAAGCTCATCAGTGAGTATTTTTCTGACAGCTGCATACTCATCTCTAAGGTATACGTAAATTTTATCAATGCCTACAACTTCTGAAGCTATTAGCATTCCCTCTAAAAATCTGTGAGGATCTGATTCAAGGTAGTGCCTGTCTTTGAATGTACCAGGTTCCCCTTCATCAATATTAACAGCAAGCAGTCTTGGAGCTTCTTGCTCGATAAGAATACGCCATTTTTTTCCAGATGGAAAACCTGCTCCTCCAAGTCCACGAAGGTTTGAATTCTCAAGTTGTACTAGAACGCTCTCTTTTGTAATTGTGCCTTTCTTAATATTATCTAATAATTCGTACCCTCCATCAGAGATATATTTATCCATACCCGCATACTTTGGAATCTCAGGTTCGAGCTTACCTTGATCTACAGCCGATTTAATTTTTTTGAAGTTAGCATGATCGATAGGATTAAACTTCACAACAGCCACTGGTGCATTCTGACATCTGCCAATACATGGAACTTTCTGAATTCGCACGGTCCCTTTATAATAATTATCCAAAGATTCTGCTAATTCGTTTGCGCCGTTTAATTCACAAGAGACTGAATCACATACTCTAATTGTAAGAGCAGGTGGTGTTGCTTCTCCGGTTTTTACTATGTCAAAATGATGATAAAAAGTAGCAACTTCGAATACTTCGGTCTGTGAAATATCCATTAAGTAAGCTAGGGCCGTCATATACTCTTCATTGATGTGTCCTTTTGCATCTTGAATCTTGTGAAGGTACTCAATAAGATGATCTCTCCTATATTCAGTAGTTTTTAATAATTTGACTAAATCATCTCTTACATCAAAATTCACCTTTCGCCCTCTATTTCTCAGCTTCTTATTTTTTTTAAATTTTTTCTCTCTAATTAATCCATCTTTTTGTTGTTTTTTCTCATCAGTAAGTGGCTCTAAAATGAACATTAGATCTTCAGCCGTTACATCTTTTAAGTTCATCTCTTTGAGAGAGGGAAGCATAAATTTTTCAAATTTTGATAATTCTTTTTTCCAAGATACATCATCCAACTGATCTTTTTTCTGTTTAACTTTTTTCAATTCTTGAGCTAATTCAAGAAAAGAGGGGGTCTTTTCTATCGTATGTGTTCTCTGATTTTTAAGAGTCTGGATGTCTACTCCGTTGGATAGCTCTTCTTTGAGTTTTTTATGCTCAAGTCTCGCTTGATTGATACTTATTCTTGGATATTCGCCTAAAGAATAAATCCTCTCTTTTCTTTTTCCAGCTTCATATATGTGATATCTAAACTGCCAATGCTTGTTTCCATTTTTTCTTATAATTATTGCGAGACCAGATCCGTCAGACAGCCTATAATCGCTTGGTCGGGTCTTGGCCTGATCTATAATATTTTCTGTAAGCTTTGACATTTATTTTATATTTTCTTATTAATTGTGGGTATCAATGTGGGTATCACATAAATAACCTAATTTATTGTGGGTATCTTTCACATACCATACCCACAGGCTACTACTAATTACGGAAAAATACAATAAATTATGCTATCTTTTATGTATAAATTAAAATTTCATGGATGACAGTTTATGACAAGACAGAGCTGCATAGATTTCTTAGAAGATTGCGCAGATGACCTGTGTATATGTGGCGTAGCTTCTAATCAGATAGATTTGGATAAACTATCAGATCTTGAATTGGAGACTCTTGTCGGGATAGTTAAAAAAATTAAATCGAGTGACTAAGATCATGGAGAAGGATTATGAGTGATAGTGAACGAACATATTCGGATAGCGAAATTACCGATTATCTAGAGAAGAATCTTAAACATTGGTACTACGAAAATGGCTGGATAAGAAGGAAGTATAAAACTTCTGGATGGAAAGGAACTTTGATGGCAGTGAACACGGTCGGCCATCTTGCAGAGGCGGCATGGCATCATCCGGATATCTCTGCATCATATGCTTTTGTTATTGTAAAGCTTCAAAACCATGCAGCAAAAGGGATTACAGATAAGGATTTTTCTCTGGCTATGAAGATTGAGGAGGTACTTCAATGGAACCCCGCTAGCGAGGATAACACGCTTGAGGGTACCCCTGATGATCCAAGATTCAAATATATGAAATACGACTGATAGCCTAGTCTATATTTAAAAGCTCCTTGAGTGTTTTGGTAATTTCCGAATGAGGAAGACCATTAGGAATTATCCTGCGAACGACTAATTCTCTATCAATTATAAATAGATTGGAGCTATGCTCAACAAGGTAATTATCTGTGTTCTTTGAATCAAGCAATGCATATGATGTCTTAAATGATTTGCTAGCAAGACCAAGCATTTCCTCTGAGCCAGTCAAACCAATTATTCTTTTATCGAAAAATTTTACATAATTATCAATAATCTCTGGAGTATCTCTTTTATAATCTACGCTGATAAAAATTGGCTGAACATACTCCGCGTTCTCTCCTAGATCTTGTAGAGATTTTCTTATGTCTAACATAGTTGTAGGGCAGATATCAGGACAGTGGGTATATCCGAAAAAAACTAACAACACCTTACCTTTATGTGTATTTAAACTATGTTCACTCTGG
>Ga0163111_10001097_pt1 | contig 16365 bp, 14 predicted proteins | sample CRUFie1St18metaG_FD_109645 | JGI IMG/M metagenome (GOLD analysis project Ga0163111, IMG submission 109645) | Marine microbial communities from the Costa Rica Dome - CRUD Field 142mm St18 metaG | ecosystem: Environmental > Aquatic > Marine > Oceanic > Photic zone | place: Costa Rica: the Eastern...
AAAGTCAATACTTTGCTTGAAGTTGATAGTGAAGATGAGGCTGTAAAATTGCTACAAGTAATCACAAATAATTCTGAATTTAGTTCGTTTTACAGAGAACTGGCAGGTTTCAAATTAATTTTATTATCTAAAAGTACATTGCAAGAAAAATATGATAATTTGAGTATTTACTCACAACCAGGTTCAACATTTAGACTAATAGCAATGGAGGAGATTGCTTTAGTTCAAATTCAACTAGGTGATTTTACTGAAGCCACAAAAACTTTAGAAGCACTTCTTCAAGAACCAGAGATTAATAGAGCTCAAACAAAAAGAGCGAACGATATTTTAAGAACTATCAAAGAGCCTTTGAGTGTTGATAAATTAGAGTGATATAACAAAATGGTAGGATTAAAGAATAACTATTCTACATTAATATTCTTAATTTCAAGCTTTATGATTTTAAGTCATTGTAGTGAAGATGAAGACAAACTGCCAGGGTTGCGATTTGGGCTAGAAGTTCCATTAGAAACTAGTCAAAAAATTGTGGACGGTGAACAAATCAAAACTACTGACGCTACAAAAGCAAACCTTGGATTGTCAATTGTAATGCCTGAACAGAAAAATAATCTGAGTTGGACTCATCGTAATGGAAATTCCAAACGTAATATCTCTCATTTATATTTTTCTGATGAACCAGAACTAGTTTGGAAGTCCAAAATAGGTAGAGGTAATAGTGCCAAATTCAGAATTACGTCCGATCCAGTAATTATGAATAACAAAATCTACGTGTTAAATTCACAATCGACAGTACTGAAGGTGACATCAGATGGTTCTATTGAATGGCAAAAAAAGTTAACACCACCTTTTGACTCAGAAGGAGACACCTCGGCCGGCGGTATAGCTGTTAGTGAGAAAAAATTGTTTGTTTCTACTGGCTTTGGCGAGCTTTATGCAATTTCAACAGATAATGGAGATGTCATTTGGCGGCAACGTTTTAAAGCACCTTTAAACTCAGCACCCACAGTCATTGATGATCAAGTGTTTGTAATGACTGCAAATGGGCAGGCTTTTGCGCTGGATGTCGAAGCTGGACGAATACGGTGGCAGCAACAGTCTAACTTGGCTAGTGCTATTTTACTGGGAGGGGCAAGTGTAACTGCTTATGGTAATTTGGCCCTGCTGCCTTTTGACAGTGGAGAATTGACGGCTGTTTTAAAAGAGAGTGGTGTCAGGATATGGAGCGCATCCGTGGCTTCTACCCGAAAAGGAAGTGCTAGATCTAATATAAATAATGTTACAAGTGATCCAGTAGTTTTTGATGGTAAAATTTATACGGCAAATCAAGGTGGAAGGTTGGTAGCTCTAAATGCAAGAACGGGCGAAAGAATATGGACCAACAAGAGTGGATCTTACTCCCCTGTTTGGGCTGTGGATGATTCAGTTTTTGTAATGACAGATATGGCAGAATTAAAAAGATTAGATAAAGACAATGGAACCCAAATATGGGCAACTAGCTTGCCGCAATATCCAAATATAAAAAAGAGGAATAAAAGCTACGCCCACTATGGTCCGATATTAGCAGGGAGCAGAATATGGGTTGCTTCCAGTGATGGGTTTCTTCGAAGCTTTGAACCTACTTCTGGCGATTTAATGAGAAAGTTAAGAGTGCCATCAGGAGCTGCATCTCATATGGCCATTGTAGATGGCGTTATGTACATGCTAAGTCAAAATGGTTATTTGTTAGCGTTTAAATAGTTATTTATTTTAATCTGGTATCTTTAATGAGTTTCACTCTTGCAATTGTAGGTCGTCCTAATGTTGGTAAGTCTACTTTATTCAATCGCTTAGTTGGGAAAAGACTTGCGATAGTAGATGACCAACCGGGAGTAACGAGAGATCTTCGTGAAGGACAAGGTCGTATCGGTTCGTTAAAATTTACTGTGATCGACACAGCCGGATTAGAGAATGAAACAGATGGCTCGCTAATAGCCAGAATGCGGCGCCTTACTGAAAAAGCAGTAGACCATTCAGATCTTTGCCTATTCTTAATAGATGGTCGAGTTGGCTTAACTTCGGATGACAAGCATTTTGCTGATTTGCTTAGAAAAAGAGCGAAACAAGTAATTCTATTAGTAAATAAATGTGAGGGGAAGTCGGGTGATGAAGGCTTTTATGAGGCTTTCAGTCTTGGCTTAGGTGATCCAATTCGATTATCGGCAGAACATGGTATTGGATTGGATGAGTTGATGTATGTATTAGAACCTTACATTGCAAGTTACACTCACGTTGCTTCAGCGCCAGATGTTAATTTGCCTATTTATGATGAAGATTTTACTGAGGAAGAAACTGATAGTTTAAATAAGACTGAACACACATTACAAATAGCGGTGGTTGGTCGTCCAAATGCTGGGAAATCAACATTAATAAATAAAATAGTTGGAGAGGATAGGTTGTTGACTGGTCCAGAAGCAGGAATTACTCGCGATGCTATATCAATCACAACCAACTGGCATGGAAATAATATAAAGGTTTTTGACACTGCCGGAATGCGAAAAAAATCAAAGGTAAATGAAAAAGTAGAAAAGCTATCTGTTTCAGACGGTTTGAGAGCCGTAAATTTTGCTGAAGTTGTAATTTTGTTGTTAGACATAAAGAATCCTTTTGAGGTTCAAGATTTAAGGATAGCAGATCTTGCAGAACGAGAAGGGCGTGCAGTCGTAGTAGCAATAAATAAATGGGATTTACAAAAAGAAAAAGAAAAACAATTCAAGGTTTTATTGGAGAATTTTTACAGACTTTTACCTCAATTGAAAGGTGCCCCTTTGATCGCTGTATCGGCAAAAAATGGAATGGGCCTCGATAAACTTCATCAAGCAGTTATTAAAGCTTATGAAATTTGGAATATAAGAATTTCTACAGCAAGGCTTAACAGATGGCTTGAAGAAATGATAGAAATGCATCCGCCTCCTGCACCATCGGGTAGACGGATTAAATTGCGTTATGTGACTCAAGCTAAAACTAGACCTCCCACCTTTGTTATTTTTTGCTCCCGGGCAAAGGAATTACCGGATTCATACAAGAGGTACCTAGTAAATGGTTTGAGAATATATTTCGAAATTCCAGGAACTCCGATTAGACTAATCGTCAAAGCGTCTAATAATCCTTATGAGGAAAAAGCTAAGAAGCGGAAACTTGGGTAATCTGCCCCATTAAACGCTGTGCTTCTTTTTCTGGTGATGATAAGTTTCCTTTATTTTCACCAGGGTGAAATCTGGAGCGAGTAGCTGTTGCCATTGGCTTAGGCTCAAGAATAAGAATATTGAGCAAATTTTGTTTGTTTTCTAATTTCCAGGTTTGGGCGAGCCTGTATTGAGCGTCTTTGGAAGAGCTGTAAGGCCCAAAAAATTTTTTTGAAGATTGCTTGTCTGAAAAAAAAACTGCTTTTGGCTCTTTGGATAATTTTAGTAGTGGCTTGGTCATCGAGATAATTTCTTGGGTGGCTGTTACATTAGTTGCTAATGATTTTTGTAAATCAGATTTATCAATATGTTCGACTGGAGATAAAGGAGCTGCAAAGATTGCTGAGTGGATTAACATATCAATCTTACCCCACCTTTCAAAAATATTAAAACATAAATTTTTCAGTGCTTCTGTATCATTTATATCCAGCGGTGCAAGCGAAGCTGTGCCATTCAATTCTGATATTTTATCGTCAAGCTCCTCTAGACCTCCCACTGTTCGAGCAACACAAATTACATGATAATTTAATTTCGCAAGCTCAATTGCAACAAAGAATCCGAGGCCTCGTGATGCTCCGATAACTAATGCTACTGGTTTTGACATAGATTTTTCTCTTTTATGTAGGGTTAATTTGGTTCTAGTTATATGCTTTGCACACAAAAGTTAATTCTTCGTATTGTTTAGATACCCCTTCCAGAATGCCTACCGGTATTAATTGATCAATTTGGTCTTGGTAAAGACTGAGTATTTTGTCTGATCGTGATTTTTCCACTATCTTAAAGTTTTCGGAAATTGAACTGAATTGATTATGTGTTATGAACAATAGGATTATTATTAAAGCCCCTCGAGCTAGCCCAAACAAGAAACCAAAAAAACGATCTATAGCTTTGAGATATGTCTTTTTGATTACTGAGGATAGAAAAGGAGCCAAGATTGAGAAGATAATCAGGCTAACCGTAAAGAGTAAAACAAACGTCAGGATAATAGAAATATCACAAGATTTTTTAAGATATTCACCAATGAATGGGAGTGATCGCATTAATGGTTCAGCTTGGTTAGCAAAGTTGAAGGCTATTAACCCTGATATTATCCATCCTGCGATAGATATACTCTCTCGAACTAATCCTCTGAAATAGGCTAAGGTGCCTGACAGCAAGACTATAATCAAAGCTAGTAAGTCTACTATGTTTAGACCTTCCATCGGAAATCCTTATTTTACAATTGTTCTTCCTTGATTTTTGCTTCTTTATATTTGGCCTGCGCCAAAGCGAAAGTATTTAAATTTGAATATTTTACGATCTGCATTTTAGGAATATCCCTAATCTTTATTGCGCTTGGAGCTAAAGCAAAATTAAATCCAAGCTTTTGAGCTTCTTTTAATCTTATATCAGCTTGAGCTGTTGCTCTGATTGCCCCTGATAAACTGATCTCTCCAAAGATGACAGTTTCTTTTTTAATTGGAGTTTCATTTATAGCTGAAATAAGGGCTGCTGCGATCGCTAAATCTGCTGCTGGTTCTTTAATTTTTAGACCACCCGCAACATTTAGATAAACATCCATTCCAGATAGGCTAATGTTACATCTCGCTTCCAAGACAGCTAGAATCATTGACAATCTATTGCTGTCTAACCCAACAACCGTTCTTCGAGGACTTGCCAGAGTCGAAGGGGCTACTAATGCCTGTATTTCAACTAGCAATGGGCGTGTACCTTCGATTCCAGCAAAAACAGACGAACCCGGAACAGGGTTTTCTCTTTCAGAGAGAAAAAAGGCTGAGGGATTTAATACTTCCATTAAACCCCCACCGGTCATCTCGAATACACCAATCTCATCGGCTGCGCCATATCTGTTTTTAACTGAACGAATGATCCGAAATTGATGTTCTCGATCACCTTCAAAGTATAAAACCGTATCTACCATGTGTTCGACAACCCGTGGACCAGCGAGTTGACCATCCTTTGTAACATGGCCGACCAATATAATTGCCACATTATTTTTTTTTGCAAAAATAACTAGCTCGTGACAGGCAGCTCTTACCTGAGATATAGATCCTGGCGCGCTGTCAATGTTATCCGCCCACAGAGTTTGAATACTATCAATAATAGCTAATCCAGGCTTCTCCACCTCGAGTGTTGTTAGTATATTTCTCAGATTTGTTTCAGTTCCAAGTTGCAGAGTTTTACTATTTAGCTTTAGTCTATGAGCCCGCATTCTTATTTGGCTTTCAGCCTCTTCCCCGGAAATATATATGGTTTTCAGTCCATTTTGCGAAAATCTTACTGCTGCTTGAAGTAAAAGAGTAGATTTTCCAATCCCTGGATCGCCACCAACTAGAACTGCTGATGCATTGACCAAGCCACCGCCGAGAACTCGATCAAGTTCAGATATTTTCGATAAGATTCTTGATGGTGCCTTTTCCTCTGTGGCAATGTTTTTAAGCGGTATAATCTCTCCACGTTGTGAACCTAGTGTTTTACCTTTTGGACCATTAGACAAACCCATATCTTCAATTAATGAGTTCCAAGAACCGCAAGTTTCACATTTGCCAGACCATTTATTGTATGTGGAATTACAAATCTTACACTTATATGAAATTTTTTTCATTTTTATCACTTTGAAGTTTTAATTATATGTTTTGAAAGCTTAGGTCAAAAATTTTTCTCATCTTGTTGTTTCAATTGGGCCTTTAGACTTACCATTTAAAAATTGTATTAGGTAAGGATTACTCGACTTTTCTAATTCAGTAAGTTTTCCATTCCATTGAATAATACCATCGTGAATCAATGCGACTTTGTCACCGATAGCGCGAACACTTTTCATATCGTGGGTAATGGTTATTGCTGTTGCACCCATTTCAACAACAATTTCTCGAATTAATTCATTGATCACCGTTGCCATGATTGGATCTAATCCTGTTGTTGGCTCATCAAAGAAAATGATTTCTGGATTGCTGGCAATTGCTCTTGCAAGACCAACCCGCTTTTGCATTCCTCCTGAAAGTTCAGATGGGAAAAGCTCTGCTATCTCAGGTTTAAGTCCTACCCTTTGAAGTTTTTGTTCAGCAATTTCTCTTGCATCTTTGGAATTAATTCGATCCTTCCCTCTTAATAATCTAAAAGAAATATTTTGCCAAACATTTAAACTATCGAATAATGCTCCTCCTTGAAACAACATTCCAAAACGGTCTAAAAATTTTTCATGACTGATATCTGAAAGCGTTTGGCCTTCTAAAGAAACTTTGCCACTATCAGCTTTAATTAATCCTAAAATTATTTTCAGCAAGACTGATTTACCTGTCCCCGAGCCACCAATGATAACCATACTTTCACCCTTGGCGATATCTAGGTTCACACCCTTTAAAACCTGAACCTGGTTAAAAGTTTTTTTTATTTCTTTAATTGATATCATAAAATTTCACATTTAAAAAAATAGCTCGGTTAAAAGATAATTTGCTGTAAGTATAAGAACACTTGAAGAAACAACGGCATTTATGGTTGCTTTTCCCACTCCCTGAGCTCCACCATTTGAATTTTGTCCATGATAGCACCCCATGATTGCGACAATAAAGCCAAATACTGATGCCTTTATCAAACCAGAGGTTATATCGCCAATTTCTAAAAAATTTATTGTATTTGTTAGATAGACGCTACCATTAAAATCTAATCGATTGATTGCTACTAAATATCCACCTAAAATACCAATCACGTCACCAATTGCTACTAATATTGGCAATGAGATCGTTGTCGCTAAAACTCGCGGAACAGTTAGATATTTTATGGGATGTGTTGACAAGGTGGTGAGTGCATCGATTTGTTCTGTAACTTTCATCGTACCTATTTCAGCGGCGATACTTGATGCCACTCGACCAGCAACCATTAAACCACCCAGAACGGGCCCTAATTCTCTGACCATACCAATCGCTACGATAGAGGGTACGACTGATTCAGCGTTAAACCTTGCCCCTCCTGAAAATATTTGGAGGGCCAAAGCTCCACCTGTAAAAAGTGCAGTTAAACCGACGACTGGTAAACTTAAATAGCCAATATTAAAAAGACTAGAAAAAAATTCTTTAAAATAAAATGGTGGTCTCAAACAATGACTTAAAGTTTCAAAAATGAAAATTAGTATTTTTCCAATAGTTTGCAATAAGTTGATAGTCGATCTTCCAACCGGTCCAAAAACGAATGAGATTGCTTTGAGTGCTGTCATATTTAATAAATCTATATAGTTAAACTTCAGTATAATACCGCTTATAACGATTTCCAAGGCTAGTGAGAATTTCATAGCCAATTGTACCTGCTTCATCTGATAATTGGTCTATGGTTTGTAAATCGCAAAGGATATCCATCTGGTCAGGGACATTAGTTAAATGGGTTACATCAACAGTTAATAAATCCATTGATACTCTTCCTGCGATGGGGCAAGGCTCGCCCTCTGCATATACTACTGCCCGACCAGACATTGCTCTTATTAATCCATCGGCATAGCCTGCTGAAAGTGTTGCTATTAAACTCGGACGATGTGCTATCCATGTTGCACCATATCCTACAGTTTCTTCGGGTGCTAATGCTCTAGTTTGAATAACAGGTAGGGATAGCTTTACGACAGATTTTGAAGCCTTAAATGGTAGGCCCCCATACAAACCAATCCCAGGCCTACAAAGATCAAAGTGATATTTCTCTCCTAAAAGAATACCACCTGTTGCCGCAAGTGATAATTGGCTATTTAATCCTGATGTCATTTCCAAAAATGCCTTTAGTTGGCTAGCATTTTGATCGTGATTTTTATTATCAGCACAGGCCAAGTGACTAATAATTAATTCAGGGTTTTTTTCACTGTAAAGCTCCATAAACTCACTAAAATCGGCTCTCTCAAAACCTAGTCTATTCATGCCCGTGTCTAATTGCAGTCCAAATGGATGATCTGGTATAGTTTCACGATGTCTAATATTTTGTTCTGGGGAGTTTAAAAGTGGAATAAGATTACTTTGTTCTATCATCGAACTTTTTTCGTTCATATGACCTGAAAATACAAAAATCTTTGGGATTTCTCCCAATACGTGTCGAATATTTTGACCTTCTTCAGCGCTGGCTACAAAAAATGTCCTTACTCCCGCGTCAGCTAATTTAGTTGCTACTTTTTTATCCCCCAAACCATAAGCATTTGCTTTTACAACTGCCGCTGTCTCAACTGTATCGGTTGATAATTTATCGAGAGCTTGCCAATTTGATACTACGGCATCAAGATCTATCGTTAAGGTTCCATTAGACATAAAAGCATCCATTTATTATAGTTTTTTTCTTTTTTAGTTTATCGATTCAATTATTAAGTCGCAAACATTTTATCTTCGATCACAAATCATAACAGTTGTTTATAAGTTAATATGTACTTGCAATTTAATGAGTTCGAGTGAATTTCACTAAACCTTATGTCTGAACTTGCCATGGTTTGGCGAGGTTGCCAAACCTTGTGAACTGACCTTCGAAACTTAAATCAATAGACCCAATTGGACCGTGTCTTTGTTTTCCAATTATAATTTCTGCTTTACCATGGAGCTCTTCCATTTCTGCTTGCCATGTAGCCATTTTTTCAATCTCGTGATCATTAGGTTTTTCTCGCTCTTTATAGTATTCTCCACGATAAACAAACATTACAACATCTGCATCTTGCTCAATTGATCCTGACTCTCTCAAGTCACTTAATTGAGGTCTCTTATCATCGCGGTTTTCTACCTGCCTGCTGAGTTGAGAAAGAGCAATTACAGGAATATCTAGTTCTTTTGCTATAGCTTTTAGTCCCTGAGTAATTTCTGAGACTTCATTGACTCTGCTGTCTTTGGATGACGCAGGTCTTACTAGTTGTAGGTAGTCGACAATCATAACATCTAAACCGCTTGTTCTCTTTAGTCTTCTCGCTCGAGCTGCAAGTTGGCTTATTGGCAAAGCTGGAGTATCATCAATAAAAAGAGGGCAAGCTTCCAAAGATTTTGCAGCTTCAACAAATTTTCTAAACTCCTTTTCTGTCATATCCCCTCTTCTAATTTGATCTGATGGTACTTCGGAAACTTCTGAGAGAATTCGAGCCGCCAGCTGCTCCGCGCTCATCTCGAGTGAAAAGAAACCAACAACACCCCCATCAACTGCTCCTTCTGATCCGTCTGCGAGGACGCCCTTTGAATATTTTTTTGAGATATTAAAGGCTATGTTAGTTGCAAGGGCTGTTTTCCCCATTGATGGTCGTCCAGCAAGAATTAAAAGGTCAGATTGATGAAGACCACCTAACTTTTTATCTAAATCTTGGAACCCAGTCGAAGGGCCAACTAATCCTCCTTCTCTCTGATAAGCTGAATTCGCAACATTTACGGCATCAGTTACTGCTTTCAGAAAACTTTGAAATCCTGATCCAGTTTGACCTGTCTCTGCTAATTCATATAGTTTTTGCTCGGCTTCTATAATTTGATCTTTTGGATCATGGTCAACATCTATTTTTCCAGCCTGTCCTGAGATTTCATTTCCAATTTCTATGAGAGATCTTCTAGTAGCCAGTTCTCGAATCATTTCAGCATAGTCGCGTGCCGCAAATATAGAAATTGCAGCTCCAGCAAGTCTTACAAGATAAGCTCCACCCCCCAATTCATTCAAACCAGGGTCATCCTCTAAAAATGCTTTTAGTGTGACTGGAGATGCTAAAGAATTGTTTTTAATTCGTGTCGCAGCAACTTCAAATATTTTTTGATGAACAGGGTCGAAGAAATGTGTTTCATTTACAATGTTATCAATTCGATCAAAAACATCATTATTTACCATTAATGCACCAAGTAGTGCTTGTTCCGCCTCTATGTTATGAGGAGAGTTGTCTCGCAAATCGTTTGAGGTGCTTGAGATATCATTAGAATTTGGAAAACTAGAAACTTCGGACATTTACTCCCCCTTACATTGTCTATGAACTAACTAAAACACTTTCGCAATCTGGAAATCCTGTGGATGGCCTGTGGGTAAAAAACCACTTAAGATTGGCTGCTTCTTCTGCTATGTTTTATCAGTAAAATTTAAAAGTTAGTGAAAACTATTTAATTGGGTGAATTTATGTTTTTTAAAGATGGTTTAAAGTATGAAGCTTTACCACTTCCAGATCGCTTTGATTGGGACGAGGAGAAAAGGTTGGAGAAATCAAGAAATTTCTATCATTGGATGCGAAGACGTCATTCTGTGAGAGATTTTAAAAACTCTACAATAGATAAAATGATAATAGAGAATGCTATTCGCACGGCTGGAACAGCACCAAGCGGAGCAAACCACCAGCCTTGGCATTTTGTTGCAATAAGTGAGCCGGAGATAAAATCTGAGATTCGGAAAGCAGCCGAATTAGAAGAGCAAGATTTTTATTCAGGTGGTGCCGGTGATGAGTGGTTAAAAGCTTTAGAACCTATAGGCACAGATGCGAGCAAACCACATCTTGAGGACGCAGCGTGGCTGATAGTAATATTTGCTCAAAGATATGGTTACTTTAGTGATGGTTCCCGTTACAAAAATTATTACGTTCCAGAGAGTGTAGGTATAGCCTCAGGCTTCTTAATTGCTTCTCTTCATCACGCTGGTTTGTCTGTCCTGACTCATACACCGAATCCAATGAGGTTTTTGAATGATTTGCTTGGGAGGCCAAAATCTGAAAAACCTATCATGATACTTGCAATCGGAGAACCATCGGCACAAGCAACTGTTCCTGTTGTAGCAAAAAAAAAGAAGACAGATAAAGAGATTATGACAATTTTAGAGTAAAAGTTTTTTATAGAGATATTTAATTTTTTGGAGATTAACATGAAAGTAGGGTTTATTGGGCTTGGTAATGTTGGCAGTAAATTAAGTGGGAGCTTGTTAAGAAATAATGTAGATTTATATGTTTATGATCTTAACCAGGTTTTACTTTCTGAATTTGAAGCTTTAGGGGCTACAGTTGCCACTAGTCCAAAAGAACTTATGAGCAATTGCGATGTTGTAATAACCTGTTTACCTTCACCAGTAATTTCTGCTGAAGTGATGGAAGGTAAAAATGGCTTGTTAGAGGCTATCACACCTGGAAAAATTTGGATGGAAATGTCCACTACTGATGAGTCAGAGGTAAAGCGTTTAGATATTCTGGTTAAGGCTAAAGGGGGTTTTTCAGTTGATTGTCCCGTATCTGGTGGTTGTCATCGAGCTGATACTGGTAACATAAGTATTTTTGCAGGATGTGATAGGCCCGTTTTTGAAAGTGTTTTACCATTACTCAAAAAAATGGGTAGGCGTATTTTGCACACGGGATCTATAGGATCGGCTTCAATATTGAAAGTACTAACAAACTATCTTGCTACGGCAAACTTAATTACCTGTTCTGAAGCATTAACCGTAGCTAAGGGGGCTGGCATGGACCTAAATATTGCTTATGAAGCTATTAAAATCAGCTCAGGAACATCTTTTGTTCATGAAACTGAAAGCCAAGTAATTCTAAATGGCAGTAGAGACATTAGTTTTACCATGGATTTAGTACTAAAAGATATTGGAATTTTCCAAGAAATTGCGGACCGAGCGAAGGTTCCTTTGGAAATTAATCCCATGATGATTAATATTTTTAAAGATGGCATTCAGAAATATGGATCAAGAGAGTTATCACCCAATATTATTCGACGGCTTGAAGATCAGACAGGTTTAGATATTCGAGCGCCTGGTTTTCCAAAAGAAATGAAGGATGATGAGCCTGAAGAAATTGGTTATGAAGTAAAACCTAAGTTAATTTGACAAATTCAACCTTTATAGCCCTTTAGTTCGATAGCTATCTGCGACTCGTTCAATCGCTACTAAATATGCAGCAGTTCTTAAATCTTTAACGTCTGACCTACCATGCCAGAGTTCTCTCATAAATTGATAAGCAGTGCGCATAGAATCGTCTAATCCTGAACGTACAAGTTCTAGTTCACCAGCGCCTTTTAGGTACGCTTCAGTAAAAGATGAGGATAATTGTTCTTTAATTCCTGAAGCTCTCATCAATCTATTTATTTCATCTGTGAGTAATTGATGTCTAGCTTCTTCTTGGCGTCTTTGCATTCTTCCGAATCTTATATGACTAAGATTTTTAACCCATTCAAAGTAACTCACCGTTACTCCACCAGCATTTGCGTACATATCTGGAATAATTATTGTTCCACGTTCTTGTAAAATTGTGTCGGCCTTTGCAGTTATTGGACCATTGGCTGCTTCTATAATCAGTGGAGCTTTTATTTTTTTAGCATTACCTGGATGTATCACTCCTTCTGTTGCTGCAGGTATTAAAATATCACATTCTAATTCTAATACACTTGCTGATTTTTCAATAAATTTTGCATTTTTATATCCTTTTACCCCACCATGTTTTTTAACGAATGAAGAAAGTTTTTGAATATCAAGTCCATCGTTATCAATAACGGCTCCGTCATGCTCAATTACAGCAATGATTTTAGCATTATCTTCATGGCTTAGGAAACTTGCTGCATGAAAACCTACGTTACCAAATCCTTGAATAATAATTCTTTTCCCATCTAAATTGCCGTTTAGTTTTGCTAAGGCGACATCTTCAGGATGCCTAAAAAATTCTCTTAATGCGTACTGAATACCGCGTCCCGTTGCCTCTACTCTTCCTTCAATTCCACCAGCATTTAATGGTTTACCAGTAACGCAGGCTCTAGCATTTATGTCAGTGGTGTTCATTCTTTGATACTGATCTGCAATCCAAGCCATTTCTCGCTCCCCTGTGCCCATATCTGGAGCTGGTACGTTCTGACTGGGATGAATTAGGTCCCTTTTGACTAGTTCATACGCAAATCTTCTCGTTATTTGTTCTAATTCGTGCTCTTTCCACTCTTTTGGATCGATACATAAACCCCCTTTCGATCCGCCAAAAGGGGTCTCTACTAAAGCACATTTAAACGTCATCAACGCAGCAAGAGCTTCTACTTCGTCTTGATTAACACTTAAAGCATACCGAATACCACCTTTTACAGGTTCCATATGCTCAGAGTGAACTGAACGATAACCTGTAAAAGTATGAATACTTCCTCGTAATCTTACACCGAACCTCACAGTATAAGTAGCATTACAAACTCTAATTTTCTCTTCTAAACCTTCAGGTAAATTCATTAGCTTTATAGCTTGATTGAACATTTGGTTCACGCTGTCTCTGAAAGAAATATCGCGCTGTCTACTCATACATTTTTTCCCTGTTTAAAGTTAAAGTTCGACTCAGTTTGATTCTCAGCTATTGCTAACACATCTTTAAGATGTATTTATTTTTTTATGAACTGTTATTATGTAAATAGTAAATCAATTGTATTAAGTTTAATTTAAAACAAAAATCAAGGAAAGCGTATGCATTATTCCGCATGGCAATTAATAAAAAATGGCATTCAAGGGGGTAAAAATTGGAAACCGTTTTGGCGCTCTGCAGAACCTAAAAATTTTTATGACATTATTATCATAGGTGGTGGTGGGCATGGTTTAGCAACTGCTTATTACTTGGCTAAAAATCATGGCTTGAAGAATATTGCTGTTGTAGAGAAAGGCTATCTTGGTGGGGGTAATGTCGGAAGAAATACGACTATTGTAAGAGCAAATTACCTTTTAGATGGGAATTCACAATTCTTTTCGCACTCTTTGAAATTGTGGGAAGGTATGGAACAAGACTTAAATTTTAACACAATGATGTCTCAACGTGGTATTTTAAGTTTGGGACATTCAGATTCACAAATGGACTCCTTAGCGCGACGGGGAAACATGATGATTAGTCAGGGTGATGATGCGGAGTTATTATCGGCTGACGACCTACTTGAATATGTGCCATACGTTAATCAAACTGATCCAAGATTTCCAATCTATGGAGGGCTTTTGCATAGACGAGGTGGCACCGCTCGCCACGATGCTGTTGCGTGGGGATATGCTCGTGCAGCTAATAATTTAGGTGTCGATATCATTCAAAACTGTGAAGTTACAGGGATGATCAAAAATAATAATACTTTGTCCGGGATTCAAACCACAAAAGGCGAAATAAGAGCAGATAAGGTGGGTATGGCGGTGGCTGGTCGGACAAGTCTAGTAGGGGACATGGCTGGATTAAAACTTCCAATTGAAAGTCATGTCCTACAAGCCTTTGTTTCTGAGGGATTAAAACCTTGCGTGGATTGTGAGATCAGCTGGGGTGCAGAGCTTTTTTATATTTCACAATCGGATAAGGGAGGTTTGGTGTTTGGTGGTGATATTGATAAATACAATACTTATGCAGCAAGAGGTAATTTACCTGCTGTAGAGAATGTTATGGAAGCCGCAATGGCGTTAATGCCAATGATTGGGAAGGCTAAAGTTTTACGAAGTTGGGGTGGTATAGTCGATATGACGATGGATGGATCCCCCATTATCGATAAAACACCTGTTAATGGCTTATATCTGAATGGAGGCTGGTGTTATGGAGGATTTAAGGCCACTCCAGCTTCAGGTTGGTGTTTTGCACATTTATTAGCAACGGATGAGCATCATGAAGTAGCCGAAAAATATAGATTAGATCGATTTGAAAAAGGATATTTGTTAGATGAGGAGGCAACAGGTGCAACGCCTAATTTACACTAAGGTATTAAATCTATGAGAATTGATTGCCCAGTTTGTGGGGAACGTGACCTACAGGAATTTCATTATGAAGGCTCTTCTAAGTTGATGTCGAGACCTTCTGACGAGGCGGATATAAAAAGTTTTCACGATTACCTTCACATTAGAGAGAACCCGGCTGGTCTTAATAACGAACTCTGGTCACATGAGTATGGTTGTCGGGCGTGGTTACTAATCTGTAGAGATACAACAACTCATAAGATTTTATCCATCGAGTTGGCAAGAGATGCCAAAGTTATGGGACTTACAAAATGAGAATTAGCACAGAAAGTCTTTTAGACAGAGAAAGTAAAGTCTCGTTTAAATTTGATGGGAAAAGTTTTCTGGGATATTCAGGTGACACACTAGCATCAGCATTGTTAGCTAATGACGAAAAACTTTTAGGGCGATCGTTTAAGTACCATCGTCCACGAGGCATATTAACCGCAGGGTCCGAAGAACCTAATGCACTCGTTTCAATATTAAAAAATGGTCAATTGACTCCCAATCTTAGAGCAACGGAAGTCGAGATTTATAATGATTTAGAAGCTTTTTCGCAAAATCGATGGCCGTCCGTTAAATTTGATTTCCTCAGAATAAATGATTTCTTTTCATCTTTCCTAGGTGCTGGATTTTATTACAAGACCTTCATGTGGCCGAAGAAATTTTGGGAAAAGTTATATGAACCTATTATTAGGAGGGCTGCAGGTTTAGGTAAGCTCTCGTTAACTGCTGATAAATCTTACCATGAAAAAGCCTTTGCGTTTTGTGATATTTTGGTGATTGGCGCGGGACCTTCTGGGATTTTATCTGCAATGACTGCTGCATTATCAGGAGTTCAAGTTATTTTAGTGGATGAAGATTTTATTTGTGGTGGTAGGCTGAATAGTGAGACATTTGAAGTCGATGGAATAGAGGCTCATCAGTGGGCAAAAAATAATGTGTCCAAGCTTGAATTGATGCCAAATGTTAAAATTTTCAAGAGAACAACCATTGTTGGTGTTTATGATGGAAATACTTATGCAGGGCTGCAAAAAGTAGGAGAGTATACAAAAAGACCTAATGAAAATTTACCAGATAGCATATTTTGGCGAATAGTTGCGAAGAAATGTATCTTGTGTGCCGGAGCAATTGAAAGACCGATCGCTTTTAAAAATAATGATCGGCCAGGTATTATGATGGCCAGCGCTGTTCGGACTTACTTGAATAGGTTTGGGGTTTCTCCCGGTAAAAAAATTATTGTTTTTGGGAATAATGATAATGCAAGGCACACCGTATTTGATTTACAAGCTAAGGGTGTGGAGGTAATTGCATATGTAGATAGCCGTAAGGATGTTCCTGAAATTCATCAGGTACCATCTTTTATTGATAGTGTCATCATTAATACTCATGGAATTAACTTGCTTTCTGGTGTTACCATCAAAACTGGAGAGGTGAAAACATTCTTAAAATGTGATTGTTTGGCTATTTCAGGTGGTTGGAATCCAACAATTCATTTAAC
>Ga0163111_10001100_pt1 | contig 16356 bp, 30 predicted proteins | sample CRUFie1St18metaG_FD_109645 | JGI IMG/M metagenome (GOLD analysis project Ga0163111, IMG submission 109645) | Marine microbial communities from the Costa Rica Dome - CRUD Field 142mm St18 metaG | ecosystem: Environmental > Aquatic > Marine > Oceanic > Photic zone | place: Costa Rica: the Eastern...
AACATTAAAACACCATCAACAATTGTATCGATCCAGATCGGATCAACTCCGTCTTCTTCGACCGCGGCTATAGCACGACGAGTAATTGCTTCCTTGTTAGGCTGCAAATATCCACGAGCTACTTCATCTTGCAATTGACCAATAAGTCTATTTGCATCTAATCGACTTTCTAAAAGTACTTTACGAATTGTGTTTCTTATTTTTGATTCTGTAATTTTCATTTTAATCTTCGTATGGAATGTTTTCAATCGAGTGGTTCATTAATTTTGCATACAGTCGAATGACTCTTTCGTTATCAACGCTATAGTAGTCTTCAAAAACATGTGAGTCCCATTTTTGCATTCCGCCTTGTAGGCCTTCTGCATGTTTTTGATTAAGGTTAGCAAGGGCTTCTGGATCTACGCCCTGCGGAGCTTGAAAAATGTCATCATCACCAGCTTGCAAAAGAGCTAAAACCATATCTCCGATTGTGATGACTTTGGCTTTTGGATCATTGTGCACATCAGGACTATCTGCGACAGTCGTTCCATACGGTCCTCGTGTGACATAAAGTACGCCTTCTTGGAGGTTCATGCATTCTTTAATTAGTCTTCTTAGTTGGTTCATTGTGATCTTCATTTGTTCTCCAACCTGTGGATCTTATATAATATATAATTATGTGCTGCCATTAATCTATCCTCGGCAGTTGTGATTTTATCTTGTACCCATTCTGGAAGATCATCTGCATCAATCAACTTATCGTGTAAGCGCTGAGCCATTTGAGCCATTCGAAACAGTTTTGCCTTTGTCATTCTGCCTTCATGCGAATCAGACTTAGTATGTCCGTAGTCCATCATCCTGCCATCCATGTCTACGTGTACTTCAGGATACTTGTCACCACAGGCTTCTCGCATTAAACGACGACCACGACTATCTGAGTGGATGTATTTGATTGCCTCAACTACGAGGATTAAATCTTTTCTTTTGATTCTATATTTTTTCATTTTACTGCCCACTCTAAAAGTTTCTTGAATTGCCATGCTTGCTCAATATTGTCTATCGCTTCGATTAGACTATTTATTGCTTCCTCGGCTTCTCTAGAAATCGATGCATCATTGCCTTTCATTTGTTCGATCATTTCAGGAGTAATAGCGGAAAATGCCTCGGGATTTGCTTCTTTGAATCTCGTTAATTGATCTGCTAGTTTTCTAGTATGGTCACCCGCAGAGTCTTCGCCTGGGTTTCTTATTTTGCGAATTCTTTTTCTGATAGCACCAATTCTAGAATCGAGGTTTCTCTCTTGTTGATAGGCTGCATCTCGTGCTTCTTCTTCTTCTGTCCTTGGCTTTTTTGTTATACCTAATTGCTTGTTCATTTCTGCTGTTGATATATTTTTGTCACCAACTGGCATGTTGAGGTATAATATGATCTCGAAAATCCTGTTTTTATCTTCTGTTCCAATACCGGTCGTAATCTTCTTTTCTTCGGCTGTCAGAGATGGTCCATCTGGCTTGTTTTTATTTTTTGGAACTTTAGAAGCCGCCGAAATAGCTGCGATGCCGGCTGCAACTGCTCCTGCTGAAAACTTTTCGCCAGAAGCATTTTTAGCAGACGCATAGTCACATAAGTAAATCGGAGTCGCATCTGCTGTAATTTTAAACTTTACAAGATTACCTTGCACGGGATTTGGGTTTTTTCTATTCGCAGCAATTTGCTTCGCAAGTGAGCTAGAAGTCGACGAACCTCTTACTCCAGCCAGTTGTAGAGATATTGCACCCGCACCTATAACCATTGCACTAGGTGCTTCCTCAAGTTTTGGACTATACGACATTTCAATTGAGGACCTTTCTCCAGCCTGAAACCCTGCTCGTTGTTCTGGTGTTGCATCTGCCGGTAAATTGCGCACGGTTTTCTTAACAGTTTTAGCACCGTGCAACTCTTTAAAGGCGACAGGTATTTTGTTTAAATGTATTGAAGAGCTGCTCAGTCCAGTCTTTGCGGCAGAAAAACTAGTTTTTACAGAAATAAAACACGGGTAACCCTTCTGGTATGTAATTACATCACCGTAAGCAGAATCTCCAGAATGTATTGCGTTCGAATTACGACCGTTACCAAGTGCCGATGTTCGACAGTATGAGGTAGCCAATTCTTCTCCAATATCGCCAGCCTGTTCCTTGCTTCCAGCAGCGAGTGCTTGATTAACAGCATCGCAAAACGCTTCTTCGTTTTCTGTTAGGCCCTCATTTTCCTGTTTTGTTGCTAGATCAACAACCATTCCAGGCGTACTCGAAGCTGGTCCGAACGCTTTGCCATTGACAATAAAAGCTTCTCTTATTAAATTTTCTACCAAGCTATATTTTCCATTGTATTTTTTCATCAATCTAACCTCATAACATCGCCGATGGCTTCCTCTGAGCGAGTGCCATCATTCCATTCTATAAGTATGCGCCAAGTATTCGAACCGCTGCCATTCGTAAACCAAGTCGTGCTTTTTACAGGACGCATTCCAACGACCTTGCCTTCTTTGCCAATGTTATGAAATAGGGATACCCTGTCACCGTTTTTAACCATCTTCATCTCCCGGAACTAATGGTTATAATTATACATGGTGAAACTAAGTTGTAACTCTTTTTCATAATACTTTTGAACCATATATGACTGATATACTTTGATCGTGCCATCTACTAGTATATACCATACATCAGGTTCAAAACCAAATGACACGTGCTTGCGTTCGATAGCTATGCCAAATTGTTTATTCTGGACCGGGCCGACCAATACCAGGTCTCCGTTTATTACGTAATCGTAGAAATTTCCCCATCGGCCTGATGAAGTTACTATGTGTGAGTTCATATTTTCCGTTAACATACACCCTCGCGTTTCCGTCAATGTCCACTTCCATAATTATACCAATATCCCACAAATCTTCAGTATATTTTGTTCCTGGTGTTGAGTACAATGACAAAGCCACTTTCGGTACCCAAACTATTTCCCCATATTTAAATTCATGTAGATCTCTCGCCTGATTCTTCATAAAGTACAACCCCCAATCCAGCAACTTTCAGAGGCCTATAAACATTACCGTTATGCAATACAAATACGTCAACCATACAGGCGCCATCAAGTTTGACAACTTTTCTTTCAACAACCAAACCATAACCAGAAACAAAGCCATTCAGCTCATTCCCTATTATCCAAACTAAATCTCCAACGTTGTGTTCTAAGTAACTCACCCCAATTATAAGTATTACGGTAAATTATAAAAGGCCGCACAGGCGGCCTTTTTATTCGTCATGGATTGTTAGTAAAAACTAAGTTGATCAATAGTCCATATTACTATTTTCTTGGGAAGACATCAGTATGTCAGCCATGGCTTTTGCCAAAGATGTTGGACAATCAATTCCTAAGTCATCCATAACCGGCTGGAACATTTCTGCAATTTCATGGGGTATATCAACAAAAACCTGCATTGCCTTGTTGTAAGAATCTGGACAAGGAGCTTCTGCTGCGAGTGCCGAATCAATTCCAGCAAAAGTTTCAGGCATTAATGGATCACCCATAACAAATCCTTCTTCAGGTTCCGGAACAGTCATCATTGACTCATCTCCATCACAGCCGCAGCCACCCTCGTTAAGCATCATCGGTCCAGATTCACTCTCTGCCCAACTCGCTTCGTTGAAATTTCTGATAAAGTTCTTGATATCTTTTCTTGAAAAACTCATTTTTGCATATCCCTTTGAAGGTTTGTATAGAAATAATTATGCGCCACAAACTTTTAGTCCGTTTTCTCTAGCAATCTTTTTTAGAGCAGACATGTCATACACTTTACAGGCTTCAAGTAGAAACCGTAGTTCCACCGATATATCTCCATCACAGTAAGGTTTATATATGTCACAAATGTTATCCGATCCAATGGCTACAGTTAAGTCATGTTCAAGCAGTTCGTCAACTGGAGTGACGGCATTATGGAATGGCATTAACCTTTCTGATCTTGGATGATCGATCCAGGCCGATGGGCAAGCTACAAACATCATGCCAGCATCTTTTGCCATTTTATAAACCTCGTTTCGATAACTTTTTTTATGTGCAGCCAAAGATATTGAGTGTATTGCAACTACGCTTCCCTCAAGTCCGTGTTCTATGGTTTTTCTGCAGAGTAATTCTGTCTCTTTTTCGTCAGGAGTATTGAGCTGATCAACATGTACGTGCAGCATCTTGTTGTTTTGTTTTGCTAGCTCCATCACAACATCCAAGTGTTCAGCCTCTCTACCCCTGTCAGCACCTGGCAAAGAACCAACAATGTCAATGTCTTCAATCCTTGAAGCAATGAGTTCAAAACTTTTTCTTTCTAGAACCCCTTTTAATGTTTGACAAGCAATATAAAGCTCTATCGAATCAAAGTTATCTCTTGCAAGAAGCGCGCCGTCTAAAGCCTTATGTCCAACAACATCATCTACATCAATGAAAGAACACACATGGCTTACACCATACCATCCCTGCATATCAATCGCTGTGGTTATGCCGGTAGCGTAGTCTTCTACGGTTCTCGATCTTTTAATTTCATCTACTAAAATCCACTTATCAAACAAATGGTCTTTTGTTCTTGCCATCATCTGTGGATTGACCGTATAGGCTCTGTCTAGATGGCTGTGTGAATTCACAAATCCACCATCAGTTATAACTTCAGCACTAAGTTCTTCAAGTGGGCTCCAAAATCTCATTTATACTCCGTTTATTAATATTTATTAAAACTCTTTAAATGAGTCTTGGTTTATTTTATGATAAGCATAAAAAATGTAGCCTAACAGACTAGCTAGTAAGCCTATGAAAAACCAACCAACTACAGATATGCCGCTTATTATAGCAACAGGATCAAAAAATACGCCGGCTAAAAAGCCGACGATAACAAGAAACCATCTTGAATTAAGCGCGCTGTTAATTACTTTTTTGAAGTAATCCGTGCACTTTTTAATTAATTCCACATAAGCTCCTACTGTAGTTTGCCATCTAGCTCTGCAACCAATTCATCCAGTTGTACGACGTCGTCGCCTAACCTTGTGCGTAGCTTAGCCTGTCTGATTGCCTCTCTGATAACGGAAGGTTTGAAATTTTCTTTGTATTCCTCAAAGAGTTCTTTCTTATCTTCTTTTAGTAGTTGCAACTCATTTTCAATAGTCAGGTATCTTTCGATAAACTTTTGTAGATCATTGTTTCCCATGTCATCTCCTTTGTTTGACAATTAATATTAAGACAAAATCAGGAAATGTACAGACTATAGCAGATATCTTTTTAAACTGTACCTTAGTTTTGTACTTTCAGAAACTAATCCAATGGCAGCCATGTAGGCATCTACGTTCTGAGGACCGATAAAATATCCTGCGAGTTCTCTGGCAGTTGGATCTTGAGTTGCCTTTTCAAGTAAAAACCGGAGATCTCCCGCAGAATAATCCTGTGGATTTTTACCTTTTTTATACGACGGCAGTTTTCCAACGTATGGTGATGCCTCAAGCTTTGACATGTATTCCGATGACAGTTGGGCAGCCGGTGCTGCATTAATTATTGGATCTGGAACATTTAGGTTTGGATCTGCTTTCCTAACTGCACCGGCAAACCGGTTTGCGTCACCTTCTTTATCACTTGCCCCAAGGTAGATTGTTGTGCCTGGTACATACGGATGTCCCGGCATTACGGAATCAAAAGCAACAGTAATAGGACTTGGCGCAGAACTAACTTCAACAGACACATTTGGCCGATTGCCGAGAAGCGCACCCCATAAAGATTTTGACATGGCGGCTGTTAGACAAACGTCACCACAAAACCGTTGGGACTTTGCCCCCTTTGGATTAGATATAATTATCTTGACTTCATCAGCAAGTGCAGCATAGTGATCAACCATTGAAAGGTGTCCGAGGTGTGGAGGTTTAAATGCTCCGCCAACGATAGCAATCTTCTTTGATCCTTGAGATTCAATCGCCTCATATAATGCATCCATGTCCTTTAATGAGTAACCAAAGCTCTCAAACACATCTGCGTCATCCAATGCTTCAGTCTCTGTCTCATCTGATGGTATTCTAGCAGCCCTACCGATTATCTGATTCGCCATCGCAAATGAACCTGTAAGTTTAACTAAGTTTTTTGAACCTGGTGGATACTCAAAAATAACACCTTCGATAGTTGAAGCTATGTTTTCAACGTCACCAAGCTTAGCAAGTTGTTTCTCAAGCATTTCACCTATTTTTTCGGCGTCATCACCGTCATACGCTTCTAATCGAGTTATTGCGGCTTGAAGGGAAGATTGAATCCTAGCGATTTCCTCATCGTTCTCCGTAACAAAGAAAGACTCAAGACCCCTTAAAACTTCGATAGCAAAGTCAGAAATAGCTTTCGCTACTGGCGCTGTCGCTTTACCAATAAAGTTACGAGCTTTTTGTACACTTCCATAGGTCGTAATAACCGCTTTCTGTTCCCTATTAAGGCCCTTCTTTATTGCTGCGATGCCTGGCAATTCAGAACTTTCTGCACCTTCAGAGATGAGCTTAATCCTTTTCATCATTAGACTAGTCTTATCGTCAGGTATGTTTCCTGCTTTTAGTTCTGGAAGCAGTGCGTCTTCAACCATCTTAAATAGTTTATCTGAATCAGAATATCCAATAGCATCTAATGCTGACGTAACTGTTTCAAGCGCTCCACCATCAGCAATGTTATTCAACTCAACAAACTTAGGTCCAAAGAGTTGCCATTCCTTTGCATCAGCAGTTTTTTCAACATCAGACAATGATGATACTATCGCATCGAACTCTTTGTCACCAGCATTAAATACCTCGACATCGATTAGCTTTCCACCATCAACGGCAACTTCTTTTAAGTTATGGAGAACAATATAGTTGCCATCGTAGTTGATGAGATTAGGATTCGCTGGAAACATAATCTCGGTATTGCAAAAGCGATATGAGTTTGGCTGAGATGTTTTAAAGGCTTCTTGTCCATCGGCGCTTAAATTTTCTAAGGCTGATTTGATCTTTTCAAAACCTTGAATGAATGCATCGCCTGCTGGGTGTCCTTCCCACATTGCTCTGTAGGCTGCTTCATCTATTCCGCCTTTTTTCATGTGACCTGAATTTCTAGCACACATTATTCCGCTAGGGGTCCATCTGAAAAATATGTTTTGGCCATCTACCTTTTCAATAGGAGACATCTCGGCCGAAGCAACTTGCGTCAAGAAAGATTTAATTTCACCAAATGTTAGCCACGTATTTTCGTGAAGATGTGCCATGTGTCCAGCTGCGCCGCCCATAATAAACTCCTATATAATTTGTTGTATATATTAATTTATCTTAATTATGCCATATCTTAAATATTTCTGGGATTAACTTATACAAAATCTGACTCAAATTCAAAGCTTTCTTCTGTTTTTCTCTCCGTAGTCAGGTCTAAAAAATCCAAACTACTGCACATTGCGACTAGAAGGAATACTAGTTGACCGATTACCCTTGCGTTTTCCAGTGCTTCTTCTTGAGAATTGGTGTAAAAAAGAATCTTAGACTGTGTTTCAGTTCTTGTAAGTCGCAGGGCAACCACCGGATTAGAAAACTTATCGGTGATTAAAATCTTGTCCTCTTCAAAACCTGGGGAGACATCGAATTCACCTATGTCTACAGCGGCATCTTGCAAATTTTCGTATATCTTTGTTAGGGAAAAATTATCATTTACAGGAATGCCATTGGATAGCATGTCTTGAAAGAAAGCCTTTTCTATTGGGTTAGTTATGTCCACATTTTCTCCTTGTTTTAATGTGTTTATACATACAAAATTTTCTACTCAATATGACCGGTTCCTAACACAGTCCACATTTGATGTGACTCTAGGTATCCATTGAAATCAAAAGCTGGCTGTCTGTCAATTCTATGTCTCGTAAGGTAAACTGCAGCAAGTGCCCAAGTGGGATAAGCTTGGAAATAACTACCAGGTACAGTAATGTAGCCAACGTCATTTTCCATGCATGAAACTAGCCCAAGAATTTGAGATCCGTCTGGAGAATAAACTACCACCATTACTTCGAACAAAGCGCCAGTGATAACTGGCTGCCAAGTAAATGTTGTTCCCTGTTTCGAAACAACGGCTGCAAACGCGTATGATGGATCAACATATCTTAGTTCCCAGGGCTGGATGTCATCGAAACCTTCAAGTGTTTCAAATGCGTTAGGTATAATTCCTGAATCTGTTACTACAGTTATTGGTTCTCGTCTAGGTATTTGATACTCTTGCAAGTTAGATGCTGACCATTCTCCCTGTCCAGATGGATACAATTGAATAGAATTAAAAGATGCTATTCCAGAAAAGCTTAATGGTGTTGAACTTACATAAGAACCTAACTCTTGAGTCACACAAGTTCCTACTGGTACAAGCATATCATTATACCCTCCAGTAGTTGGTTGATGTAGTTTTAAATTGGCAGATATATCAAATTCCGAAGTGACGCCCATACAAGATGGACAAGCGATCTGAGTGAGCGAAATTTCTGCAAATCCAATAGTAAGCTCTGTCATTTCTGAAGAAGGTTCGTCTGTTGGTTGGTCGGTTGGTTGGCCTGTTTCATCAACAATTGACGTTGACGTATCGATCGGCTGCTTATCCCGAGTGATGATTGCTATGTCGCTTGCGCATGCGATAATATGTGCTAGTAGCATTGTTATCATTTTCTCTCCTGTGGGTTTTATTATAATGAATAATAACGTAAAAAAACGAAATGGATAAAAAAAAGGATGAGCGTTTGCTCATCCTTGTAGGTTTTTTGTGGGGGGGGGGTTATATTTTTTGGTTTTGGCTTAAGCCGTAGGGGTGGCCTTACTCGGCCTCTTCTTCGCCTTCGTCATCTTCTTCATCTTCTGGCTCAGAAATCTCTTCTGCGGTGTCTACGACTTCAGTTTCCTCAACCTCGACGGCTGTATCCTCTTCTTTGTCTCCGCAGGCAATAAGTATACTAGTCAATAAAATTAATCGCATGTTTTACTCCTCAGTTGTGTTTTTTTCGTTATCTGTCACAGTCTGATCGGTGGTTTCCTTTGTTTCTTCGTCAGACGCTGGTGTTTTAGTCTCGGCAGTTGCTTCGACTTTTTGCGCAACCTCCTTGGTCTCAGGGGTTGCAACAGTTTCAACTGTAGTTTCAACAGCATTCTCCGTTTGAGCTTCGGTGGTATTTGCTTCCTGCTGTGTTGTGTCTCCACCGCACGCGATCAGCGCCATAAGTAACAAGTTCATATTTTCTCCTTCTTGTTAGATTTGAAAGTATATCGATAAGATATTGTTTGTATAAATTTATTCAGCAATTAGTTCTTGTAACTTGCTTTCGTTTACTAGTCCAACCTTTTCGTTGCTGATAGAGCCGTCTCGAAAGAAAACTAATTTAGGGATCGACCGGACTTGATACTTCGTAGCTAAGTCAGTTTGCGTTCCGATGTCAACCTTAAAAGCAGTTACATCAGCCCGGCCCTCAACAAAACTCTCTACAATTGGAGTGAGCCTTTTACAGGGACCACACCAGTCTGCAGAAAATTGTATAATAACGTTTGTGTTCGATTGAACGGCCTTTTCAAATTCTGAAGCATCGATAGTCTTCATTAGTTTCTCCTTATCTGTATTGAGTAATAGTATCGGATTTATTCGATATGTACAAAATATGTACTGTATCTATATGGTACCTGAGGCCGGACTTGAACCGGCAAGACTTTACAGCCGTCAGATTTTAAGTCTGATGTGTTTACCAATTTCACCACTCAGGCATGGTTTATAATAACCCACGGTTGCGGATTGTTCAAATGTTTTTATCTCAGTCCTTCAGGTAAATAAGAAGCAAAAACTTGCTTGTTGTCGACCCAATGATACATCTCTCCGTCATTTATTCTTGGCTTATTGTAACATACTGATTCGAACGGAAATCCATGTTTATTAAGCCAGTACTCTGTATCTGCTGCATGTTCAGAAGTTCTAGACGTAAAAAAAGTAACTCTATCTCCACGCTCATATAGTTCTTGAACTTTGGCTACAGAACCAGGAAGAGGTAGTGCTGTACGAAACCTATATGATTCTTCATTAGGAATATCTTCGCAAACTGTTCCATCTATGTCTATTAGCCAGATTGTTGTTTTTCTCATACTGTCTCCTTGTTGTATGAGAATAGTATTATTTATCAGCAGAATGTACAGAAATGATTTTTAGTTTTTGAGATCTCGTTAATTTTTTAATTCTATATTCTTCTTTTGAGGCAGAAGATCGATCTCCGGCCTCGGCTGAATATACTAGTCTTACCGGTCTTCTGGACCTCGTATACTTTGCCGACTTAAAAGAAAAATTGTGCTCGAGCAATCGTCGCTCGACGTCTGTAGTTATGCCAGTATAAAATGTGCCATCAGCGCATTCAACAATATAAACATAATACACTATTTCCCCTTGCACTCCTGCGGGAGCTGCGATTTAAGTTTCTCTTTGTAGACTTTGATAGCTGGCTGTTCCCATTTTAATTTAGGACAATATTCCTTATGATCCTTTTGATCTTGCAAATAGATCTCGAGCGCTTTCATATCACGCTTTAAGTCATCGGTTGGCTCACTGGCCGTAGCAGCAAGCATGAACGTCATTAGCAGTGTGCTTTTCATTTCGACGTCACCATCTGCTCGATCCGACCCAAAGACCCCTTCATGTATTCGATGTCCTTTTCGATACCGATGATGTTCTTTGCGTTGTCGTCCGAGCTCGCTATCTTTTTTTCAAGCACACTTATCACCTGTTCTGCGTCGCCTAAATCGTTTTGTAATTCAGCAACTTTTATGTTTGTATTCCAGACCCATCCTGCTAATGGTATCACTAGAATTGACATAAATAAGGAAAAAACTTTCCAGACGTCGTCTTTTGTAATCGCAGCCATAACTATCTCCTGTTAAACAGAAATAATTATTAGGTTTTTCTGCTTTGAACACGCCTAATAAAAAATAAAGAAGCTAAAGGAAGAAGCCAGCCACTCCTTGGGCCGGTATGTGTACTACAGCCAGATTTTACCGGTTCAGATATAGTTTGGCCATCAGTAGAGTTTGAAGGTTCACTGAGCTCGGCTGTCGCGGTATCTTCTTCTGGTTCTATTTCTTCAGGCTCTTCCACAGGTTCTTCGGCTGGTTCAATAACTGGTTCATCGGATTCTTCCGGCTCCCAGAATGGAGCGTTAATAGTAATACCTTGCAAAGATAAGCCAATTTGATGACTAACAGGGTTTAGATTTCCAGTATCAAAAGAAGCTAAAAAATTAAACTGATCCATCATAAACGATTCGCCTAACTCTACCTGAATAGGCAAAAAGAATTCGTGGTAAGCTGACTGATCTGCTCGTACACCAAGGTTTAAAAATACATCCCAGGCCATAAGATCTGCTCGACCGTTGACAAATACGTCCCACTCATAAAGCGTCACATCGTACTGCGTTTGAACCTTAAAGTCTGAGGAAAGAAAGCCTTTGACCTGTACGTCTGTTGAAATATCCGTGCCGCCTTCAACTGGAACTCCATTGATGTTTGTACCTTCAGGAATTGTAACCGCAGTCATCGCAGAACCTTCTGCCCCAGATTGTGATGAGCTTCCAATACCGTATTGATTTGCAAAGCTCATTTGTCCATAGGCATCAATACCGTAGTTCTCGAAAGGAACAGCCCAATCCCATCTGAAAGCGCCTTGTTCCCGGGAAACATCTGTAATTGCTTCCACTGAAACCACTGGGTATTCGCCGATATCTGCCCAGTCATCAGCCCAAAGTTCACAATCGGTACCACCAAAGTACCAAGGACAATCAAGACCAGGTGTTGCTCTGACTTTTACGACGGCCACATAAAAATCTGTACCACGATCGATTGATGATTGAAACCAGAAAAATTCTATAATACCGTCTACCGAGTTACCGTAATCGTCTGATTTTCCAACATATAGTGTGCTACCCTCAAAAAAGGCGTACGTATCCGGATCAGACTGTTGTTCAATATTATATACATCTTCAAAATAGACATCTGTATCTCCTTCTAAAATTGTAGCGCCAACGTAAGAAGTTTCTGGGTCAGACAATGGCTCACCAAATGCAAGGGAAGATAATAGTAAAATTAACATTTATTCTTTATACCTTTTTAATTCATCAGAATTAAAGTAGCACCAACATGAGCCGGCTTCGCCAGCAAGCAAATACTCGTGCTGTTGTGGAAAACACAGTGTCTGACACTTGAAGTCAGATTCACTATGTTCAGTTTTAATTTTTTGAGCTTGAACATTCGCCCAAGCGTATAGGAAAACAAGTAGTCCGATGACGATTGGTACTGCATGTTTAACAAGCCAATTCCAGACTATTTTTAGATATTTCATTTCTCCTCCGGGGTGTTTACATAATTATAGAAACAAAGGCTAGCAAAGCAGGTGCTAAATATGAGCCATGATGTGTCGCCGGCTTGAGCTGCCGCTGCCATAAAAAAACAGTTTATAAAGAAACAGGTCAGCGACATTTTTTTACTAGCTAAAAATTTCATTTCATCCAACCCGTTTTGTCGCAGAACCATAGCCAAGTCCAGACAAAAATACTGACGAAAGCCACTGTACCAAGTATTAATTCCATAGGTTATTCTCCTTCATATAACTTCTCGTTGCAGCCTTTACTATGTTAGGATACTCGATATCGTAACCCGTACCAGCTTCTAAATGTTCTTTCGTTATATACTTCTTATGATGGTGATCTGCCTCATCATAACAGTCTTTTAATCTTTGTACAAGATAATCAAAAGTCTGATCTTCCATTACACGAACACCTAGCCGGTAATATGCGTAGCTAGCAATCATAAACCAGGAAACCAGTCTGTTTGGCTTCATTTCCTGTACTTCAATCAATTCCATCATTTTTACCTCACGAAAATACTGTTAAACTGTTGGGTGCATCTTACAAAAGTAGTACATTTACTAAGCTGCTTTAGGCTCGGTGCGCCGACATAAGTACAGGTAGATCTTAGACCTCCTAAAATATCTTTAACGGTGTTTTCGACAGCTCCCTTATATGGAACCTCAACTGTCCGACCTTCTGATGATCGATAGTCAGCGACGCCACCACTATGCTTGTTCATAGCCGTATCAGAAGACATGCCATAAAAACTTACAAACTTCTTCTCCTCAAAAATTGCTCCACCTGTTTCTCCATCATCATAGACGGTTCTTTCAGAGGTTTTGAAACTTTTTGTAACGATTTCCCCGCCTCCTTCGTCATGGCCGGCAAACATTCCGCCGAGCATTACAAAGTCCGCGCCTGCAGCAAAAGCCTTGGCAACGTCGCCAGGACATGTGCATCCGCCGTCGGCAATAATGTGACCGCCAAGGCCATGGGCAGCATCGGCACATTCAATCACTGCAGATAGCTGAGGGTAACCCACTCCGGTTTGAATCCTAGTAGTACACACAGACCCTGGTCCAATGCCAACCTTAACAATGTCGGCGCCGGCAAGAATAAGTTCCTGTGTCATATCAGCAGTTACTACATTTCCAGCAATGATGTTAAGCCTTGGATAATCTTTTCTAACGTGCCTGACGAATTCAACGAAATGTTCCGAGTATCCGTTTGCGATATCAATACAAATCCACTTGAGATTATTACTAGAAATAACCTCTTTTGCTTTTTCATAATCATTAACATTAGTGCCAATACTTACTGCCGCATAATCAGGTCGGCCATCAAAACAGTTATGCCAATCTTTGGCAGAACTTTGTTTCGTTATACAGGTAAACAGGCTTAGATGTGATAAAGCGTGAGCCATCTTAAACGTTCCAACACCATCCATATTTGCAGCCATAATTGGTATCCCAGACCATTCCTGATGACTATTTCGAAACCTATAAGATCTCTCAAGGGATACCTGTTTCCTGCTTCGAAGTGTAGACCTTTTTGGTCTAATCAACACGTCTTTATAATCTAGTTTAACTTCTTGTTCAATCCTCATCTTTATTCCTTTTCGAACGTTGCTTTGAGTGGATGTCCATTCTGCCTTGCAAATTCAAGGGCTTTATTAGTTTTTGTTTCTGCAATTTCCTTTGAGTAAGGACCACCAGCGACGCCTCGACCTTTTTGATGGACATTCATCATTATTCTGTAGGCCTCAATAGGTGACTTATTAAATATCGAAATCAAGGCTATACAGACAAAATCCATTGGAGTGTAGTCGTCATTATGAAAGACAACCTTGTATTTAGAAGGAGGCTTTATCTTCTGTTTTTCTTTTTCCTTATCGAGCAGATCTACGCCTCCGTCTGAGGATTTTGGTTTTTTACGAGTCATTGGTCTGTCCCCCAGTTGCAATCACACGGCGTACACTCGCATGCATCGCAATATTCCGGATCTATTTTTTGACCAGGTGCTCTACACGTACCATTTTCAATAAGCATACTAGCAGTACGTCCAAACCATCCTTGCAATTCCCAGCAGATACCAGTATCAATCAGCAGCTGCCAAGCTTCGTTCAACTCTTGTTCAGAACTAGGATCGATACACCCTTCGGCTATCTGTATAGCATCAGAAATATGCATCATAATTTTCTCCCTTTATGGTTATCGTTACCAATATTCACGCCAACGTGCTCAAAAGGAATACTGTTACACTTATTCGTTTTTCGAGCTCCCCAGCCGGACGAAGCATTGAAGGAACGAACGTAGGCCTCTGCATCAACCTCACAATCGAACTTTACAATTGAGATCGCAGCCATTTTTCCATCGCCAGAAACAACTCCACGATAACGAACTGATGTTTCTGTTCCAAGATCTTCTACGCAATACGAGCATTCATTGATGTAACCGCCAACCCGGCGCTTTTCCGGAGAGTCAAAATCAAACTCGTCACCGCAGTGTTTGCAAACTTTAATATTCATATTTAGCTCCTTTGTGCTTGGTTTTTCTAGTGTATTTTTTCTTTGTTTTGTGCACACCAGAACCAGAACGGAAATGTGCAGCAACCGCGATCCAATTTCGCTGTTTTATCGACTTATTTTTTTTCTTAGCTTCCATCCTTGTCCCCCGTTAGTATTTTCCAAAACTGTGCAATGATTGCTATACATACGACGGCGATGAAACCATACCAGACGAATGTTATTAGCGCGAAGATCCCACTCAAGAAAAGAGCGGTAAATAATATTACCAAAAATTCAAGCATTGTTCAAATCATCCTATACCAAATTATTGAAATAATTGCACAAAGGGTAAAGCAAATACCTGCTGCCATAAGCAGCTGCCTTTGTGTTAAAGGTCTTGTCTGCCGCATGTTACACCATTCCTATGCTTCTAGTCTTTTGTTGAACTTGTACTCAATAAAGCCTGCAAGGCTCATGCTGCTTCGATCCGTGTAGAATACACCAGGGTTAGGTACCCATACCTCTTGAGTGTAAGTACTGCCATCCTCACGGGTCTTTTGCACAAAAGATCGCTTTGAAGCCTGCGCTACTGTTTCGAACCAGACCATAGGCTTTTGATAGGTTCTCCAGCTTGAGTCGTTCTTTTCGACTGTTGTAACCGCGGTAACGCGGATGAGAAGGTTGTCAGTCTTTTGGTGATTGAGTACCTCAAACTCCATTCCTTTATGGATGAGTGGTGATTTTTCGGCTAGTTCTTGAGCTGTGATCATAAGACCTCCTTGTTGGTTACATATATAATGTAACTTACCGGAAGCGGCTTCTTAAATTTTTCTAGAAAACATTTATTTAATTTTATCATTATGTTTAAAAGTTTACAATCTATTATATGTTATTGGGAGATTTGTTATGAGTATGAAAAACACTATCGCAAAAGGCGACACATTTGTTTTGTATGAAGAGGCACTTGATAATACCAGCGTGCATCTTGAGTTTGAGGAAGTTGAATTGGATCTTGCAATTCGAAGAAACGGAAGATCGATTGTCAAGCTTTCAATACCGATTAACGAATGGAGGCAAATCGTTGGAGGATGGCAGCAGTCAGACTGGGCTTCAGACAGTCGCAGAGACTATAGTCCTATCAATCTGAAAAAAGAACAGTTTGACGCCTTCGTTGAAAAATTTAGGAAACTCCATCCAGAGGTTTTTGTTCCCGAACAAGAACATCAAGAGGAATAGCAGAATAGACATTGCCTTCTGCCATAACATCGCAAACTAAAGAAAGAAAGGTCACCCGCGGGCTAGTCATAACCTGTATATTTTCTTCATAAGGACCTTTCAGAACTATTCCCAAGCTCCATAAAAGTTCTTGACCATCGTAGTATGTTGGTTTCATTTTGAGCCGTACTAAGTCGTTCTTCTTAATTCTCGTCATCTTGATTATAATCGATTATTTGCAGATCCTTGAAGGCAAAAG
>Ga0163111_10001101_pt1 | contig 16355 bp, 14 predicted proteins | sample CRUFie1St18metaG_FD_109645 | JGI IMG/M metagenome (GOLD analysis project Ga0163111, IMG submission 109645) | Marine microbial communities from the Costa Rica Dome - CRUD Field 142mm St18 metaG | ecosystem: Environmental > Aquatic > Marine > Oceanic > Photic zone | place: Costa Rica: the Eastern...
AGGAAATTGGAGTGATCCTAATCATTGGACAACGGATGCAAACGATTGGACAGGAACGATTGGAGGTTGTATGCCCACGTTGGCAGATACAGTGGTGTTTGATCAAAAATCTTTTTCAGCAACTAGTAATGGTTGTCATATTGACAAAACAGCGTTTTGCAATGGCTTTTATTGTGAAGCAGACATCAAGATCACAGGCGATGAATTGTATGTCGGAGGCGATTTTGTATTGTATAATAATATGCAGCATTACGATCAACGTGGCGTTATTTATTTTATAGGAACGGGAATTAATCGAATTAATTTGAACAATACACGATTAGAAAATTGTGGTGTCGTATTTAATAATCCTTATGGAGAATGGCTGTTGGAGAATGATTTCTACCTACACGATTCGGTGCATCAATGTTACACTGGTTTTGTGTTGGATGCAGGTGTTTTTAGAGCGAACAATTATAACATAACGATTCGCGGTCGTTTTCGTGCCGACAGAACAGATACTTATAGAGTATTGGATATTCAAAATACAACAATTGATCTACTTTGTAATGATCGTTATAACAGTTATTACGGCTTGACTTGGGATATTTCCAATTCTACAGGAATGCAAATACTTTCTGAAAATAGTGTGTTGAATTTTCACGATAATACCTCTTTATATGCCTTCCCCAAATACTTTTATATGGGAGACGGATTGACGTACAATACAGTAAATTTTTTAGACAAAAACGATTATATGCGTGTGTATAATGATGCCAATTATAATTATGCGCACTTTGAAGGTACGGCTACCATGTATGGAAGCAATCGGTTTGATAGCGTAGCATTGGCAGGAGGCTATCACTGGTATTTACACAAAAATAAAGTGCAAACTTTAGCTTCAGAACATGGTAAAATTATTACTTATGGAAATGCTTCTGATTTTGTTTATATGGAATCTACGCATGCAGGACACAAAGCCTATATTCATAAAGAATATGGCAATGCTTTTTGTATGGATTATGTGAAGATAAAAGATGTAGAGGGAACGAAGGGGCTTTATGATCCTGTCAAACCATCGCGTCATCAGGTACTGTTTTTTGAAACGGGAGTAAATAGTGATAATATCAATAACTCAGCAACAGGGATTTGGAAATTTGCATTGTCGCCTTCTGTGCAAGTCGCCTTGAATACCGATAGTGTAGTACATTTTTGTAATGGAGGCGAACCCGTATATATTCCATTAGCATTTACAGGCGCTTATCCTTACAATTTGATTGTTAGTTGGGTCGATGATATGGGAAGAGAAGGAGTCGATACCATGTATTATCAAGATACCGATAACAATGTCTACACGGCAAGTTGGTATACCTTAGCATTGCACCCAAAGAGCAATACTACCTATACCTTAGCCGCAGCAGGAATGCGTTGTGGAGAGCGCTATATGATTGCTACTCCTGTGATCGTAGAAGCGTTTATGGATAAAGGTTTGTTGGTCGATCAGACGACTACTGGAAATTGTCGCTTGGACAATCAGGATTATTATACACACTTTTTTGATGGATCAACGCAGCGTCCAATTGCATCTGTTCAAGACAAAATGAATGCAAATGATGCCGTAGCGCTAGGCAATACGACGATTGATGTTTATTGTGAATCAACCGTACCGCTGTGGAATAATTTGCCCTATTTGCCAAGACATTGGCAAGTAAACAGTGAATACAAAGCAGGAGGAAAAGTTCGATTATATTTCTATCAACAGGAATTGGATGCTTTGTCTATGGCATATTATGGTGCAGCAGGGATCAATCCACAGCATAGCTTGACCTTGTTGCGCTTCAATGATACGATTGAAAATGGTCATCCTGTAACGATTCCTTATACCGTCGTGTCCATGACAGGAAATAAAACAATCCCCTTTTCTAGTTGGGGAAATGTCATTGCAATTGAGTTTGACGATACACAATTGGGAGCTTATATGTTGCAGCTTAATGTCGTATCAGGTACTTTCCCACTGGATTTATTGAGTTTTAATGCTCAGAAGGAAGGTGCTTATAATGCTCGAATTAGATGGGAAACAGCGCAAGAGAAGGACATAGAGTTGTTTGAGGTGGAGCGTTCCGCAGATGGGATGGTGTTTGAGTTAGTGGATCAAGTTCAACCTCAGCTAGGATTGGATAAAAATTATTATGAAATTATAGATCATCAACCAAGCATTCCCTTCTCGTACTATCGACTTAAAATTCTAGAAGGAGATGGAAGCCATTCCTATTCCGCTATCCGTGTAGTAGAATTTGAAAAACAAACTGATCCAATACAAGTGATTCCCAATCCCGCAGATCAGCAAGTGCAGATTATGATAGCAATACGGGAAAATGATGCTGCAACATTACAAGTTTATGATGTATTAGGGCGGCTTATTGTAGCAGAATATATAGACGGACAGTTTGGGGGCGGAACGATTAAGTGTACTCTAGATACTGAACAATGGGATAATGGAATGTATTTGATTTATGTGAAAGGGCAAGAAAAAGAAGAAATCATAAAGTTGATGGTTCAGCATTAAGGATTGTCTGATTAATGTGCCAATTTATTTCGTGAGTACTTTGGAGTTGAAGATAGACTAGATTGTTTAAAACATTTTCAATTGCAAAGTACTCGCGAAGTAAATCTTTAAATTGGCATACCATCACATCAACTAATCCATTAACCAAAATTTGGGATCATTTATGTTGATTTCATGCTGACCTATGCTTTTATGGCTTATTCGGTCGTAATAGGGGTATCTTTTTTGCGTTGCAAAAACTTGACACCCACCGATACTTCAATAACAAAGTTAATGGTGCGTTCAGGTTCTGCCAAAGGTTGAGCGGTGTATAGTCCTGTACTAACATTATATACTTGTTGGAAATACTTAATTACTTGAGGAGTAACATCAGGACTCAAGGTCGCTTCTAAGAAAAAGCCAAAAGGCATCTTGGGCGGTTCCCAATCTACGCCACCACCAATTGTAAAGCCAAACATCGCACGATTGAGCTGTGGCGGTGCAATATTTACGCCTTGTTGAGATAAAGCAACAAGTTCAGCAGATACTGTGAAATCACCACGAAATCCTGCGATGAAGTAAGGGGCAAAATCTCCAAATTTGTACGCCCCTTTTACCATAGCTGCGATAGAGAGATTGTGAAAAACATCGTTCACAGAAATTGGTGCAGCGCTATTTCCAAAAATACGACCATTGGTATAAGAAGCTCCTTTTCGGTGATAACCCAATTGACCAACGACACCAACACGGGAGAATTTTCCACTGCCTTTTTTGTCTGTCCAACGTGTTTGATGTTCTATAACAAAAGCTCCATGGTAGGAGAGTAGCGGGAAAAGACTTTTTTGAACGCCTACGGTTAAGCCGCCTTTGACACCATAGCCAAGGTGTTGTGCTTGAGTTTGGCATTGAAACGCTATGAGTAGACTCAGCGTGAGGTATAAATATTTCATGATAGTATATTTTATAATGATAAGGGCAAAGCAGTCTTATTAAAAGAACTTCTCAACTTTGAGGGGTAAAAATAAAAAAGAACCTGCTAACAATTAGCAGGTTCTTTATATTATTCTTTAGTTGAAGACTGTTAATCTTTCAAAATCTTTCTAGAGATTACTAGTTTTTGAATCTCAGAAGTACCTTCTCCAATCGTACATAATTTACAATCACGGAAGAATTTCTCAACAGGGAAATCTTTTGTGAAACCATATCCACCATGGATTTGAATCGCTTCGGTTGCTGCTCTTACACAAACCTCAGAAGCATAGTATTTAGCCATTGCAGAGATTTTGGTTACGGGCAAGTGGTTATCTTTTAAGTAACCTGCTTTGCGAATCAACAATTCAGATGCTTCAATTTCTGTTGCCATATCAGCCAATTTGAAAGAAATCGCTTGGAAACTAGAAATTGGCTTACCAAATTGCTCACGCTCTTTAGAATATTTCAATGAAGCATCGTAAGAACCTTTGGCAATACCCAAAGACAAAGCACCAATAGAAATACGACCACCGTCCAAAATTTTCATTGCTTGGATAAAACCATCGCCTTCTTTTCCTAACAACTGGCTTTTGTGTACACGGCAGTTGTCAAAAATCAACTCGGCTGTTTCTGAAGCACGCATACCCAATTTGTTCTCTTTTTTACCACCAGAGAAACCTTCCATACCACGCTCAATAATGAACGCACTCATGCCGTGGCTATCCAATGGCTCGCCAGTACGAACGATCACAACACCAACATCTCCAGAGATACCGTGTGTAATCCAGTTCTTAGTACCATTAATTACGTAGTAGTCGCCATCTTTTTTAGCAACACATTGCATTCTACCAGCATCAGAACCCGTATTGGCTTCTGTTAATCCCCAGAAGGCTACGTGTTCCCCTGTCGCTAATTTAGGAAGGTATTTTGCTTTTTGTTCGTCGTTACCGAACATTAGCATATGGTTTGTTCCCAAAGAGTTGTGCGCTGCTAATGATAATCCAATAGAGCTACACACTTTTGTGATCTCTTCGATAATTGTGATATACTCTTGGTAGCCCAAAGCAGAACCACTGTATTGTTCAGGAACCAAAACCCCCATAAAGCCGTGTTCTCCCATTTTATGGAATAAATCTTTTGGGAAGTGTTGTGCTTCATCCCATTCCATAATATGTGGACGGATGTGTTTTTCGGCGAAGTTACGAGCACTCTCGCGAATCATTTGTAGGTCTTCGGAAGTATCAGGTGTCATGAAGTCTGTATTCATCACAAAGTTATTTAAGGATTGTCAAAATAAAATTTCTTGAATGGCTGTTTAATCCAATAGAAATGATGTAAGTAGCCTTTTTTTTGTTAGGGTACAAAAATAATATTTTTTTTCAATTTAAAAAAGATACGTCTAAGCGCTCTTGTATAGATAGAAAATAATTATTGATCGCTACCATGTTTAGTAGATTTTATATTGTTGTAACCTTTTTGCGTATTTATTTAATATCGCAACTTAATAGTTGTCGATCACCAATAAAGCCCTCTAGTCTGTCACCTATTTGCACAGGGCCAACACCTTTGGGCGTTCCTGTGAAAATAACATCGCCTCTCAACAGCATAAAATACTTAGAAATATGCGCAATTAAGTTGTCAAAATTAGTGAGCATATCACTGGTAATTCCCTGCTGAACGGTTTCGCCGTTCTTGGTTAATGAAAACTTGATGTGACCATTTTTATTGCGTGCTTCTTCTACGGGGATAAAGTCACCAATGACGGCAGAGTGATTCCATGCTTTTGCAATTTCCCAAGGATGACCTTTTTCTTTGCAGCGTTTTTGGATGTCGCGTGCCGTAAAATCAATGCCTACAGACACTTCACGATAGTAAGAGGCCGCAAATTTAGGGTCAATATGTTTCCCATTTTTACATATTTTTAGCAATACTTCTACCTCATAATGCAAGTCATTGGTAAAGTCTGGGTAGAATAGTGGTGCGCCATCTAGTAATTGTGCGGTATCTGGTTTTAGAAATAACAGGGGCGTTTTGGGAACTGGATTATTCAATTCTTCTGCATGAGCAGCGTAGTTCCTTCCAATACATATAATCTTCATGTAATTCTAAATCTTTATAGTTATCATCAATTCATTACAAGAACGATAAAAAAAAACATTTTTTCAACTAAAGGGAGGCAATTGAATCTTTATGGTGAATAAGGAGCAATAATTTTTTATAATTTTTTAGACAATGAACTTTTTGTTTATTAGCTTGATTATTATTTTTTTATGTTTGTTTTTAAGATTTTTTGCATCGTTCTTTAGTAATTATTTGATTATATTAATCTAAAAAGTAGTCAAAAAAATTACAAAACATTTGGAATGTTGAAAAAACTGCTCTATATTTGACTTGTCATTAGGAAAAAGGGTAGGTAACGCACCCAATAAAATACATACTCTTTAACCTGATAGTTGCTAAAGTTCTTTAATATAAAAACAATACCCACAAAGATTGTTTGCTAAGTTTTTACCCTAATGAAACCTCATATGATTAATTCATTTAAAACCCAAGAATTATTCGGTCTAAGGCTCATGAACAACTAGTTAGATAGTTTGGAAGAGGCAATTAGGAATGAACAAACCTAAAACCGACGATTGTTCCTAGTTGCCTCCAACACTTAGCAAAATGAATACGAAACAATGCAAGTTGTCTTATCTGTCTGTCTTAAATTTGGAAGAGATGCCTTTATTCTTAAAGGTTATCTCTTTTTTCAAACAGATTTTGCAACGATAACGATATAATTTATGCGACGATGTGCAGGAAAATCATCCACATTATACAAGCACCCAATATGGATTGACACCTAGATGCTAGCATAATAAAAAGGTTTTATATTAAATAGGTGAGCGATGAAAGGAGTAGGAAGTTAGAAACGAGTTGTACCTTGTACATCCCAATGCTTAAAACCCATTGGTGCAATAAACAGTTGGTAACTGATTTCTGTCCTCCTTGAATCATCTATTTTCCTCTATTAAAAAGGACAAAATTTAAAATAAAGAGGTTAGAAGCGATCATTATATAATGGTCGCTTTTTTTATTTTATAAACATCTAAGTAGGTGGACAAAATTAAGTATTATATTTTTCGAGCGTTCTTTAAGTCCAATACTGCGTCAAAAATACGCGCCGTAGCTATAGCTACGACTGTGTTTTTTTCCTTGTCTTGAACTAAAACTACTTACTGCAAAACATATAAGCAATTCTGGCCACCTACTTACTATTTTATTTGAGTAAGGATTATCTCTATCCTACTCCTGCTGATCAAGTGGTGAATTTAGATTTGGCTGAGAAGCAAGGTCATTATACCATTCGCTTGGTGAATACATTGGGGCAAGTTTTGTTAGAAGAGTAGGCGGTTGTCAATACGTTGGTGGAGCGCTTTAGTTTTTCAACAAATCAACTGGCAGAGGGGAGGTATTGGATTGAAATTTCTAATGAGAAAGCGCGTATTGCGAAGCCTTTTATTGTTTGGCATTGATAACTATGAAATAATAAACCAAAGCTAAAAATCCAACAATGTTATAAAACTTGGGATGATTTATTTTTATTTCAGATTGGTTTTATTGGTGATGTATACGCTATAAATGACTAATAAACTGTTCTTAAATAACCAACAACACCAATAAAATGTTCTAGCGCCTTGTGTTAGACTGATCTACTTTTGTAGTAAAGCAATCAGTAATTGATTGTGTAATTCCTCAAACAAATTTATTTAAGTCTAAAAGTTATTCTAATGAAGAAAGGAATCATGTTTTGTATGTTGTTATTGTGGTCTGCAATGACTATCGCTCAAGTAGGAAAGTCTAAGGCAAAGCCAAGCGTTACACCAGGTTATGAGTTGACCAATTATCAAAAAAAATTAATGACAACCAAGGCTATATTTAAGGCAATGTTGGAGTTGAAGCCTAACTCCAATACTGTTGTGCCTAAAAAGGGATTCAAATTTGTGAAAGTCAGTAACCAAAAAGGATCGCTCACATTTTTAGTACCCAATAATACCAATAATGATGATGTCAAAGCATTCTTTGGGCAACGAAAAGATATTCCTGTCGATGGTCGAATCGTAGCAATGTGGTGCAGATGTCTGAATGCCACAGGAAATGGAGGTGGTATGCCAGGACAACGTCGTTGCTATATACATATTTCAGGAGATGAAAGTAACGATGACGGTGTACCTGTATTCAGTTGTGTTGATAATGGTTGCGGCGATTGTCAAAAAAAGCAAGGAGAGTTGCCTAAGAACCCTAACGATCCGCCGATAGTGATTTTTGAATAATACTTATATCCTTCTTTTTGAGGATAAAATACCTTTGATCGGCAAGAATAAATATAGCATGGTTTTGACCTCGTCAAAATCGTGCTATTCTATTTATAGGATAAGTAAAGAAAATGATAAATTTCTCTTCTACACTTTTTTAGCCCTGTAGTTTTACTACCTTTGCGGTAACTAACAAACTAACGTAATAACGTAATTTTTAAAATCACTAACGAATGGCTAAGTATTATAACAACATTCTGGAAACTATTGGAGATACTCCATTGGTAAAATTGAACAGAATTGTCAAGAATGTACCATGTACAGTATTAGCAAAAGTAGAAACTACGAATCCTGGAAACTCTGTAAAGGATCGTATGGCGTTAAAAATGATTGAAGACGCTGAAAAACGCGGCGATCTAAAGCCTGGAGGAACCATTATTGAATGTACGTCAGGAAATACAGGAATGGGCTTGGCTATTGCTGCTGTTGTAAAAGGGTACAAGTGTATCTTCACAACAAGTGATAAGCAGTCAAAAGAAAAAATCGATTTGTTACGTGCAGTAGGTGCAGAGGTAATCGTTTGTCCTACAAACGTAGAACCAGATGATGAGCGTTCTTATTACTCTGTAGCAGAGCGTTTGAATAAGGATATTCCAAATTCTTATTGGGCAAACCAATACGATAACTTATCAAACAGAGAAGCGCACTACGAAAGTACTGGACCAGAAATTTGGGAACAAACAGAAGGTAAAGTAACTCACTTTGTAGTTGGTGTAGGAACAGGGGGAACAATCTCTGGTGTTGGGAAGTATTTGAAAGAAAAAAATCCTAACATCAAAATTTGGGGAATTGATACCTATGGTTCTGTATTCAAAAAGTACCACGAAACGGGAATTTTTGATAAGAATGAAATCTATCCATACATTACAGAGGGAATTGGCGAAGATATTCTACCTAAAAATGTAGATTTTGAAATTATCGATATGTTTGAAAAGGTAACAGATAAAGATGCTGCGATTGCAACTCGTGATTTGGCACGTTTGGAAGGTATCATGGCAGGAAACTCTGCGGGTGCTGCTGTTGCTGGTGTGAACCAATTGGCAAGTGAATTGAAAGAAGATGATTTATTAGTGGTGTTGTTCCACGATCACGGTAGTCGTTATGTTGGTAAAATGTTCAACGATGATTGGATGCGTGAGCGTGGTTTCTTGGATGATGTAATGACGGTAAAAGACATTATCGCTAAGAAAGACAGCAAAACATTCTTCTCTATCGAGTCTGACCAAACGGTAAAAGAAGCGTTGAAATTGATGAAAGACAACGATATTTCTCAAATGCCTGTTGTAGAGAATGGTAAGATTGTAGGGGCCTTGAACGAGAATGATGTGTTGACTTGCCTATTGGCTAATCCTATTGAGAACAGCGATGAGCAAATCGGAAAGATCATGGTTGATCCTTTCCCTACAGTAGAAGAGTCGTTACCAATTAACAAATTGAACTTGTACATCAACAAAAAATCATCCGCAGTAATCGCTGTTGATAAAACGGGGATAAGTCATATTGTAACAAAATATGATATTATTCAAGCAATGAACTAGGTTCATCGTTGGATAAGAATAAAAAAGCGCTTCTGTTTTTTGTAAACGGAAGCGCTTCTATATTTAGCTCTTTTTGCTTTTTAAATAGGCAACAACGTTGCCCATAATAGCACGACTTTCATCAGACATCAACTGTTGGTGTAATAAGTCTAAATCCGTTTCAAAGCTTTGCATCATGTCAATAGCCAAGGGACCTTTTAACGCTTTCTTCGTTTGCATAAAGGCTTGTTGCGGAAGTTTTAGATAATGTTGCATTTTGGCTTCTGCCTTGGCAGTGACCATTTCTAAATCTGCCAATTCATCCACTAAACCAACTTTTAAGGCTTCTTCTCCAGAAAGCAAATAACCTTCTAACAAAAATTGATAAGCCGCACGTTTGCCAATAATAGATTCGTATAATTTTAGAATACTCTGTCTCGGTGCGATGCCGACAGCCATTTCGTTTAAACCAATTTTGTAACGCTCACCTTTTGCCATAACTCTATAGTCACTGGTACAAGCTAAGATACAACCACCGGCAGGACTGTGTCCTGTTACAGCCGATACTAATGGTTTCGGAAAGGCAACCATTTCGGCAGATAATTGAATAAACGATCCCCAAAAATGACGTGTAGCTTCCGAAGAGTATTCATAGATTTCTAACAAATCTACACCACCACTAAAGAAATGCGGTTTACCCGTTAATACAATTCCCCCAATAGAAGAATCGGTAGTAGCATCTTTGATTAGTTGGCGAAACTCGTCGATCATTAATTGATTAAGTGCATTGGCTTTGCCTCGATCTAATTGCACAAGAAGGTATCCTTCTTTCTGTTGTATAGAAAGTGTTTTCATGATTTTGATTGATTTTTTGATCTGTCGATTTGATAATTATTTTTTAATGGCAAGGTATTTTTTGCCAATCATCAAATCTTCCAATTGGTGGATTTTGCAATTAGATGCTTACAAATTAATTTTGTCAACACGGCGTTGGTGACGACCGCCTTCAAATTCCGTATCTAAGAATGCTTCAACCATAGCCAAAGCTACTTCTTCGCTAATAAAACGGACAGGAACGGCCAATACATTTGCATTGTTGTGTTGGCGTGCCAATGTTGCCAACTCTTTGTTCCAACACAGGGCAGCGCGAACATTAGCGTGCTTGTTTACCGTCATAGCAACACCATTGCCACTTCCACACATTACAATTCCACAGCTTGCAGCGCCACTGGTAACATCTTGTGCAACAGGGTGAACAAAATCTGGATAGTCAACAGAATCTAAGGAATCAGTTCCTTTATTCGCAACTTCAAAACCTTTGTCATTTAGTAATTTAATAACAGCTTCTTTATAAGCAAATCCAGCATGATCGCAGCCTAAAGCAATAACTTTATTTGATTCCATTTTAATTTGTATTTTTATATTCTAATTTTTCAAAATATTCGGTCAGAATTGTCCGTGTACAAATTTAAACAAAAAATGAAATTATTAAATCTATTTACCATAAGCTTCTGTTTACTTAGTGTGTTATTGTCTTGCCAAGCTCCTGTAGAGGGCGTAAAATTATTGCCATGCCAAGCGTTTGAAGAAGCTTTGAATGCCAGTCCTGATGCACAGTTGGTTGATGTTCGAACACCAGAAGAGTACGCAGGCGGAACAATTGCCGCAGCAATCAATATGGATTACCATGCAGATGATTTTAAAACATCTTTGGATCAATTGGATAAAGAGAAGCCAATTTTTGTTTTTTGTGCAAAAGGAGGACGCAGTGGTGCCGCATCCAAAATCTGTAAAGAACTTGGTTTTAAAACCATTTATGATTTAGACGGAGGCTATACGGCATGGGCACAATATAAAGCCAATTAAAGTTTTGCTCGCCACTAATCAATTTCAATGATGTTATCCCCATGACAAGCCAATACTTTGTCTGCATTCTGCCAATTGGTAATATCTTGATTCATGGTTGCCCAAAGCACAGTAGTACTGTTATTTTGAGCATATTCGTAGAGCTTATTGAGCAAATAAGCACCCGTTGTGGAATCAATTTGCTGTAGCGGATTATCCAATAAAAGTACACTTGGATTGTTGAGCAGCGCTCGTGCAACTAATACGAGTAGATACTGAACAGCAGTCAGTTCGCGGATAGATTTTGTTTTCAGTTCGCTTATTTCTAAGTAGTCTAAGATATAATCAATGCGGTTCTCTTGAGCGTTTAGGTCAGTCCAATTGGTTGCGGATAAAACTAGCTGTAAATTTTTCTTTACACTCAATTGCTTATTCAAAGGGAACGCTAAACTGATGAGTCCTAGTTGGCGTCTAAGATATGGGATTGCCTGTTGATCGATATTATGGATTGGAATATCAGCAATAGTAGCGTGACCATTGTGTATAGATAGTTGACCATAAATTGTTTGTATAAGGCTTGTTTTGGATTGACCAATGGGATCAATAATATAAACAAAATCACCTTTAGGAATATTAAATGTGATGTCTTTAAGTACTGATATTTGGTTTTTTAAAACCTCTACATTCAGAAATTGTATGAATCCGTTTGTTTGCATAGAAGAAAAATTATGCCTAAATTTAAGCATTATTTGATCTTAGTTTAGGATTTATCAATATAATTCAGTTACTTTTGTCTTAGATACATTTCTTTTGGAAAGATTTGTATTTATGTTAACAAAAGACCTTCCAAATTTAATATACAATAACAACGGAAAAATGCCCAAACAATGAAGTTGAAAATTTATATAACCTTAATGCTTTGCTGGGTTTGTATAAGTGCAGGATTTTCACAGGCATCTAAGACGCTTCACCAAACATTTACATTGGATGCAGCAGAAAAGATCAATATCAATGTTGTTGCAAAGAAAATAGAAATGAAGGAGACGAAAGGATCTCGTATTTTGATAGAGACCAAAGTGAAAATTTCGTTGCCTAATGATCGTTTGCTAGATTTTATTTGTAATAATGGTCGTTATGACTTGATCAAGACTTTGGATCCTGCCAGTCGAGAATTGACCATTTCGTCTAAAAAAACAAATGATATTATCATAATAAAAGGTGAGGAATGCTCTGAAGAATTGGAATACACCATTTATATACCTACTTCTGTAAAATATGCGAATAATAGTACACTAGTAGATGGAAAGGAATAAAAGTTAATACAGAATTAACGAAAAATGCGCTGTTTTTTAAAATAGCGCATTTTTTTTTGCTTTTTTAAAAGATTTCTATTTTTAATTAGACCAATTCTAAATTTAGAATAAAAAAATGTAATAATAATATTAATACAAATATTATTTTGAAAATCTTGTTTTGGATAAAACTTAAGGTAATTTTCGGATGTTTTTAATATTTTTTTTAATTTTAATATGTGTACTCGTAAGTGCTTGCAAGTCAATGTGTTAAAATATATAAAGATTTGTTTATTCAGAATAAAGGCTGTACATTTGCGTAAGCTTTTAAGAAGAGCTACACACCCACAACAAACACAAATTTTACCTACGATTTATTATTTATTATTACGATGAAATCTTTTATTACACTTCTATTTACTTGCTTTATTTCTGCTTCTTTGTTTGCGCAAGTAACTCGTTCTGCAAATGAGGTAGTTTCTGCTAGCGATGTAACAACAATGAATTTGAACTTAGATTCAGATAACATTGAAATAAAAGAAACCAAAGGAACTCGAATCATTATTGAATCGCACATTACGTTGGAGACGATCAGTAATGCAACTTTATTAGAGTTCTTAATCAATTCAGGGCGTTACAGTATTGAAAATACATTTAATGCAACGACCCATACTTTAGATATTAAGCGCAAGAAAAATACAAACGTTTTATTGGTAAAAGGCGAGGAATGTAAAGAGTCTATTCGTTATGTAATTCTTGTTCCTTCAAGCGTGAAATTCGTTAATACAAGTTCTGCAACGGCAAGCAAGTAGTACTTTATTCGTTCAAAAAATATTATATTGCCATTCTGATTTAAGTCAGAATGGCTTTTTTTATGTGTTTATTATACAAAAGTTAACTTTTTGGTTAATTTTGTGTTCTCTTTAATACCAAAGTGTTATGAAAAAAATAAAAATTACAAAGGAAGATTTGGAGCGTCTAAATACACAAGAGGGATATTTGGAATTGCTGCGTTCTAAAAATGTGAATGTAAAAAAATTACTCAAAACGCTGAAGTATGAAGAGACGCTCAATGACTTGCAGGTAGAATTACTAAAAATGCAAGGATGGGTGGTAGAGCAAAAGAAACGTGTAGCAATTCTGTTTGAAGGACGCGATGCTGCGGGGAAAGGTGGGACGATTCGACGTTTTATAGAACATTTGAATCCAAGAACGAATAGAGTAGTTGCCTTACCCAAACCAACAGAAACAGAAGTTGGGCAGTGGTATTTTCAGCGTTATGTCAAACAATTGCCAGATGCAGGAGAATTAGTTTTCTTTGATAGAAGTTGGTATAATCGTGCTGTGGTAGAGCCTGTTAACGGTTTTTGTACAACACAACAATATGAACTGTTTTTGCGTCAAGTGGTAGATTTTGAACGTATGTTGCAAGAGTCAGGCGTTATTCTGATCAAATTTTGGTTGGATACATCAAAAGATGAACAAGCAAAGCGTTTTGCAGATCGCCGCAAAAGCCCATTGAAACAGTGGAAAATTAGTCCTGTTGATGAAAAGGCTCAAGACCTTTGGGAGGTCTATACTAGTTATAGAGATCAAATGTTCGAGCAAACACATACCAACCAAAGTCCTTGGGTGATTGTACAAGCCGATAAGAAAAAGTCCGCGCGTTTAGAGTCCATACGATATGTCTTGAATACGCTTGATTATAGCAATAAAGCAACCGAAAAACTTAATTTAAAGCCAAATCCAAAAGTGGTTAAACGATACCGATAAATTTATTATGTTTCCAACTGAAAAAAAGCAATCTTTCAAAACACGCTGTTTTGCCCTTATACTCAATTTGTTTCCAACTTATCGACGTACAGGAGGACGGGCAGTGTTTATCTCTGAAGATTTGAAAGATATTCATATAAGGCTTAAATTGGGATGGGGAACACGCAATTATGTCGGGACAATTTTTGGAGGAAGTATGGCTGCGGCCGCCGATCCTATTTATATGATACAACTCATGCGTTTGTTGGGAGACGATTATATTGTATGGGATAAATCTGCGAGTATTCGCTTTCGTCGTCCAGGAACCAAAACCTTGTATATCCGCTTCCATATTACCGATCAACTGCTGAACGATATTCAAGAGCGTGTTGTAAAAGAGCAGGAGTTTGACTTAGAATTGGCAACAGATTGGGTGGATAAAGATGGGATCGTTTATGCAACCGTGAGCAAGCAACTATACATTGCAGATAAGGCGTTTTATAAAGAAAAACAAGCTGCAAGAAAGGCGGCTAAGCAGGCAAAGTCTTAAACAAAAGCATTTTGATGGATGTATTAATTTAATATTTGATCCATCTTCAATGGAGAAGCATAGTTGTAGACCTATTCTAAGCTTTTTTCAAAAAAAAATAAAAATTATTGCTTTTACGATCTACATTTTGAAATTTGTTACGTTTTGTTAGTAACAAGGTCATCGTTAAAGTTGTGTTATTCCTACCTCCTTAGATACTACAACACAGTTGTTTAACGTGGCAACTCTAATTAAAAACAAAAAAGGTATATAAGAATCATATTGCTTTTTTGGGTCGTAATGTGTTATAGAGGCTATCCTGCAAGATAGCCTCTTTTCTTTTAGTCTTTAATCCGCTGTGCCGCTTTGCTTTTGATCGAGCGCATTGATCGCCATAATTTTAATTTCTACCCGTTGGTTTTGTTGTCGCCCTCTAAGTGTCTCATTGGTCGCAATGGGTTGGCGTTTGCCATAACCTTTATGCTGTAGTTGTTGAGCAGGAATACCATGATCTTTTAGATATTGGGCAACATTTCTAGCTCGATCCGCCGACAATTGGTCGCAGTAGTCATGTTCAGGCAAGCCATTGGTATGCCCCCCAATTTCAATAACGATGGAAGGATTCTTTTTCAAAAAGTCTTTAAGTTGCAACAATTCGCGTTCTGCAGGGCGTGTGATATACGAAGAATCCGCGGCAAAATACGTGTTGTTAAGACGAAAAATTTGCCCTTTTCTTAGCTTTCGACTATTGAGTTTGGGCTCAAAATTACCGCGACGATCAACAATTATCTTATCATCGCCAGGAGTGATGGAGATAATCGTAAAGTGATTGCTTTTGTCGTTAGAAGCAATATTCGATTTGATGCGTTTATCATCAATTCCTTGAGAAACCAAATAGCGTTTGATGGACTGTACTTTTTTTATGGTTTCACTGTTAACCTTGATTTCCATCTCTGGATATTTTTCTAAAAAAACAACGAGGCGATCCAGTTCCTTATCAGAGGTAGAGGTCAATTCATCGGTGTCTTTTAGGAAGGAAAGATTATTGAGTGGAATTTGCTCACCAACCTCTATTGGGTGCAAATACAAGTTGATGTACTTTTCGGTATATTCATCAATTTTACCAATTTCAATAGCCTCACTTACTGGATAATATCCTCCTTTAAAAGATAGAAATTTGTAATTGTTTTCAGGAGGCAAAATGACTTGATAACTACCACTAGTGCTACTGGATAAGGCGTCACCAATTTCTTTATTATCGTCCAAGTTATAATAAATGATTTTTGCACGAATAGGATCAAGTGTTTTGGCATCAAATACTTTACCTTTGACCAATAGGACAGGATCAGGACGAGAACTAGCAGGCGGAATTACTTCATAAATATCTTCTCCACCAAGGTGATTTTTGCCTTTGGTAGAAACAACGTAAGCTTTAGAACCCGAAGCGGTAATGCTGTAGTAACCTTCCCAACTATTGGTATTGATTTCTGGACCTAAGTTTTTGGGTGTTGTCCATTTGCGCCAAGTATCGTCCAAGCGTTTTGCCATAAAGACATCTGTAGAGCC
>Ga0163111_10001102_pt1 | contig 16353 bp, 14 predicted proteins | sample CRUFie1St18metaG_FD_109645 | JGI IMG/M metagenome (GOLD analysis project Ga0163111, IMG submission 109645) | Marine microbial communities from the Costa Rica Dome - CRUD Field 142mm St18 metaG | ecosystem: Environmental > Aquatic > Marine > Oceanic > Photic zone | place: Costa Rica: the Eastern...
ATCCCATCGGCCTTTAACTCCCCAAACGTAAGCCCAGTGAGCTGAGGTTGAGGAATCGGTACCAAATAAGTCGTGAGCAGTAGCAACCCACTTGTTGATATAGCGCTGTAGTAGATCGAGAGGAATCACTCCTGCTTTGATAATTCTCCTTAGACCGCTTGAACCGGTTCCTAGGTGAAACGCTTCTTCTTTGAGCATTGGTCCCATAGATGCTGCCAGTGGCTTAAATGCTGATGTTGATAGCATGCCGAGTTGGAATTTACCATCTCTATCTACGAACATTGTGTAGCAGAAGAAATCAAGCCAGTGAGTCATTGGCCTGTTGAAAGCACCAAGTAGTCTGTCGCCATCCTGTGCGTTTCTCTCAAGTAATTTTTGAGCTTCACGGCGTCCTTGCTGTCCGAAGTATGTCATTAGAAGGTAAGCCATTTGCCAACCATGTCTCTGCTCTTCTGCCATGATTCTTGCCGCAGAGTAGCGATCAAAATCAGTAGGTGCAGTGGCTAACAAGTGCCTTTGTTGCTCAACAGATGCAAACTCTGTGTCGCCTTGTACAGTAATCATGGATATTAGTGCATCACGGATATTTTGGTGCGGGACTTGAAGCGCTCTTTCCCACTTCGCTCTTCCTGCGTAGTCTCCGAATTCAATAACATCTCCAGCGCGGTCCCAATCAAATAGAATTGAAAGGTCGAAATCGCCCAACCATTCTCTATCGAAACCTACTCTGTCTTGCCATTCGCCAAAGTTGGCGACCCAGTCTTCCCATGTCTTAGGTAGTTCTGCCATGGTACGGGGATAAGGTTCCTACTATTCATTAATTTGCGAACATGTTCGTGCGAACATGTTCATGGAGAGTTGCGACGTACATCATCTGCGAAGGAATTTAGAACGATTCCCTCTATCTTGTGTAGGTGAACGGAAATTGTAGATTTACTCAATCCAAGTAATTCTGCTAGGGCACTTAGCGTTATTCTGCGAGGGGTATCCCAGTATCCTTCATTCAATGCAGAATCAAAAATCAATCTCTGCCGTGGCGTTAGCATTCTGGAGCCGGTAGTTCGTGTTGAAACAACACGGTAAGGCACACCTCCATCTCGAAGTAATTGTACCAACTCACGGCTTTTTTCTGCTGAGCACTCAATCGTCCAGTCTACCCATCCATCTCTTACTTCGAACGGAGACTGAGGAATCACTCCAACTTCTCTAATCTCCTTGATGTAACCTCCACCTTTACGAGCGATGTCGACTTCATACCGATTACTACCCAAATTTCGGACTTCATCAATCCCAGTGTGGGAATTCAGTTCGTCTATCAATTCATTTGAGGATGAGATTTTTGCAGTTCCTCTTCCTCTGCCCAAAGGCATAGTCTCCTCAATCCTCAAAACAGCTTCAGGGCGTTGTCGAGAAACGTCTCCAGACCAATGCCCTTCTGGCAATCGAACCTCTATACGTAACTGGTTCACCATGTTATCACAAAGAATGAATACGGTCATGGCGAGTTACTTCACCAGTCTTTACATCGATTAGTTCTGCAAATGTTTGCACGCTGTCATCGTTTACAACGACTCCTGGAAGATAGCCATCACAAACTCCAGATGCTGCAAAAATCGCATCATCGGAGCGGCAAAGGTCTGTAGCATCCCAAAGTCTAGTCAAGTCGTCATCGACCATTTTCTCAGCTCTCTTCTCTTCTTCATCCGAACGGAAAACAAGTCTGCCTTCGAATACTCCTCCAATGCCACGGATTGCTGTTGCAGTAATCACTCCTTCAGGAGCAGCACCTATGCCCAAAAGCATGTCATAAGGGCCGTCAGGGCGAGCAGCCCAAATCGCTGCAGAAACATCTCCATCTCCCATTAGGTGTAGTTGTGCTCCTGCTTCTCTAATCTCTCTGAATAAATCAGCGTGCCTGTCTCTATCTAATGCTACAACCTTGACTTCGGACATTGGTTTATCTAAAACATCAGCAACTTGCTCTAGATTGTATGTGACTCCTCCATCAAGGCTGATGTGACCGGCAAGTTCCGGGCCTGCAGCAATCTTGTCCATGTAACAATCAGGAGCGTGAAGTAGAGTCCCTCTAGGTGCTGCAGCAAGTACTGCTATTGAATTCGGAGAATTATCAGCACAATTGTTGGTACATTCTAGGGGATCGACTGCGATGTCGATTTGTAGCGCCCCTTCAACCCCGACTTGGTTTCCAAGTTCTTCACCAATGAATAACATCGGTGCTTCATCTCTCTCACCTTCACCGATCGCCACTCTTCCATCGAATGGTACTTTGTCGAAGGTTCTGCGCATGGCTTCAACCGCAGCAGCGTCAGCGGCGTTTTTGTCACCTAATCCGCGCCAAGATGCACTAGCAATTGCCGCTTGGTCTACTGCTTCTAAGAAGTGATGCGCCAAGTCTGCGGTTCTCGCCATGTTCTTTGCGATAAGCAACCCCTCCATCAATAAAGCGCTTAATCCGCCTTGTGCTTCTCAAGCACGATTATATCTGTAATTCGTGTTTCAGGGTATTGCCCATTGGAATCTTTCTCCATTGATTTGACCATATCTAAAGCGCACAATAGGCCTGCTGAGACTCCGGTTAATGCTTCCATTTCGATTCCGGTTCGATAATGGGCACTCACCTCTACAGTACAGCGTAGAGCATTACCTTCCCATGACCAATCTACTTTGCATCCTTCCAAAGGGATAGGATGGCAGTGAGGTATGATACGGGGAGTTTCTTTTACTGCTTGGATTGCTGCTATCGTAGATGCTTCCAAAACATCGCCTTTCATCACTTCACCATTTGTGATGGCTTGCTTGGACTGGGCGGAAAGGTGTACTAAGCCTGTAGCACTCGCTCTTCTGTGTACAATTGGTTTGCCGCCAATGTCGATAACTCCTTGGATACTTTTTTCCATTTTTTCACCCCAATCCTGCTTTCCATGTTGCCCCGCTTGGCTTGACTTCTTTCTTCCACAGAGGGGCTTGCCGTTTGAGTTCATCGATTAGCCATGAGCAACCCTCGAATGCTTCCTTCCTGTGTGGACTTGCAACATGGATTGCAACAATATTTTCGCCCGGTCCAACTGATCCGGTTCTATGTGCCATTACAACGGATTTCAAGCCGAATTTAGCAATCGCTTGTTCTGCAAGTACATGTAGAGTTTCAGAGAGCTTGTCCTGCCAAGCATCGAATTCCAATCGAATGACTTCTTCTCCACCGTCTTCCCCTCGAGTTATTCCGATGAAAGAAACAATCGCTCCACATCCTATTGTCTGAAGATGTGAGCGCAGACCATCTACATTTAGTTCTCCAGGGGCTTCTTGAATGAAAATATGCCCCTGCATAGCGGCCCCACCACTGCCGCATCCTTGAAACCATCCTTGCACATGGGATGGCATGGCACAGGCAGGTCCCATCCACATCATGGGCGCGGGCTTGTCTGGCCTAGCGGCGGCAACGACTCTGGCTAAAGCAGGTGTCGAAGTTCACGTTCATGATGTTAGACAAGATTCAGGTCAGCGTTTTGATGGTGATTTCCAGGCCTTAGAAAATTGGTCCATGGATGAAGATTTCTTTGACCAATTACGTTCTTGGGGATATGATCCTGGCGAATTCAAGGCGACTGAGTTTAGCATAGTGGATTTGATCCATCCTGACGATGAGATTACCGAGACTCATACTCCAGGAATCGCTTACAGGATTGTTGAGAGAGGCACTTCTGAGCATACTATCGATCAAGGTTTCAAGAGAATGGCAATTGCTGCAGGGGCGAATCTGCATTACAAGAGTAGAGTCAAGGAAGAAGATTGTCAAATCATTGCTTGCGGACCTAAAGGAACTAGTGCTGTAGCATATGGAGAGATTTTCCGAACCAAGCATCCCAATCATATTGCGTTCCAAATGAATGACAAATTGGCACCTGGGTCCTACTCTTATCTAATCATCATTGATGGTGTTGGATTGATTTGTACTTGTTTGTGGAGGAAGCAAAGAGGGTCTGATAGGTTCCTGAATGAGACCATTGCTTGGTATCAGAAGCACTATCCAGACATAGATATGGAGCCGATTAAGAGGGTCGGAGGTAAAGGAGATTTTACTATCAACAAGAATTATTTCCAAGATGGGCGGTATTATGTTGGAGAATCCGGAGGTTTGCAAGATTTCATGTGGGGCTTTGGGATGAGGATGGCCGTTTGGTCAGGACATCTTGCAGCGCAGGATATTTTGGGTAATTGCGATTATGAGAAAGAGGTAAGGAAACAACTCATGCCTTATGTTAAGACTTCAGTCGCTAATAGATTCCTAATGAATAGAGTAGGAGATCGAACATTCAAGTACATGTGTAAGGCTTGGATGAAAGACCAAAAGAAGAGAGGAGATGGTTTAGTTTGGATTGGAAAATTGTTCCGTCCTAAGTGGTACAAATCACTAATTTATTTGATGGTTAACAGGTTCATGTTGAAGTCTGACCCTAAGGCAATGGGCCGTGGAGTAAGGCGTTTACCGTTTAGAAAAGCCAAGAAGAGAGACGTCTGGGAGCAATCAGAATCTGCGAAAAAAGTTGGCGAGAGATGGGATAATGTTCGTCGTTCAGGCGGTAAAACTTCCTTCAGTGAGACCAGCGATTGACTCATTAAGCGAACCCTGTTGGAGTGATACATGAGCGACCTATACGGACTCAAATTAGAACCAATGCCAAACCGTTTAGTTAACTACGGAACCACAGACAATGGTATCGCTGTTATCGAACTTGCTTCAGACTCTGCAGGAGCTCCTCTTGAAGGAGATGCAATGGGTCCAAACACCTACACTCACGAAATGATGCGTGATATCGATACAGCGGTAATCAAAGCACGTTTCGATGATGACGTCACTGTTATTGTTCTCACAGGTAACGGTTCCAAGTTCTTCTCTGCGGGTGCATCTATCCAGATGCTAAACAGCGTTTCACCTGGATTCAAGTACAATTTCTGTCTTCACGCAAACGAAACCCTATCTCGCTTCGAGCAGACTACCAAGCTGGTAATTTGTGCAATGAACGGACACGCAGTCGGTGGCGGTTTGGAAATCGCAATGGCTGCAGATATCAGAATCGCACGCAAGAACGCTGGCAAGGTCGGTCTTCCTGAAATCAACCTGGGTGTTCTAGCAGGTACTGGTGGAACAGCTCGCCTAACTCGCCTAATTGGAAAGGCAAAGGCCCTAGAGATGATGGTCACTGGTGAATTGATGTCTTTCGAAGATGCATTAGATTGCAATCTGATCAACCATCTATGGGAAGGAGATGCTGATGATTTCCGCCGTGACGTTCTAGATTGGGCTAGCCAATTCACTCTACCAAACAAGGCAACAAAGGCTGTTGGAAACATCAAGCGTTCTTGCCAGACAGGACCAGAGATTCCATTCGAGTACCACTTGGCACTTGAGCGTGAACTTCAGGCTGCTCTATTCGGTAGCAGCGATGCCAAGGAAGGTATCGCAGCATATGTCGAGAAGAGAGTCCCGTCCTTCGAAGGCAAGTGAAGATTTGCGAATTTATTGATGCTCAAAGCATCAAATTTGGATTAGTAGATTGTTCATTTCCGAACGATGTTTTGAAGTCCTAAAGAAAAGTGGGCGATTTAATGGCGACCAAATATCCAGTCCCAGCAGATGTTCCTGACGAATTGATTGAGACATTTATCGACAATATGGATGCGGCAACTTGTGGAACTGGCAAGATGAATCTATTTGCGTGTGACCAGAAAATCGAGCATCTAAACGATGACTTCTACGACGGTGGAAAAGACATACCCCTGTCTTCAAACGACCCTGCACATCTTTTCGAAATTGGTGCTAGAGCTCATGGAGAGGGAACTATCGGAGTTCTCGCAGGTCAACTAGGATTAATCGCACAATACGCTCGTGATTATCCTGATATTCCTTACTTGGTAAAATTGAATTCAAAATCTCACATGGTTAAAACTGCACAAAGAGACCCAGTTTCCCAGGCATTGTGGGATCTAGATGACGTATCGTCATTGCTTCACAATGGAATCAACGTTGTAGGAATCGGTTACACTGTCTACATTGGTTCAGAGTATGAGCATGAAATGCTTACAGAAGCGGCAACTTTCATTCGTCAAGCACACGAACTTGGAATGATTGCAGTTGTTTGGATGTATCCTAGAGGGCAAGCGGTTACTGACGAGAAAGATCCGCAACTAATCTCAGGTGCAGCTGGTGTTGCCGCGTGTATCGGTGCAGACTTTGCTAAGGTCAACTATCCAAGAGCATTCGAAGGTATGACTCAACCAGAAAGCCTCGGTGTCGCTGCAGAAGCAGCAGGAAGATGTGGTATCATTTGTTCTGGCGGTGGATCACTTCCTCCAGAGGAATTCTTGGGGCGCCTCGTTGACCAAATGCAGGTCTCAGGATGCCGTGGAGCTGCTACTGGCAGGAATATTCACCAGAAGACAACTGAAGAAGCAGTTCGAATGACGGCTGCTTGTAAGGCTGTAATTTGTGATGGAGTTGGCTTGGAAGAAGCCTTGTCTATCTACAACGGGCAGTAATTCTGAAGTTGCTAAGTTGAAATGCAATTGTGACTAGTCCGATTGTTTTGCAATAGGGATTACAAGATGCATATTATGCCTCAAGTCAAACAAGTGAGGCAGATTATTCTGACGATTTCACTGAACCATTCCACATTCTACACAAAGGCTGCCAACAACCAAACCTCCGCAGAACATGCAGACGCCTGCATCGGTCATCTTTCGAATCAAACGCATGTGCAACAATCAGTTTCGCCTGATCAAATCGTTGGTCTGAACATTTCCTTCAGAGTCAATGATCAGAGGCTGTCCTTCCTGCCAATCAGGGCAGTTGTCAGAAACCCATGTTCGTGTAGCCCATTCGCAGATGTCATATCCGCCAGAGAGAATGCCAGAGCGCTTGATGTATCCTACTTTGACAATATCCTTGTCTTTGGAAAGGACGTTTCCGAGTTGCTGACTAGTAGTGCCGTGTCTCATGGTGCTGTTAATGTGCTCTAAAATTTCAGCTGTGTTGCGTGGGCGGTCGCCCAGGAACTTCTTGATCTTTTCACGTATTCTTACTGTCTTCATTTGCAATCTCCTCTTCGTCATCCGGCCGATTCCGTGTCTCGGGTGGGCCGTTAAACAGGAGGAGCGAAGCAGCCCATATAACCGTTCTCCCCCCGAAGGCCTTGAAGTTACATTAACTACCCTCGTTTTTCGACAAAACAGCGGTTTCATTGTTAAACCGAGTGTATATTTTCTATTCTCCAGTGGAAATATGTAACAAATTGTAACAAATTAGTGCAATGTAAGTGAGAATATTCATATGAGGGTAACATTTCGAGAGTATTGGTGACAATGGTGCGTAGTAATCGTATCCGATCTACATACCAAAGACGGGTTCTCGATTGGTTAGCAGATGGTGGAGGGACAGTCACTGAAGTTTCTCAGGCGCTATCAATCAGAGTTCCTCATGCGTCTGCAGCACTCAAGCAATTGAGAGAATCGGGGGACGTAGTACGAGACGATGCTAGTTTACGCGGGTCTAGGTATCGCCTTTCATCACAAGGTTTGAACCGGTTAGAGGCTGATGGTTTAGCCAGATTGAACGAATTAGTTCGCTGGCCACCTCCACCTGGAGCTGCAGGAGTGGTATTGGCGCGAGAAGGCTCGATGCTGTTACTTGGTTACGCTTCACAACCTGCTGGACCACTGTTAGGTCTGCCAGAAAGACCGATGGATGAGGAAAGTGGCGTCCTCATAGATTCCAATGGAAATGAGGGGGAGTCTAACAATTGGCGTTGGGCGGTACAAAGAGGAGACGGGCCAGTATGGTGGGATATTGAAACTCTGCGTAAGAGTTCAGCCCCCAATGAGCCTAGCCCAATGACTCTGAATGCTTGGATGGAGAGACCAAAAGTAATCGGTATAGTTCGTGCAAGGTTATTGGATGAGGACAGCCCTTGGCCGGTTGGAGTAGGAAGTTGGTTCTCACCACTACCCTCAGGTTTCTGGCCAGAATTGCCTCAAGTATTGCGAGATGGCGATGTATCAATTGGTCATGCTGGTAATTCAGGACCGTTGGTAAGTCCAAGAGGCGGTATCCACGCCAAATTGGGGAGGCGAATAGATCGTTCAGTCATAGCGAATAGTATTGCAAGTAATGCAATACTGATGGTTGATGGAGATCTGGTCGGTTTACCCTTGAGCCCACTCCCTTACAAAATTCTCAGAAATTGGTTGAAACTAAACCACCCTAGATTATCACCACTGTCAATTGAAGAAAGATTCAGTAAACTAGTTTCTGACATCAAATCAAATTCATCGAATTCACTTACTAGAAAAGTCTTGAATGATTTCCCAGGCAGGCAATGGTCGCAACAATACAATGGTGTAATCGATACACGCTCAATGTCTGAGCGTGGTGGAGAAGCAGCACTACTATTCTGTATTGAAGAGAGTGAATTACCAATCGTTGTAGATTGGAGATGGAAGCATGTGAAATCTCTTGATAGATTGGCTAGTGATAGCAGATGTAGGCTTGTTATCGGGGAATCTATTGATTTGGATTTGCCATTCAAACTTACTTCTAGTGGGCAGCATGGCAAATTCAATCTTGAAATGCAAGGCAGATTACGTCTACCAATTTCCGTGGCGCATGAAGCTAAAATGCCTGCAGATTGGAATCCTCCTCAAGCACCGTCGCAGATTATTCGTGGGAAATCAAACACGGTTAGGAATGCTGATAATGAACTTGAAGCACTGTGGCTTGCTTGTCAATTAGAAGTCGGGGATGATGTTTGGGCTGATAGGCACGAAATGCAGTACCCGTTAGCATCATGGATTGCAACTACAGAAAGCAATCACTCCGCAAGGTGGAGAAGGATTGGAGTACAAATCGATCCCAAATGGGCCGAATTGGCAGATTTGAGGAAATTCGATGATTCCGACTTAGCGGATTTAGCATCAGTAGATGATGCTGCATTGTCTATCTTAATCGAGCGAATAAGAAGTAATCCCTTTGCAATTCTTTCAAATGAGATAACTGAACCATCAGTGGCGACTGCTATTTTGCTTAGCAGAGAATGGATAGAAGAAATGCCTGACGTTGTCGATTTATGGCTAATTCAACCACTGAGGGCTGGCCAAGTTCTGAGAAGTAATTGGAATGAACCAGAAATATCTAGGTTGGTTGGAGCTTGTGTGCATCACAAGATGCTACTAGAGGAACAGAATCTTGAGCGTGAAGAAATGCTTGCAATAATGGAAGATGTTCATCATTCACTATGGAAAGGAAAAGCAAAACCTTGGCTATCTGCATGTTTGTCCTCATCTATGGGACGGGCTGCCCTTTCAATGCTTGATTTGCCCTGGCCAGCTATTCTTTGGGAACAAGAGATTAACTCAGATGAACTTGTGCTCGTGCATCACATGCCCGAGGGAATTGGAAAAGACTCCCTTCTAGATGTTCTCGAAGGAATTACTGCTGCTGAACAAGGCACGAATCCTCCAATAGGAAGGTGCCACCCATATGCAGGCTGGTTATTCCAGAAAGTGGTTCCAATCGTGCCACTAGAAACAGAATACAATCTAGATGTGCATCTAGAGTTATACCGACGGTTTCAACAATGATGAGACATGAGAACTTTCTGACCGCACATGCAACATCGCAGGGAGAGCGTCCGCTCAGTGAACTGTGATACCAATGATTGCGGTCATGTGCCATCGACGAAGACCAGGGTGACCTTAGGGAATGACCTCTGATGCAAACCGATGGACTATGTGGTCGGTAATGGGTCCTCGCTGGACGAGAGAGTGAGAGTGAGACAACCAACCGGCTGCACAGACGCCCTGACCCTGGGTCAAGCCTCCGAGGAGACAGTGACAGGGGCTGTTACGGGTCGGGGCACACCTTTCTTGCGATTCATTGAATAGCCATCCAAACTTAGTTAGGCACATGGCGAAGTTGGAACGCTGCCTAGTTGGCGGCACTTTCGACAGATTTCATCAAGGCCATAAATCACTTCTAAATGCGGCATTAGATTGTGCAGAATTTGTTGAAGTTTGGATCACAAACGATGTAATGTCGGCAGCCAAATCTCCAATTTTGCAAACCTTTGAAGACAGAAGAGAAGCAATTATGACATGGGCTGATGAAAGAATCACTACCCATGAGTTGGAGGACAATCTGGGACCAGCTCCTATTCGCAAAGATTGTGATAGTATCATTTGTACTCCTGAAACATTGGGTAATTGTCAGAGGATAAATGAAATTAGGCTTACTAATGGACTACTGCCTCTGGAAATCATCGAGGTGCAACATAGTTTAGATGAGTCGGGTGGAATTATTTCCAGTTCAAGAATCAGAGCAGGTCTGATAGATTGTGATGGAAAGCAATGGCTGAGTGAAGAACAGTCAAATCAGACACATCACTTTCACTGGGGTTTGGATGCAGAATTGAAGGAACCGAGTGGGTATTTATTCACAGGGCCTGAAAATTCGCCGGAGGTAGCAATGTCTGCAGCAATGGAAAGTATTGCTCCAGGCGGCATCGTTGCTGTAGGGGACGTTTGTGTTGCAACATTACTCGAGATGGGTGTTGTTGCAGATATTGCAATAATCGACGGAATGACCAAGCGTGTCGAATTAGATGAAAAAGTGGATTTGAATGGATTCGATGTTCTATTAACTGCAAATAATCCTCCTGGGCAGATTACTCCTTCATTGATCGATGCTATATCATCGGCTTTACACAATGACCAGACAACCTGTATCCAAGTTGAAGGAGAGGAAGATCTAGCTCCTATCATTGTCCATTTGTTAGCACCCCTAGGGACAAATGTCGTATACGGCCAACCAAATACTGGAGTGGTTTTACGCATAACAACTCTAGATGCCAAAGAAGAGTGCAGGGGATTACTTTCAAGATTTGAGGTGAGAGATTGACCCTCGTTTCGGTTGCTGTCTGTGTTAGAGACGGTGTTGATTGGATCGACGGTTGCATGGAATCACTGGTCAATCAAACCCATTCGCCTCTGGAAATAATTCTAGTTGATGATGGCTCAAGTGATGGTGGAGAACAGAAGGTCAGAGATTGGTCAAACCATGAATTAGTCACAGGCATTACTCAGGATGCTATTGGATTGTCAGCCGGAAGAATGGCTGCATTGGAAGCATCAAAAGGAGAATGGTTTGCTATTACAGATATTGATGTAAGGCCAGAATCAGACTGGATACAGCGAATGTTAGAATCTTCCGAATCCCGAGAAGGAGAAGAAGTAGTTGCAGTTACTGGAAGAACAATTTTCGGTCGCGCTGATGATGTAATTTCCAAAATCAGGTCGATTGAAATAGAATCGAAGTATCGTTCAAGACCTCGCCGAACAAAATTAGCTAACGGGCCATGTTCTATGTTTAATCGCAATAAGTTACTGGCAATAGGTGGTTTTGATCCTTCATGGTACCACGCAGAAGACATGGAAGTTTCACTGAAATTAATTCAGGATGGAGGTACTATTGTGTATACCCCGGAAGCAGTTGTAAACCATGTTCCAGAAACTGGATTACGCAGATTTTTGAATAAGAGAAGGAGAGACGCTAGAGCTCACGTTAGAATACATCGAAGATACAAGGGCATAAGGCATGATTTCATCGGTTCATCTTGGATTGTACTTTGGATGATTCCATTGATGGCTTTAGGGATATTTGGATTAGTTGAGTACATCAACAATCTACTCTCATATGATGATGTCAATGCAGAAACACTGTATCTTTCACTATCAAGAGAGGTTCTTCTGATTACTGTAATCCCATTATTTTGGTTGATTGCATTCTTTAGAAGCCATTTACCTAAGAGAAAGCCTTACGCAACTTTCGTACTTATGTCATGGTCATTTGTGTTGTGGCAAGGAATCCTATTGGGATACCTAGATGCACTATTGCGCCGAAATGGACACTAATTACTCTTCATCTTCAACAGATGAAAGCATTCTCATTACAAGCCCTGAAGCCATCAGAGCGATAGCGATTGAGTAAACTCCCGGGTCAATCCAAGCCATGTGCATGATTCCCCAATAGAAGTAGAATACGATGCTTGCTAGCATTGACCATGTACCCAGGACCATTGACCATCCTCCCTTGGAATCCAACAAATCGTTGTACCAGTCGTTGGTCACCATATTTTTGAACCACTCAGCAGGTTCGTCATTTCCGATTAGTCCTCTAGCACCTAGGAAGGTCATGCCTCCAACGAGTGCAATGAAAACAGCATCACTTGCTACGAAAGCAGCAGCACCATCTTTGTTGCCGAATGCATCGTTTGTGTATTCGAATGTTAGAAGGCCACCCCAAGACAGTCGGTAGGTAGGATGAATAATTCCCATGATGTTTAGAACTGCTAGCATAAGACCTAGCAATCCTAGCCAGAAATACCATGTTGCAAGAGTACTAGATGGATTAAACAGAATTGTGCCCAGATTGGCCTGCGCATTGTCTCCGTCATCGCTCATGGGCCGTGCGACCTTCGACGCGGTTAAGAGTCTTGCCAAAGTAGGCGAATGCCTGATTTACAGTTCAAAGCTGTGACTGGTGGCGATATTTTGCAGAGAAAACCTCATTCAAAGCAGGTTCTGCCTTCGCCATTACATCACACGGGTCGATATTGGTAGGAATGCATGAATTAATCTCTTTACTTCTTCCATACCTGCCTCGAGAAATCGTTTTTGCAGTAATTAATCCCAGCATATCTAGATTTGAGATAATACCGGAAATTCTTCGTGAGGTGAGGAATTGTTGTCCGATATGTGAGCAAGCCTGTTTGTAAACATGGTATACTTCACCAGTTTGCATATTTCTTAGTCCGTTTTTCTCATTGATCAATACAGAAGAGAGAACTAATTTTTGCTGTGTAGGCAATGTTCTGATAACGGGAGTCACTTGGTCAGATTCAATTTGTGCTTGTGCAATTCGAACATGGTTCTGCTCTACAACATCCAATCCTTCTTGTTCTGCCTTTTCAGTTGAAACCCGAAGTAAATCTAGAGCACATCTTGCATCGCCGTGCTCCTGTGCAGCAAGTGCAGCGCACAACTCGATAACTCCAGCACCTATAGCATCTGAATTGATACCAACTTCAGCACGAGAGCGCAAAATATCTTGGAGTTGTTCTGCATTATATGGATTGAATACTATATCTTGTTGGCCAAGTCGACTTCTAACTCTAGGGTCTAGGAAATCTGTGAACTTCAAATCGTTTGAGATACCAATAACACAAGCTCGAGCATCTTTCAATTCTGCATTCAGATTTGTGAGGTTGTATAGGAGATCGTCACCGGCTTTCTTTACCAGGTGGTCAATTTCGTCCAATACCAGAACATAAACCCCCCCGCGAGCATTCATCCTCTTGACCAATTCAGAGAAAACTCTGTCTGTAGGCCATCCTGTGAAAGGAATCTCTTCACGCTCATAATCTTCTAACAATGCATTTCCTAGGTGTGATAGCACACGATACTGAGTATCGATTTGTCTACAGTTTACCATTACCGGATGAACCATTCTTCCAATGGACTTGCCCTTGCTTTGAAGTTGGTCACAAACGTAACGAGTTACTGCTGTTTTACCCGCTCCAGTTACTCCATACAGAATCATGTTCGAAGGAATGTGTCCTTTGAGAGCTTCAACCAAGTTGAATGATAGTTGGTCTCTTTCGAGGTCTCGGTGAGGTAGGGTCTCAGGTTGGTATGTGTGGCGCAGTACTTCTTTCTGCACGAACAGAGTTTTCTGATTGAGAATTCCATCGAAAATATTTCTCGTCAAAAAATAACACCTTTCCGTTTTTGCCATCTCTGTTGTTCGCCCGTGCCCCACCAAGCGTGATGCCTACAGGGAGTCCGAGTCCACCATATAAGGCTAATCCCAAACTAGGGTCCGGAGGTGAGGATTTGCCTACTAAATCGATTTCAATTGGAGGTATAAAAAGGGAAGCGTATTTTTACGCTTTAGGTTATAAAAAGAACATACTGTGGGCGAAATTTTCTGAAGCTCGCCGAAATAAAAAATCTTCATCGCCGACTAGAAAAATCTCATATTTCCCAAAAAATAATTCCCGAGAATTAAAATTGTCTAGAATTTCAATTATATTTTTTATTTTTTCAAGATCAGTTTTTGAGTTTTTTTATATGAAAAAACCCAAATGGAAAATAAAACAAGAAATTAATGTTATTTTATGTACATTTTATTCTAACAAACTGAGCCTTTACTATTCAGTGTAAAATGCATGCCATCCTCGCCGTGGATTACATTTTCCGGAAATTCAGGTATGTCTTTAGTCAAGATTTTGTAATCCGAATCAATGTATGTGTGAGTCAAAACTAATTGCGTATTTGGACATCTTTCTGCCAATTTAACAATGTCACTTGGTTTGTGATGTTCATCAGTTTCGACCCATTCCGGAACGCCCATTTCTACAACCGCGAAACTACATTTCTCAATGCGCTTCCACAATTCTTCACATGGCCCGGAATCGCCCGAATGTAGCATTGACCACCCTTGGTCATTGGTTAGAATCCATCCATGAGGCTCAACCGTAGGTTCATGAAATACTTCGAATCTTTCCATACTCCATCCTTCTACATTGGGGGTGTCTACCCAGTTGATGCTTTCTAGCATCTCATCTAAGGAGCCAGGATATGCTAATTTGCATAATTCTGTTAGTCTATCTCTTACTATAGTAGATCCTGCAACAGTCAGTGGCCTTTCTCCTCCTCTGTCAGAAATATATTTTCTCTCTAATAGAAAGAACGGGAATCCGAATACATGATCGCCATGAACATGTGTGATTAGAACCGTGTCGATATCTGCTGGACTTATTCCTGCATTTCTAAGACTAGCTAGTGCAGTTGGGGGGCAGTCTACTATCATGTGTTTGTCGATTAGTAGAAATGAATGAAGCCTGCCAGAAGGCAAGAAAGCATTGCCACTTCCGAGCAAATCTACATCCACCATGAACTCTGGAAGCGTTCCCACTCTAAGACACCATCGCACCTAACATTCATCTATATCTTGCATCTGGCGAAAAATCGGGGTTGAACCCCATTGGCGGGAGGTCTTACTATTTCTTCAGAAAACGACAACAGTATCGCAATATTTTTTGGCTCGCAGACAGGAAACGCCGAAGATTTGGCTAATGAGACCAAGAAACTTGCAGACAAGAATGGATTGGAGGCAAGCGTATTAGACATGGAAGGATATCCTGCTTCTGAATTGTCTCGTTACAAGAGAATTTTGATAATCACTTCGACTTGGGGTGAAGGAGAAATGCCGGATAATGCCGCCGATTTATGGGACGAGACATGTTCAACTAACCCTTCATTATCTGGAGTAAACTATTCTGTTTGCGCAATTGGAGACACTTCATACGATGAATACTGTCAAGCTGGGATTGATTGGGATAATAAATTCCAAGAATTAGGTGCGTCAAAGGTCGTAGACTTACAGACTTGCGATGTTGATTATGAACCGGAATGGAAATTATGGGTGGACAAGGTAATTCCCGCAATGGCTGCAATTCAAATTTCTCTACCTTCGGAGCAATCTACCGAGGTCGTAGAAGAAAAGCCAGCAGTTGTCGAGAAACCTAAGGCCAAGAGTGGTTGGAGTGCAAAGAACCCATACCCTACTAAAATCACAGAATGCTATGTTTTGAACGGCGAGGGTTCTAGAAAAGAGACCCGGCATATTGTATTCGCTTTAGGAGACTCGGGAATGGATTACAAGGTAGGGGATGCATTGGGTGTAGTCCCAGAAAATCCTCCTTTGACAGTTGACTTACTTATTGAGAAAGCAGGTTGGGATCAAGACCATATTGTCCACACTCACAACGGCGAAAGAACATTGTGGGAGGCTCTCAAGAAGGATTTTGAAATTCATCGCGTTAACAAAAAATTCGTTAAATCATTGCAGGAAAAGATCACTTCAAACGGTCTTAGAATAAAAGTCAGTTTAATTGAAAGATTCCGTGAATCAGTTTCAGGTAATGGTGCGATGTTGGCTGCTGGAGATTCAATGATTCAGACAGAATTGTTACCTTCGCTTCCTGGTGATGACCCCAAGGAGAGGGCGGAACATTTAGCAAACGATGCGGATGCATTGGAAGATTACATTTGGTCTCGCGACTATATTGATGTATTCAGTGATTTTTCAGTTAATTATACTCCGGAGGAATTCATTGATTTGCTTGATAAGTTGAAGCCGAGGTTGTATTCGATTGCAAGTAGTCACGATGCTCATCCTGGATTTGTTGAGTTGACGGTTGGAATTGTTAGATATTCTCA
>Ga0163111_10001103_pt1 | contig 16352 bp, 10 predicted proteins | sample CRUFie1St18metaG_FD_109645 | JGI IMG/M metagenome (GOLD analysis project Ga0163111, IMG submission 109645) | Marine microbial communities from the Costa Rica Dome - CRUD Field 142mm St18 metaG | ecosystem: Environmental > Aquatic > Marine > Oceanic > Photic zone | place: Costa Rica: the Eastern...
GATTCAAAGTCACCTTACTCTTTGAGTGATAAGTGGAAATAAGAGAATCTATTTTCTGCGTATGAACCAATAGATCTTCTTTTGCATCAACAAAAAGCAAGAGAGCAAAATAAATAAATAATGTATTATAAATTGTTTTCAAAGTAGCGGGCTTTCAATTCATTACTATGAGAATAACTCCATAACAGGATCTCCATGATTTGCCACGGTAAATGGACGAGCATTTTTTGAAAATAGTCTCTGGTCCAGGGGTAATCCACATCCATAAGCAATTGTTGCGTTAAAATCACCAATCGTGACTGGGTTCTCTACAGGCTCTGAGCCTTTTTCGTCAGTTTTACCATAAACAAGACCTCCCTTAACCCCACCTCCAGCGAGCATAGCTGAAAAAGCCTTAGGATAGTGGTCACGCCCAGCATTTTGATTGATCTTTGGAGTTCTACCAAACTCTGTAGTTAAGACAACGAGAGTCTCTTCAAGCATACCACTCTGGTGGAGATCCCCTATCAAAGCACTCAACGCCTGATCCAATATGACAGTGTTTGATTGAACTCTTTGGAAATTATCCTGATGGGTATCCCATCCTCCAAGCTGAACTTCAACAGACCGCACACCGGATTCACTCAGTCGACGAGCTAAAAGACAGCCTTGTCCAAAAGCATGATCACCGTATCGCGCTCTTAAGGATTGATTTTCCTGTGAGATATCAAAAACTTTCAAATCAGAGCTTCTCATCAGAGTAACAGCTTCCTGATAAATAGCAGTATAAGCACTTGCGTTCTTATCTTTGTACTTAGCCTGAAACTTTTGATCAATACGTTCGGAAAGTTTTCGTCTCCGCATAAAATCTGTATCAGAAATTCCAGAAAAATGCTTACTATTCTGAAGTCCGCTCTCGGGCTTTCCAATAATTAATGGCTGACAATCAACTCCAAAAAAGCCAGCCCCAGCTTCTTTGCTACCACTATTAATTGATACAAACCCAGGTAACTGTTCATTAATACGATCTTCGTATTTTAAAAACCATGCTCCCATGTGCGGGTGTTGAATTGTACCACGCTTTGCATAGTTCGTCTTCATCAAGTATCGAGCCTGCTCATGAGCTCCTTGCTTTGAGTGCAAAGAGTTCACAACAGCAACTTTGTCCATGTGCTTTGCCATTTTAGGCAAATACTCACTGACTCGAACACCAGAAGCGCTTGTTTTAATCGAAGATAAATTTCCTCGAATTTCTGAAGGCGCGTCTGACTTAGGATCAAGAGTATCGAGATGCGACATGCCTCCAGACATGTATAGATAGATAACCTTTTTTGCAGGATTCTTTCGAAGAGGAATCTTCCTGTCATCACCACCAGCTGCCATTAAATCTCCAGATAAAAAATTAACACCCAGATACGCTTTAGCAGCTCCAGCCATAAAAGCTCGGCGAGTTCTAGGATTTGAAATTTCAGATGAGGTGAACATTAATTTATTATGCCTGTAAAAGATTAAATAAAGATTACCAAGAGATAATACTTATATTATAACTCCTTTTCCTAAAAAAATCTTACCAAAAAGCTGAAATTATTGCAGCTTTTAATCGTTAGAAAATAGACAATTTATTTCAAAAACCTATAGAGGCGCCTCCATCTACTGTTAGCAATGATCCAGTTACAAAACTAGATGCGGGTGAACATAAAAAGACAGCAGCATGCCCAACCTCTTCAGGTTTCCCCATCCTGCCCATTAACGTTCTTCCTAGAACCTTTTGGCGACGAGGTTCGTCTCCCTTAAATGAATTTAAAGCCATCGCAGATTCAATCCAACCTGGGAGTATCGCATTTACCCTTACGCCATGGGGGGCGAATTCCGCCGATAAGTTGTAGACTGCTCCATGCATCGCAGATTTAGCCATCGAATAAGAGGTGACTAAAGGAAGACCCATAACAGTGGCCATGGATGAAATCCACAGCACAGAACCATTAGATTTTTCTATCATTGAAGGAGCAAATTCCTTCGTGATTTCTAGAGCTCCCCGTATATGAACATCAAAAACATTCATAAATTCTGAATCTTTTAATTCGAGAAACGGCTTCTTGCAATTAATCCCAGCATTGTGCACAAGACATGTTGGCTGACCGTGTTTTGAAATTACGTGCTTCGCAAATGATGGAATCTCATCAACCTTAGATATATCTTGGCTAAGATAACTAGCTTTTTCACCAAGACTTTCAGCAGCTTCTTTTAATACATCTTCTCGTCGACCAACTAATATCAATTTATCAGCACCGGCTTGGAGCATACACTTAGCGATACCAAGCCCTATTCCGGTTCCTCCTCCGGTAATAAGAACGGTCTGACCTTTCATGCTGTAGGGATTATCCATAATTTATTATTTAATTATTTAATGTTTTCTAAACTTTCTTACCATGCTTTTCCATGTATTCATCTTTTATCGTAGTACCGGCACCGGGCATTTCAGGAAATTTAAAGAATCCTGAATTAATATTCAAAGGCTCCTCAAAGCAATGTGTAATCCAAGGAATGAATTCTAAAAGCTCAATGCTTGGGTGCGCTATGCTCATGTGAATTTGTGTTTGAGCCATATCTCCAGCATGAGGCGTAACCGGCAATCCCATTTTTTGAGCAACATCACAAACATCAAGCGCCTCAGTAATACCACCAAGACGAGTTGCATCTGGTTGAACATACCTAACCCCACCTAAAGAAATAAATTCGTTAAAATGGGCGAGTGAATACAGCATTTCACCTAATGCTATTGGTGTCTCTATTTGATTTGCTAGATCTTGATGTCCAGACACATCGTCATGCCAGAGCGGCTCTTCAATCCATTTAATATCATAATCTTTTAAAAGAGATAAAGTTTCTAGGTCATCTGGAATCCTCCATCGACCATTCGCATCAGTCATAATGCTAATGTCTTCGCCAAGAGCATTTCTTACCGCTTCTATTCTTCTTATGTCTTCAGCTCTGTCAGGTTTTCCCACCTTCATCTTGATGCTTTTATAACCCTCTTCTTGTGTTAGCCGTTTGACATCATCAACAAGCATATCTTGACTAAAATTAAGCCAACCTCCATCCGTATTATAGGCTTCTAATTTTTTGCCATGTCCTCCTCCAAGAGTTTGCCAAAGTGGTTCAGCTTGATATTTACTTACTAAATCCCATAAAGCTATATCGACAGCAGCTAATGCCATTGTCGTTATCCCAGCTCGACCGACCCATTGAAGTGGAGGGTTATAAGCAATCTTTTTCCAAATTTCACGAATACTAGTGAGTTCCTCTCCAATCAGTAACTCTGCATAACAACGTGAAATACAATCAGTGATCAACCTATCACTCGCAAGATGAGCATGCGTCCCCGTAAAACCATATCCGACATGCCCAGAATCTGTAAATATTTTCACACCTGGCATACCCCAATGAGTAATCGAGTGGGTACTATCAGCAATTCTATTCCTTGTTACAGGGACATGAAGAATGAAGGTTTCTAGAGAAGTGATAATCATTTTTCTTTAAGATTATATTTCTTTTAACCAAACAGTTGATGGTGAACCTTAGCAGGCTCAGTTCCGGTGAGCCTCTGATCAAGACCTTGAAATCGATATGTTAAATTTTCATGATCCATTCCAAGCGCGTTCAATATAGTGGCATGCATATCTCGCACGATGACAGGGTTTTCTTTTATGTAATAACCAAAATCATCTGTACTTCCATATGATATACCTCCCTTAATTCCTCCTCCGGCCATCCAAATTGTGTAGGCCTCTTTGTGATGATCACGTCCCGCATTATTTATTTTGGAACCCTGAAACATAGGAGTACGACCAAATTCAGCACCCCAAACAATCAGCGTTTCATCAAGGAGGCCCCTCATTTTTAAATCTTTAATGAGAGCAGCTATTGGTTGATCAATTTCTTTGGCCTTATTCTTAATTCCTGATTCAATGCCTCCATGATGATCCCAACTTGAATTAAATAATTCAACAAATCTTACACCTTTTTCAACAAGTCTCCTTGCTTGTATACAGTGATTTGCAAATTTTCCATTCCCATACATATCTTTAATGGGCTGAGGCTCAGAAGCAATGTTCGTCAACTCAGGAACTGAGGACTGCATCTTAAAAGCAAGTTCATACTGCTCAATCCTAGTTCGAATTTCAGGGTCACCAGTACTCTCATATTCAATACTATTTAATTCATTAATAGCATCAATGACTCTTTTTCTTTTTGTGGCATCAACTCCCTTAGGGTTAGATAAGAAAAGAACAGGATCTCCACTACTCCTAAATTCAACACCTTGGTGAACACTAGGGAGAAACCCATTATTCCAAAGACTTGCACCTGCTCCGGGAACATTACCCGAAACCATGACAACATATGCAGGCAAATCGCTGGATTCAGATCCCAAACCATATGTAACCCATGAGCCCAGACTTGGACGGCCTATCCTATTTAGCCCTGAATGAAAAAACATCTGCGCAGGACCATGATTAAAGTCATCTGTTTTCATAGAACGTATGATGGCTATCTCACCACTTACAGATTTAATATGAGGAAGAACCTCGGAAATCTCTTGTCCCTCATTGAGTTTACTAAACTTAAATGGAGATGCCATCATCTTTGGGTGACCTCTAAGAAAAGCGAATCTTTTACCATCAATAAATTCATCGGGAGCGGGTTTTCCGTGGTACTCCTCAAGTTTAGGCTTAGGGTCAAAAAGATCTAATTGCGAAGGAGCCCCAACCATATGTAAAAAAATCACAGACTTTGCAGTTGGAGCAAAATGAGATAAACCAGAAGAATTCAGCTCCGAACCATTATTCCTACCCTCTGAAGCAAGAAGCGTGTTAAACGCTAATGAACCCACACCAAGAGTCGTTGAGTCTCGTAAAAAAGCTCTTCTAGATATCAGGCGTTCTAATTGATCTATATCCATTTAAAGGTCCGTAGGACTACTTGGTAATTGTTTCATGAAGGTTTAGAATAGTTGTCGCAATTTCAAACCATGCGTTCTCAGAGGAACCATCTGTATCGAGAGAAATGAAAAATATTTTCTTTAATGCTTTCATTTCAGAATCTTTCGGAGACCTTGAAAGAGCCAACCTAAAAGCATAATTTAATTGCTGCGTCGTATTCATTTCGTGGGTCTCTTTAATAATCCTCTTTGAAAAAGCTTTAGCCATCTCCACAAAAACAGGATCATTTAAAAGAGTCAAAGCCTGCAAAGGAGTGTTACTTGATTCTCTCTTAACACTACAAGCCCCCCTTGTCGGAGCATCAAAATTGGCAAAGCTTGGATAATGCGCCGAACGGCGCCATATCGTATACACGCCCCTACGGTATAGATCCTCACCATCTGAAGTATAGTAGTTGTTATCAACTTCTCCTATCACACGCCAAAAGTTATTGGGTTGCCTAGGGCGCACTGGCCTACCAAACATTTTCTTTGAAATAAGACCTGAAATAGTAAGCGCATTGTCTCTAATTAATTCAGCCGGCAAGCGATTTCGAGGACCCCTTGAATAAAATTCATTTAAAGGGTCTTTTTCCAAATTGTTAATGGTAACTTTAGAAGACTGTCTGTAAGTAGAAGAGAGAACAATCCTTCTAATAATTTTTTTCATCGACCAGTCAACAACAGACTGAAAAGTAACAGCCAACCAATCCAGAAGTTTTGGATGTGTAGGTTTGGTTCCATTAAAACCAAAGTCCTCAATTGAGGTTACTATCCCCCTCCCAAAAAGTTCAGCCCAAATCCTGTTTACCGCAACTCTTGCTGTCAGGGGGTTTTCTTCAGAAACTATCCATTTAGCTAAACCAAGCCTATTCCTTTGAAAATGTTTTGGAAATTCAAATAATCTGGAAGGGGTGTCAGCAATAACCATTTCTCCGGGATTAGTAAAATCTCCTCTTAGCAGCACTCGAGTTTCACGTTCTTTCTCCCTTTCTTTCATAACCCTCGAGGTATAGCCAATTTGAAATTTACCCCCCTTCGCAAGATTTTTATTTTTAGTAATATTAGCCTTCAGCCCTGAAAGAATGTCAGCCGATTTACTTTTCTTTAAAAACACTTTATCAATGGCTAAAGCATCTTTGTAAGAAATATCAGATTTTCTTACTAATTTAACTTCCTTGGGATGTTTTTTATTTAAATCATTAAGCTGTTTATCAGAAATGTTATCGCAAAGCTCTTTGACTGTGGAAACGTACTTTTGTTCATCTACCGAAACTGCTTCTGAGGCACTTTTTCTTTTCATTAACTCTTCCTCAGATAAAGTTACCTTAATATCTGTTCCTGAATAATCCATGGAGGCGTCATTACCATTGGGCCTTCTCTTTCCTTCAATTGGTGTATTATTAAAAAAAGCAAACATGGAGTAATAATCTTTTATAGAAAATGGATCATGCTTGTGGTCATGACACTGAGCACACTCTAATGAAGTTCCTAACCATACCGTAGCCGTCGTATTAACTCGATCGACGACCTGTTTAACACGATCCTCCTCAGGATCAGTGCCTGCTTCAAGATTCAAGGTTGGGCCACGATTAAACCCCGTGGCAATGTTCTGACTTTCAGAAGCATCAGTGAGCAAATCCCCAGCTAATTGTTCAATAGTAAATTGATCATATGGCATATCGGAATTAAGCGAACGAATCACCCAATCTCTGTAAGGCCAAACATTCCGAAATCCGTCCCTCTGATAACCATCCGAATCAGCGTATCGTGCTAGATCCAGCCAACTGATTGCCCATTTTTCACCAAAATGTTTAGAACTTAGAAGTTTATCAACAATCTCAGAATAATGCTCTTTGGACGGATCTAGTAAAAATGAATCGACCTGATCTATAGGAGGAGGAATTCCTATGAGATCAAGGTAAACTCTTCTTATTAATCTGTCTGAGGACTGGTCAATGCTAGGAGTAAGCCCTTCCTCCTCCATCTTAGATAAAATGAAGGAATCAATAGGATTAATAATCCATTCTGAATTTTGAACAATAGGCGATTTCTGAATCTTTGGTACTTTATAGGCCCAATGAGTTTCTTCTGCTGTCACAGAACTGACAGCTAAAAGTATAAAACACAAATGGCGCATTGTTCGACTATTCCATCATTCTTTGACCTTTAAGGTGCCAAACATAACTTGGCCATGACCTGGATACGTACACACATAAACATAATCACCAGCTTTAGCCGGAACCTTCATGTACAATGTGTATTTTCTTCCAGGGGCAACTTGAGGAGTTGAAGCAATTACTTCGGGGATATCGGGAACGAAGTTTTGTTCAATAGCCTTCGGGCCAATGGTCAACGCAGAAGCGATGACTTTTTGCCTGCTTCCAGGAGCACAGACTGCAAGATTGTGCATCAGACCAGTAGGATCATTATTTGTAAATTCAACACCTACCATCTCACCTGATTTTACTTCTAACGACTCAATATCAAATTTCATTCCTGGCTTTGCTCCCACTTTAAGTATCCTAGCATTTTCAAATCCTTCTGGAACAAGTGTTATCTGTTTTTTACTAAGTGAGTCCATCTCAGCCCGAGTGTTTGCATCTTTAATTTTACTGAGGGATTCTTTCCTAAAGTTATCAATAAAACCTCCAAAGCTCGCCCCTCCTTTAAAGTTTCTAGACTTAGCAAACCAGCTAAAGAATTGATTTCTAAGCCCCTCGCTCCATCCATTCTCAACATTTTTTAGTGCATATGCATACCATATCTGCTGCCTTTGTGGATTGCTTGCTTTTTGATTTTGAAATGATTTACCGTACTGTCCTGATCTGCTTAATAAACCATCATCAAACTCAATCTCCTCGAGCCCAGCGGCTTCCTGACTCATCAATGGAATAGTCTTAGCTAGAACATCTTCAGCTTTCAAGTAGACCAACATTGCTACCAACTCTCTATTCATAGCATCAGTTGCTGCGGGATAGAGTGGAGAGATCGCTTCAGCAATTTCTCGAGCAGTCTCCTCGTCAGGCCCACCCATGCGAATAAAGGTTAGCCCCATGACTCTGAGGGCATCTAGCTTTTGGGCCTCAGACATTTCTGAAACTTGAAGCATTGAAAGAGCATTTAGAATATCACCCTGTAACGCTACATCTCCTTGACGAGCTAACGCAAGAAGCGCTGAAAGCAGTGTTTGCGGATCTTCTTCTTCAAGGGCTTTTTCCTGCCACTCAACGACAGGTTGATGCTCTAATGCAACCCGAGCAGAATATCTAATGAAACGGTCCTGATGACCTAGATTAGGCCAAATCTTATCAATTGATCCTGGAACAGCCTTACCATGAAAAGCTGCCATAGATCTTCTAGTTTCTCTTAATTTGCTTTCAGAAGAAACTTTACTTTTAATGGCTGCAGTTGAATCACTTCCTGAATACTTAACACGATACAGGGCAGATTGAGTCCCCCTACCACCAACAGCAAAATACATATTACCATCTTTACCTATCACACCGTCTGTAACATTAAGAGGAACGCCTGTAACAAACTCCTCTTTTTCGGCACTGTAAGATGCTCCGTCTTGGGTCATATGAATTGCGTAAATAGTTCCATAAGTCCAATCAAACGCATAGATTGCATCCTGATATTTGGCAGGAAATTTAGATCCTAAACCTGACATAACACCCGTAGGGCAACCCGGACCAATATCTAAAGTTGGTGGCAAGACATCAGGATACCATTCAGGAAATTTACCAGTTCCTGTTCGCCATCCAAACTCTGATCCACTAGTTACATGATAGATTCTAGTTGGACGATACCAAGGCGTTCCACTATCCCATTCCATATCAGAATCATAAGTGAACATTTCTCCATCTTTATTGAATGCAATATCATACTGATTACGAAAACCCGCAGAATATAAGTGAAAAGATTTTCCATCAGGATCAGTACGAGCTATCCAACCTCCTGGAGCTCTAATATTTCTAGCATGACCTCTTGCATCAGGCATCCGAGGCAGCAATTGATCTTCAGCATAGTTCATTTTTAATGCGGAAGATTCTGGCTCTGGAACAGCAGTATGGTTTCCACCAATAATGTACAAATGTTTTCCATCTGGCGACAACGAAACCGCATGCGGCCCATGCTCACCTCCTCCTTTAAACTTTCTCATATCTTGAACTTTGTCCAAAACGTCATCTCCATCAGAATCAGTAATTCGATACAAGCCCGAACCAGGCTTTCCTCCGTTGGTACAAGCATACAAAGAATCAAATGCCCATAGTAATCCTTGGGCTCCAGAAACTGGGACAGGGACTTTCTCAATGACCGGCTCTTCCGAACTTAAAGTAATTCTAAAGATGCCCTGACCTCCCTGGTCTCCACAATATAGCCTGCCCTTTGAATCAACTGCCATTGAAACCCAAGATCCTTGTTGTCCTTTAGGGACATTATAAATCTTTTCTACTTCAAAACCTTTAGGATGAACTTTTGCAGATCCTTTAGCCGCTACAGCAACGGCAAAACCAGGCTTCTTGGAAAAAACATCTCCCCAAGGTGAATCACCCATTTTTCCGGTAACTACAGCATTTTTCCAACCAGTAGTGTCCACACTTGGCGCCATCCAACCACTAGCCTTCTTATTTGCAACAATCCACTCATTATCACTTACGATCTGCCTAGTGGAGCCGTTAGCAGAGACTAACTTAACCTTAGCTGCCAAACCAGCGACTGCACCCTCATTGTGAGCTTCAACAGCAAGAACATTGTCTCCATTATGAAGATATTTTTTAATATCAAATTCGTAATGAGTGTCCCACTGATTACCAGAACCAACTTTTTGACCATTAACGAAAGCTGTGAATCCATTGTCACAGGTAATACTTAACTTAGAGGATTTAAGAGGAGAACTTAATGTCCACTGACGCCTGGCAAAAATAGTTTCTGTTCCTGCGGACTCATCATTCCAAATCCACTTTACTGAAGGCAGTACATTTGGATTAACTGCATTAATCAATTTAACATTATCAGAAATTTGGGTATTAAACTTTTTTGATGTTTTCTTATCTTTACTTACTAGAGAGATATCTTTGACTTCAAGCTTCATGGGACCGCCAGCATGAAGCTGTAAAGCGATCACTCCTGTATTAGATTTTTTACCAGTTTCATTATCTTCAAGACTGACAGTAACTTTACCATTCACCATATGAGTGAGCTTATTACCGATAGCCGAAATCTTAAATTCATTCCATTTAGAGAGGTCATCACTTTTTTCTTTTTCTGGATTACCATTGGATGTTCTTTTTCCTTTTGTATCTATAACTACACTCTGTCCTCGCTGAGCAATAATACCTCGCCCTCGCTCCTCATACATCATTCCAAGATAATTTGGAGCCGGATGCATGTCCATTTGGTAACCTCCCACTGACCATGTTTTTGCATTCAGAACTTTAGAGCGGTATTGAATGCCTGAGTTATTGTTTCCTATTACCCTTGCCTTTAAACTTAATTCAAAATCCCCGATGTTACCTCCTTCCCAAATCAAGAAAGTATTGCCTGAAGTCTTCTTTTGGCTTGTTGTCTCTCCGACAATGACACCGTTTTCAACTTTCCAGAAATCTGGATTGCCGCTCCAACCTGAAAGGTCTTTACCATTAAATAGATCTTTGGCATCGAGTGCACAAACTTGAATAATGCCTAGAAGAGAAAATAGAGTTAGAATTTTTTTAGTCATAAATTGAGTGATTTTGCTTAGATATTATAACGATTAGAAACTTAGGTAAAGGGAGGTTTACCTTCAAGGAAACTTTGTTTAATATGACAATATGAGCAGAATTCTCACAATTTTTTTATTTTCAATACTAATATTACAATCGCCAGCCGAAAAAGCAGTACACTTAGGTGTTTGGTCTCAATTTTCGGCCGTATCCGGCAAACCTAATACCTATCTCGCAGAAATTCCTGCTAGTAAATCAGTCGAAAGACTACTTCTACCCTCAAGCTCACCCAATATTATCAAGGTTGTTATTGACAAAAAAATATCAAGATTTGAGCATGATCAAAAATTAAACCGTATAGCGATTGAATTAGATAGAAGTAAAAAACATTTAATCGAAGTTGAAACTGCAGAAAATTCTAAGCAGCTCAGTGATGGGCGGATCATTTTTTCTTCACTCGACGCTAAGATCAAAGGAGAAACAGCTAAACTGGAAAAAGATCCTGGAAATTACAGAATAGGCTTTTGGAGCAATGAGGAGGATTCTTTATTCTGGAATTATAATGCCAGTCGCTGGGGGATGTATGACCTTGAACTCACTTATTCATTAGCCGCCAAGGAATCCAAAATAAAAATACAAATTGGAAGCAAGTCGATTGTATCCAATATCAATCATACTGATAGTTGGTACCATTACGATACCGTTAAACTAGGAAAAATCTACTTACCTAAAAGCGGCAAATATCAGGTATCAATCAATGCTATAGATAAACAAGGGGGAGCCGTTATGAATTTTAAATCTCTCGTACTTGTTCCGACTTCTGAAGGAAAAGAAATCATTCAGTCGGGTAGTAATATATTACTTCACTCAATGGACTCTAAAGTAAACGGTGTTACTTTGAGGTATGAGCCTGCCTCAAAAAAACGATGTCTTGGATATTGGTCTAATCCTTCAGATTGGGCATCATGGGATTTTACTGTTAATCAGCCCGGCAAATACAAAGTCACAGTTCGCCAAGGGTGCGGGAAAGGCCATGGTGGTAGCACGGCTTCTATCATTCTAGGTGATCAGAAATTATCGTTTGAAGTTGAAGACACTGGAGGTTTTCAAAACTGGAAAAACCTAACGCTCGGAACTCTTCAAATAGAAGATGCAGGCCTTAAAAAACTAGAGGTTCGACCGATAAATAAAAAGGGGGTTGCCGTTATGGACATTCAAGAGATTATCCTAACTAAGGAGTAAAAATTCACTGAGAGGGAGATTGAGCCTCCTCAAGCTCTTTAATTTTTTTATTTAATTCATTAATTTCCGCTTCGGCCTTATCAAGTCGATCCTTTGTTATTTCTAAATCTTCCTGTACTTTCTTTTTTTCAGTTAACTCCTTTTCTAGAGAAGCCTTTAATTTATTCCATTCAGTCTTTTCTTGGGTGATTTGTTTTTCATATTCAACTCTAGATTGCTTTAATAATTCTGCAGAATCACTAAGGTCACTTCTCAAGGCAGAGACCTCTTTGTTCAAGGCTGTGTTCAAGGCTTCATTTTTTTGGTTGCTTTCTTGCAACACGATCTGAACCTTTTTAAGAGCATTCATTTTTTCCAAATTAGTAGATTTCAAATTAGATATCTGAGCTTTGAAATCAGTTATTTGCCTCAAAAAAATCTTCTCTTTATTCTCATAGTTCTTTTGATCAGTTTGAACTTGTCCCGTTAAAGTCTTTATCTCCTCAAGTTTACCTTGAAGGACTTCGTTCGCTTTTTTCATTTCAAGTCTATTAACCTCTTTAGCATTTGCCGTAGACCTCTGAAATTTTAACTGATTATCTCTTAGATTACGCTCAAGCCTAAGCGCTTTTTGGTTAATATTTTCCATCTCCAGATTCTTCTCAGAAATCTCATTTTTGTATTTATCCACCTCCTCTTTTAGCTCATTATTTTTTGTACTAAGACTGTCTAATTGAGAGGCCTTAAAAAACATCCAAATTATACAAGTCAATAAAATCAAAGAGCAAGCTACAGGAAAGAAAATAGATCGACCCTTATGTGATTTTTCAACTTCCTCTATATGTTCAGAATTTCCCTGAGCTGAATCTCCTGTCACAACATCCTCTATAGCTTCAGACGAATCATCATCTCCATCTGCAATAAGATGAATTTCAGAAACCCTAGATTTCATCAGAGCCTCTTCCGTAGTCCATACAGTAAAAGGTCGATGCTCATAATTAGAAAAATGATCCATATTGTCTGAATTGGCATCAAAAGCTTCTTCCGGAATAGACGGAATGGATTCAATTGAACCATCACTCTTTGGTAAAGCTTTAGACCATACAGTAAATGCTTGAGATGAAGGCAAAGAAATTAATTCCTTTTCTCTTAATGCTTCGGATACAGAGGAAATATTACTGACCCCATTAATTAATGAATAATCTTTAGATATCCAGATAGTGAAAGCTTCAGATCTTCCAAGCTTTATCATTCTCTTCGCCCCCCCGTTGCGTTCATCCCAAATTCTTGCAAACCATCCACCTTCGGGACGACTAATAGCTTTGGGTACATTGTCTTCTTCTTCACCTACTGGTCTAGCCATAATATTAGGGTAGTATTTGAGTTCTAAAAGTATCTCACAAATTATACTTTAATAAAGTCAGATCGTCAGAGACAATCAAATAACCAAAAGATCAATAATTGATTAAATTAAACCTCATGTCAAAATGTACATGGCTTTCATCTTAGAAAGCTAAACCCACAGTACTAAAATGCTACTTGTTATCGATAACTACGATTCCTTCACTTATAATTTGGTTCAATACTTTGGAGAACTCGGTGCATCAATGGAAATACGAAGGAATGATGAAATCACCATTAATGAAATTAGAGAACTTAGCCCATCTAAGATTTGCATCTCTCCAGGTCCTTGTACCCCAAAAGAAGCCGGTATTAGTTGTGATGTTATAAGGGAATTTGGTAAAGAGATACCAACTCTTGGGGTCTGTTTAGGGCATCAATGTATAGGTCAAGTCTATGGAGGAGAAATAATTCGCGCAAATAATCTAATGCACGGAAAAACTTCAATGGTAGAGCATAACAGTAGAGGGGTATTTAAAGATATGCCTAATCCATTTGAAGCGACCCGTTATCATTCACTACTAATAAATAAGAACGATTTTCCTGACAGCCTAAAAATAACAGCTACGGCTGTCACCGACGAAAATGAAATCATGGGCGTACAACACAAGGAGTATCCAGTGTATGGGGTTCAGTTTCATCCAGAATCAATACTGACTGGAGAAGGCAAGAAATTACTAAATAATTTCCTTCAGTTTTGATTTTAACGAAACTGTTTATGAACCAATTCTATAATCAATTTGATATCACTCCAAGGTATGAAAACGGTGGTCCACGGCCAGATGACTATAGAACACCATTTCAAATTGACCGAGACAGAATAATTTACACTTCAGCATTTCGAAAACTACAGAGCAAAACACAAGTTTTCTTATCCGGTGAATATGATTTTTATCGAACACGCCTTACTCATTCATTAGAGGTAGCACAAATCGGAAGATCAATTTGCAATAGAATAAAATCTACAAGTGAACACCTTAATAAGGATCATTTTATAGATCCTGATCTTGTTGAAGCATCATGCCTTTCTCATGATCTTGGCCACCCACCTTTTGGACATGCAGGAGAAAGAGCGCTTCATCTAATGATGCTTAAGATGGGAGGTTTTGAAGGGAACGCCCAAACCCTAAGACTTCTCGCAGAAACCATTTATGGACAATCAGGAATGAACCCAACTCGAGCATTTTTGGATTCAACTCTAAAATATAAAACTCTTCTTTCTGAAAATCCTGATTCTCCAAACCATTTTATATACGACTACCAATCAGATCATCTCGATTTCGTTTTTGATGGACTTGATGATGTTATCAAATTTTCTCCTGGGAAAAAACGGAACAGCTTTAAATCCGTTGAATGTCAGATAATGGATTGGGCAGATGATACCGCATACTCGCTCAATGATATCGTTGATGGAAACAATGCAGGATTTATTAATTTAGAAAGATTAGAAAGCTGGGCAGAAAATAATGAGGTTAGTAAGGACGATGCAAAACACATAGAGACGATTTGTCGTTCCATAAAAAGGAAAAGGCTAGAGCCTCTAATGGGGCGAAAGGTCGGAGATTTTATAGCAGCAGCTACGCTCATTGCATCTGACCAAAACTTTATGTCATCCAAAACCTCAAGATACAGGTATAACATTCAAGTAGATGAAGAAATTTCAGCAGAGTCGAAACTCTATAAAAAAATTGCACTCGATTTAGTTTTTAAATCTCCTCAACTTCAGCAACTTGATCATAAAGCCTCACGAATACTAGGAGAACTATTCAAGATTCTTTCAGATAATTATATTACAAAGAAAACAAAACCTCTTCTTCTTCTTGGTTCAGATAGTGAAAATCTAATAACCAGCGCCCAAAGCGATCAAGAGAAGGCTAGGATTATTAGTGATATTATATCGGAGATGACTGATAGATTAGCCATAAGAACTTACCGAAGACTCATTGATCCAAACTTTGGATCAATAATGGATCTTGTTTAAGGCTTTCTCTATCTTTAATTATCCATTACTTTCTTAAAGAACCCACGATTCATGAAATATTTCATACTCTTTATTCTTCTACTGCTTGCATATCACAGGACAGCTAATGCCGAAGTGGTCATTAATGAGATTCATTACAATAGTGAACCCAACAATGCACTTAATGAATTCATCGAATTACACAACACGGGCAATGAACCTATAGATATCTCAGGTTGGTTCTTCTCGGATGGAATTAACTATCAGTTTAACGAAGGCACCATAATTGCTGCCAATGGTTTTTTAGTAGTTAGCGAAAACCCCGAAAGACTTGAAAGCACTCTTGGTGCGAATGCTTTGGGGCCATTCTCAGGAAGCCTTTCAAGTAACGGAGAAAAAGTGGAATTGAGACGTCAAAATGGATCAATTGCCGATATCGTTGAATATCGATCTAAATTTCCTTGGCCAGTAGGAGCAAATGGTACAGGCGCATCGATGGAACTCATAAATCCTGTGTTAGATAATGACTTGGGAGGCTCATGGAGAAGTTCACTTGTCCCAGGAAAACTTCCTGAGCTTACACTCCTTAAAGAGAGTGATGAAAACTGGCGATGGAGACCTGGAGAAACCGAAGCGTCAAACCCAATCGATAAATGGAGAAAAAGTGATTTCCAAGAAGATGATAGCTGGTCAGAGGCTTCTCTACCTATTGGCTATGGAAGCGTAAGAGGATTAGATATAGCAACTGAGATCAGCGGAATGCGAAATAACTTCACCTCTATTTTTTTACGAAATAGAATTAGTATTGCGCCCGGAGAGGTACCTCAACAATTACAAATTCGCTACTCGGTTGATGATGGAATGATCCTATGGATCAACGGTGTGAAATGCTTAAGTTATAATGTAGCTGCAGGAGAACAGAATGTATCAAACACTGCCAGTGGCAATGGCCAAGAGGGCGTTTGGAGAGAATCCTTAGTTGAGGGTGTATCGGCATACCTTAAGGAAGGTGAAAACCAGATAGCAGTACAAGTATTTAACACTAGCCTTAATAGTAGTGACCTTGGAATAGATTTAGAAATCATTCGACCTAGCAGAGGGGAAA
>Ga0163111_10001104_pt1 | contig 16339 bp, 13 predicted proteins | sample CRUFie1St18metaG_FD_109645 | JGI IMG/M metagenome (GOLD analysis project Ga0163111, IMG submission 109645) | Marine microbial communities from the Costa Rica Dome - CRUD Field 142mm St18 metaG | ecosystem: Environmental > Aquatic > Marine > Oceanic > Photic zone | place: Costa Rica: the Eastern...
AGGTAAAGTTATTCATTAGCTGTAATGATCACGATACTCTTTTGCTGTTTAGTGATAGAGGAGTTGCTTATGCTCTTCCAGCTTATAGAGTTCCAATGAGTAGCAGAACAGCAAAAGGAACCCCCTCAGTTCAACTCCTACCCATTCCTAGAGAGGAAAAAATAACTTCTCTCGTTTCTGTAGATTCTTTCGACAACGAGTGTTATTTATTAATGTTAACCAAGGCTGGATACATAAAAAGGACTTCCCTTTCTGCTTTTTCTAAAATCCGTTCAAATGGATTAATAGCAATTAATCTTGAAGAGGGAGATGCTTTGACATGGGTAAGATTATCGAAGGAGGGGGATAGTGTTTTAATAGGATCTAGAACGGGTATGACAATACATTTCAGGTTGGACGTTAATGAATTAAGACCCCTTGGCAGGACAGCTAGAGGGGTGAAATCAATGAATTTAAGATTTGGAGATAATCTCGTTTCAATGGACGTCTTAACATCAGATTTAGTTGACCAATTAGCAAAACTTGAAGATTCAGAGGAGTTAAATGACGTTGATTTAGAGAATAGTTCTTCTGATGGCCCTTGGGTTTTAGTGGCTAGTGCATTTGGACTTGGGAAGAGAGTCCCAGTAACGCAGTTTAGATTACAAAAGAGAGCAGGAATGGGATTAAGAGCAATAAAATTCAGAATTAAAGACGATGTTCTTGTAGGCTTAAAGGTATTGGGAGAAGGAGAAGAACTACTATTTGTAACTGAAAAAGGTGTAATTGTTAGAACAAATGCAGATAAAATCTCTCAACAATCAAGAGCTGCTACTGGAGTAAAATTACAAAGACTAGATGATGGCGATCATCTATCTGCAGTTGTACTAGTTCCTCATGAACAAATAGAGGAATCGGATACATTAAGTTCCAACGAATAAAAAACAAGTAATTTATTTGCCTCTATGGAGATACTTGATATTTTAATTTTAGGTTCAGGTCCTGCCGCATTATGTTTAGCTTCAGAATTGGCTAAGCAAAATCTTAGTATAAAAGGGATATCTACAAAATCTCCTAATGAGAAATGGGAAAATACTTATGGGATATGGGCATCTGAATTAGAGGAATTAGGATTAGAATCTTTGTTGTCACATAGATGGTCTAAAACAGTTAGTTTTTTTGGAAATGGTAAGAGTAGAGAAGGCAATATTCCTACAGAACATTTTTATGATTATGGATTAATCAACCAAGAAGCCTTTCAAAATGAACTTTTAAGAAAATGTAAAGGAATTAAATGGCTTAATGAAACGGCTAAACAAATCAAGGAAAAAGGCATGATTTCTGAGGTGATTTGTTTTTCAGGTCTAAAACTAAGGGCAAGATTAGTTATTGATGCGAGTGGTCATAAAAGCAATTTCATAAAAAGACCCTCTATCAATAATGTTGCTCAACAAGCTGCATATGGAATTGTAGGTAAATTTTCATCTCCACCTGTCAAAAAAGATCAATTTGTTTTAATGGATTTCCGTCCAGACCATCTTAATAAGGAAGAGCAATTATTATCCCCTTCTTTTCTGTATGCTATGGATTTAGGTAATGAAACTTTTTTTGTTGAAGAGACATCATTAGCTAGTTATCCTGCCTTATCTCAAGATCAACTTAAACATAGGCTTTTAAAGAGATTAGAGAATAAAGATATTAAAATAAAAGAGATCTTCCATGAAGAAAATTGTCTTTTCCCTATGAATTTGCCGCTACCTTTTAAAAAACAATTTGTTCTCGGTTTTGGCGGCTCAGCAAGCATGGTACATCCAGCTTCTGGGTATATGGTCGGATCATTATTAAGAAGAGCTCCACTTCTTGCAGAAAAGTTAGCACTATTTTTAAAAGAACCTAATTTAAGTTCACTTGAATTAGCCACTAAAGGCTGGTCTATACTCTGGCCATATGAACTTACTCAAAGACATAAACTTTATCAATATGGACTTAAAAGATTAATGAGTTTTGATGAGAGCAAATTAAGGAGCTTTTTTTCTAATTTCTTTAAATTATCAACAAAAGAATGGGTAGGTTTTCTTACAAATACACTTCCTCTTCCAAAGTTAATCTATGTAATGAGTAAAATGTTCATAAATTCTCCTTTAAAAATTAAACTTGGCATGTTAAACATTAATTGAGCTTATCATTTTCGCCAATCATCGATCTTGATTTCAGGAAAGATTTTATCTTCTTCTTCTATATTTCCGAGAAAGATTAAGTCAATATTATCTTTTTTATTTATCATCTCAACTAATTTCCAAAACCTAAACAAATGTCTCTCAATTCTTTCTTTGGCAAGTTCAGTAGTAGTGCCTGCCCTTAAAATAAAACTCCAATCAGATGATTCTGAAAGAAGTAATTCTCTTGCTGCTTGTTTTAATATTCTCAAAGAAAATTCATCATTAAAGTTATTTGAAACTAACTTTACAAAAGACGAACCTGCTTTAGTTATCTCTGGAACAATCCAAGCATTTTTATCATTAAGCCAATAATCATGATAACCTCCTTGCCCCCAACTAGAAGGAGATGGATCACAAATTTGAAGATTTGGTTTTTGCAATAGAACCTCCCTTAAGTGGGTAAGTTTAATTGAATAATTTATTGACTTTTTAATAATATTTTCAATAAATATAGGGCCCTCATACCACCAATGACCAAATAATTCAGCATCGAATGGGGCAATTAACAAAGGTTCAATAGATGAGTATAAAGATAATTTTTCTAATTGTTTAGATCTTTCTAAAAGATAAGTATCGGAATGTTCCTCTACCTTCCTTTTCGCTTCATCTTCAATATAAAATTCTTTTTTACCTAAGGATTTTTTGTCGTTAGTAATCCTATAATATTTCAGTCCTAAAGGTCTTACACTGGGGATCCCTTTTTTTTGAAGTTCTGAAAAAGGTAATTCCCACCCTAAGTCTTTATGAAATTCTCTATAAACTTTATCGCCCGGAAATCCATCTTTAGCAGACCAAACAGGTAAAGTAGACTCGCTATCTCTACCAAAAAAAGCAATCCCATTTTTTGAACAGATTGGAGCATAAACTCCATATCTTGGCCTTGGAGTTGCATTCAAAATTCCATGCCCATCCAAGACAACGTATCTAATCCCAGAACTAAATAATATTTGATCTAAATTTTCATAGTAGGCACATTCTGGCAACCAAATACCTAATGGCTGGGTTCCAAAAATATTTTCATGACTCCTAATTGCCGTTCTTATCTGACCTTTTACAGTTTCAGGATTCTCTCTGAGAATAGGCAAATATCCATGGGTAGCTGCACAAGTGAGAATGTCTAAATTACCATTTTTATTTAAAAACTTAAACCTCTCAATCAAATTTCCAGAATATCTTTGCCAATAAGATAATTTATCGTTCAGATTTCTAATCAAAAATTCAGACGCCTTTCTTTCTTGAGGAGGTAAATCACTCAAGAAATCCAACCTTGTTTTAATCCATAAAGGAAATTTTTCTTGGATATTTTTATTTTGTAAAAGAGATAATAATGTTGGAGATAAACTAATAGTAAGTTTTGTATTTGTTGGATTAACTTCCCCTGAGGATTCTATTACTTGAAGTAATGGGATATAACATTCTAATATCGCTTGAAATAACCAATCTTCTTCTAAAGAGTTTATTTCATTTTTTCTTACATAAGGAAGATGAGCATGTAAAACTATCGCTAATCTTCCAAGAATATTTTTATTTGGGAAACGCCCATTCATATTTTTTTTATAAATTATTATTGAAACTCAATAAAATCTAAAATTTCACATTTGGTGAAAATCAATTTTAATTTTTAAACAATACTTTAATAATTCATATAGTTTTTATTTATTTATCAAAATTTAACCAATATTATTAACTTTTTATTCCAAAACCAATTGTTAATGAATCAATGTCTAGTCATTTTTTTTTAATTGACTTAATATAAAATTAAACGTAATTAAGTAATGTCCAAAGATCCAGGCCGAATATTGATCTTTGATACAACTCTTAGAGATGGAGAGCAGTCTCCTGGTGCGAGTTTAAATCTTGAAGAGAAGCTTGCAATAGCTCATCAATTAGCAAGATTAGGTGTAGATGTTATTGAAGCAGGATTCCCTTTCGCTAGTCCTGGAGACTTTAAAGCAGTTAACAAGATAGCAAAAGTAGTTGGAGGAGAAAATGGTCCAATAATATGTGGATTGGCTAGGGCATCTAAGAAAGATATAAAGTCATGCTACGAAGCCGTTAGTCCAGCACCCAAGAAGAGAATACATACCTTTATCGCTACAAGTGATATACATCTAAAACATAAACTTAGGAAATCTAGAAAAGATGTTCTTTCAATTGTTCCTGAAATGGTTAACTATGCCAAATCATTGGTAGAGGATGTTGAATTCTCTTGTGAAGATGCTTCAAGGAGTGATCCTGAATTCCTATATGAAGTAATTCAATTAGCAATTTCTGCAGGAGCGACAACGATAAACATCCCTGATACTGTTGGCTTTACAACCCCTAGTGAATTTGGCAAGTTAGTTTTTGACATAAATAAAAACGTTCCTAATATTGATGAAGCAGTAATTTCAGTCCATGGTCATAATGATTTAGGTTTAGCTGTTGCTAATTTTCTTGAAGCTGTAAAGAACGGTGCTAGACAATTAGAGTGCACCATAAATGGTATTGGAGAAAGAGCTGGAAATGCTTCTCTTGAAGAATTAGTAATGGCATTACATGTAAGAAAAAGTTTTTTTAATAGTTTCTTTGAAAGAAGTCCTGAATCCCCGACTCCTCTTACAGCTATAAGAACAGAAGAAATCACAAAAACTTCCAGACTGGTTTCAAATTTAACTGGAATGACTATTCAACCCAATAAAGCTATTGTTGGTGCTAATGCTTTTGCTCATGAGTCAGGAATTCATCAAGATGGAGTTTTAAAAAATAGATTAACTTATGAAATTATCGATGCAAAAACTGTAGGTCTAAACAATAATAAAATATCATTAGGAAAACTTAGTGGAAGAAGTGCGGTTAGAGCAAGATTAGAAGAAATGGGTTATGACTTAAGCAGGGAAGATCTGAATGATGCTTTTGCTCGTTTTAAAGATTTAGCTGATAGAAAAAGAGAAATTACTGATAGAGATCTAGAAGCCATTGTAAGTGAGCAGGTTCAACTCCCCGAATCTAAATTCCAATTAATTCTCGTACAAGTAAGTTGTGGAAATGCATCTAAGCCTACAGCTACAATTACTCTTTTAAATACAGAAGAAAATACAGAGGATACAGCAGTAGCAATAGGTACAGGTCCTGTAGATGCGGTATGTGTAGCTCTAAATGCGTTAGCAAAAATTCCAAATGAATTAATAGAATTTTCAGTAAAGTCTGTCACGGAAGGTATAGATGCATTGGGGGAAGTTACCATAAGAATCAGAACTGAAAACAAAATATATTCCGGTCATTCTGCTGATACTGATGTAGTGGTAGCTGCTGCTAATGCCTATGTTAATGCTCTAAATAGACTTGTTTTTTCTGAAAAGAAAAATTCTATTCACCCACAATTAGATTCTTTAGAAAATCCAGATAAAAAAGTTTTATCCAAATCCATTAAATTTAATTAGTTCCTGGGATTATTAAGTAATCATAAAAATAGACTCTCAATAATGTAGATTTATTTAATAGTTAATGACAGTAAATAATGAGGGAAAGGCTATCTGGATATTGGTTACTTTCATGGGTTGGCTTAATAAGTAATATAGTAGCTCTGCCTATTATCGCTTTAGTAATAAGTTATGGGCCTCCTCTAAAAGTTGCAAATATAACTCTAGCGATTAGCCTTGGCTGGCCTGCTGCCATCGTTGGGATAGTTTCTTCTGCAGCGCTCTTAGCTGAGAGAAAATGGGGCGTAACGTTAACATTAGTATCACTTTCAATGATAATTTCTGGAATGGGTCCCTATTCCATCGTAAGGCTAATAACCATTAAAGATCTATATGGCATTGGTGGATTTACTCTCTTAACTACATTGCTTAGTACTTTAGCTCTCATATATTGGTGCAACCCAAAACATAGAAGAAGTATAAGACTTTAAATTACAAAAGATCTATTACGAAAAAGTATTATTCTTGGCTGTTGGATACTGAATTCTTCTGTGTCTAATCCTCTTCCAAACATTTAAGAAAGCTCTTTTAATTAAGAAAATTTCTCCCCCAGATAAATCACTATCTTTTAATTGACCATCTTTTTGGCGTGCATAAATTATTTTGGAGATTGTTTCCATAGCTTCATTATCAGAGGCGTTAATATTCATAGCTCTTAATGCAGCTTCGCAACCATCTGCAAGCATTAATATAGCTGTTTCTTTTGACTGGGGAATAGGGCCTTTGTATCTAAAATCACTTTCAATAATATGAAGATTTTTCTCTTTTGCTTTGTGAAAGAAATATCCCATTTTAAGGGTACCTTGATGTTCTGGTATGAAATTAGCAATTGCTTGAGGAAGTCTATTTTTTCTTGCATACTTTAATCCTTCGTCAACATGAGCCTGCAAAACCTCAGCACTTTTAATTGGATCGTCTATTTCATCATGAGGATTATTTGTACCATCCTGATTTTCAATAAACCAATTAGGAGCATGTAGTTTTCCTACATCATGATATAAAGCTCCTGTTTTAATCAAATCAATATCACCACCGATTATTCTTGTTGCCTCTTCTGCTAAACCGCAGATCAATAATGTGTGTTCAAAGGTTCCTGGAGCCTCAAGGGATAATCTCCTAATGAGAGGCTTCTCCTTATCTGCTAATTCCAACAATCTTGCTTTGGTTAATAATCCAAATATTGATTCAAAAATAGGAATAAATAAAATTGTAAAAAGCATAATTATGGCCAGCAGAAGAGAATCTGAAAACATTTTGCCATTTGAGAAAACAAATTCTTGTTTATCCATGAAAGATTTTGCTTCATAACCAATAAATATCCATTGACCTAAAAAGGCACCTAATGGAACAAATATTGAAAGTTGTAGCAATTGAGCTCTATTTCTTATTCTTCCTCCAAGTACAGAAACTATGGAAGCACAAACTAATGAAATAAAAAATAAATTACTATTGAATGAACTTAAAGAATCAGGCCAGTTTAAGCTTGCTATTGATACCCAAGCCAAAGCGGTAATACTACCCATTCCTTGTGAAATTATTAAAGCAGGGGGGACAAGAATTGATAGTGAACTTATGGTTGAGACAAAAGTTATTTTTATAGTTTGTACGGCAAAAAGCAATGTGATAATTAAGATAATTTGCCTTGACGTAGTGGTAGGGTTTTCCTTTTTTGAAACTAATATTAGAATCCAACAACTAATTAAGACTTCAAAGAAAGTTAAAAGCCATGAAATAATATCTGATGAGTTTAGAGGTGAGGAGAGTAGATATTGATAAGAGGAAATAAATGCAATGAGAATGCATATTAAAAAAATTATGAGATTATCAATTTTTGAAATTTTGATAGGTTCTTTAATTGGAACTTGGCTTCTTTTCCAGAAATACACAAGTTTTTTTAAAGTAGTTGTAATGGTTTGCACAGAATATAGGTAAATCTATTTGAATAATTTAGAATTATAGGCATGCTAGGTGTAAAAAGGAGATCTTTTTCTAAATGTCGTTAAAACTAGATGGTAAAAAATTATCTCTTGAGATTGAAGAGAGATTAAAAAATTATATCTCTGTTAATGAAAAAACGGCAAAAAGATTTCCTGGTTTAGCTGTAATAAGGATAGGCGATGATCCCGCAAGTGGTGTTTATGTTAATAATAAAGAAAAAGCCTGTTCAAGAGTTGGGATTAAGAGCTTTATTTTTCATTTAGAGAAAAATGCATCTCAAAAAGAAGTTGAAGATTTAATTAATAAATTAAACCTTGATAAGGATATTGATGGAATGTTACTACAACTTCCAATTCCAAAGAAATTTGATGAGCAAAAATTAATAAGTAATATTAATCCAGACAAAGATGTAGATGGCTTAAATGAGCAGAATATTGGAAAGTTAGTGAAAAATGAACCTGCTATGAAATCTTGTACACCCGCTGGAATAATTAATTTACTAAGATCCCAAAATATTAAAATTGAAGGGAAGAGAATTGTTGTTATTGGAAGAAGTCTTCTGGTTGGGAAACCCTTATCTCTTATGTTGCTAAATCTTAATGGAACGGTAACGATGACACATTCTAAAACTATTAATTTAAATAAAATTTGTAGGGAAGCGGATATATTAATTGCAGCTGCAGGAAAACCCAATTTTATAAATTCAAGTTTTGTGAAAGAAGGTGCAGTAATTATTGATGTAGGGATACATAGGTTAAAAAGTTCTGATAATTGCAAAACGAAATTATGTGGGGATGTATTATTGGAAGATGTAATTCCAAAAGTGTTTGCTTACACACCCGTTCCTGGAGGCGTTGGGCCGATGACAGTAACAATGTTACTAGTAAATACTATTTTTAGCTGGCAAAAACAATTTGGTTTATCATCTACTCTTAGTGACCTTATGCTATAAAGCAAAAATGAATAAAAACTCTACTAAATATATAAAATGACTGAAGTTATTGAAAATATTTCTGATTTCGAAAAATATTTAAAAGACACAAAAAAAGTTGTGGAAGAGGCTCTTGATTTCTCCTTAGGTCAAGAGAATCCAGAAATACTCAGAGAATCAATGAGATATTCTCTACTAGCTGGAGGAAAAAGGATACGACCAATTTTATGTTTAGCATCTTGTTCTCTTGCAGGAGGAAATCCTTCTTTAGCCGTCCCTACAGCGGTTGCTATAGAAATGATTCATACCATGTCATTAATTCATGATGATTTACCAGCGATGGATAATGATGACTTAAGGAGAGGAAGACCCACCAATCATAAAGTTTATGGAGACGCAATTGCTATTCTCGCTGGAGATGCTTTATTAACGAGAGCCTTTGAGATGGTTTCATTAAGAAGCCCTGGGGTTGATCGCAGTAGATTATTAAGTGTAATAGGCGAACTCTCCCTAGTGGCAGGAGCTCCTGGGTTGGTTGGTGGGCAAGTTGTTGACTTAGAATGTGAAGGGAAACAAGTTGACCTTGAAACACTTGAATATATTCATCTTCATAAGACTGGAGCTTTATTAAAAGCTTCTGTAAGAACTGGTGCAATGATAGCTGGAGCCAATGAAGATCTATTAAAAGCCCTAACTACATATGCGGAGGGGATTGGTTTAGCATTCCAAATAATAGATGATATTCTTGATCTAACTTCAAGCAGTGAGAAACTCGGTAAAACAGCCGGTAAAGATCTTTTAGCTGATAAAACTACGTATCCCAAATTACTTGGAATGGAGGAATCAAAAAAAAGAGCTTTCGATTTAGTTGATAAAGCGAAGAAAGCTATTAAGCCTTGGGGAGCTGATGCAAAATATTTAATCTCCTTAGCTGATTTCATTACAAATAGAGATCGATAAAGAGATTTTATGTCTGGATTTTTAGCTTTATTTGATAATTCAGTCCTATTCTGGAGTTTATTATCTTGTCTACTAGCTCAATTTTTTAAAATAATATTTAACTTCTTTTCAACAGGAAAGATTAGATTTGGAATCATGTTTGAAACAGGAGGGATGCCTTCAAGTCATTCTGCTCTAATAACAGGTGCCACATCAGGAATTGGTTTTGATTTAGGATTCGATAATCCAATATTTGCATTAGCAGTAGCAGTTTCGCTTATCGTTATGTATGACGCAAGTGGCGTAAGAAAATCTGCCGGAATTCAAGCTGCCGAAATTAATAAACTATCAAAAGAATTAGATCCAAAATCCGAAGTAAATTTAAAAGAGACTCTTGGTCATACAAAATTAGAGGTTATAGTTGGAAGTTTTTTAGGCCCATTAATTACTTTGCCGGGAATGTTTTTTATAGGTTCTCCTCTTCGAATAATTTATTCGATAATAAATTAAAATCTTAGGAAAATTCTAGCTGTGTAGCCTCCACAAAGTTTTTTGCGACTTCTGGACAACTTGGAAAATGTAAGTGAACCCAGCTGGCATGTAATTTATTATCAGACCAACCTTCACTTTTAAATTCAGTTCCCCATGATTTAATTTCCCATGGCGAAAAAAGCTCTTTCTGTCTCTTCCTTTTGTTTATTTCAATATTTGATAAAGAATTTTCAATTTGCCAATAATGAAATTCATGTCCCCTAGTTAATTGATTTTTTTTAATTATTAAGGAATCTTTTAAACCCTTGATATATCTATAGCCCACCGACAATTTGCTTTTTCTCGATCTAAAAGGTAGTATACCGCTCATTCTATGATTATTTCCCTTCTCATCTTTTATTGATTCTCCTAAAAGCATCATCCCACCGCACTCAGCATAAATAAATCCCTTATTACGAAAGTCTCTTAATGACTTTAGGCTTTTTTCTGAATCACTTATATGATTCCCATATTTTTCAGGAAACCCTCCTGGAATAATTAGTGAAGAAGCCTCATTAGGAATTTCTTCATTTTTAAAAATACTCCATGAAATTAGTGGTATTCCAATTTCATTTAGAAACTCCCTTGTATCAGGATATTGGAAATGAAAAATTTTATCTTCTAAGATTGCGACAGCTTTACTTTTATCAATTCTGAAATCATAATTGGCAGAACTATTTAATATCTTTTTTGTTGGCGATTTAAGAAATTTACTTAAAGAAACCAAGTCAAGATTTTTTTCGGCATAACCTGCAAAATAATCAATATCAATTTTTTCTTCACTATCTAAAGGAGATAGCAAACCTAAATTGGACTTTTTAACTGTTATTTTTGGATCCGAGGGTAGAAATCCTAAAATTTCAATATCTTCATCCTCAAAGACTTCACAAATTAATTTTTTATGTCTATTTGAATTGACGTTATTGAATATTAAACCCTTTATAGATAAACCATTATCGAAATTCCTGAAACCCTTTACGAGTGGTAAAAGAGAGGCTACTTGCCCTCTAGCATTAACAATAAAAACTATAGGGGTATCTAGAAGCTTAGCAACATTTGCTGTACTTGAATAAGATGTTGAACCTAATCCATCAAAAAGGCCCATAGCACCCTCTATCAATGAAAATTCATATTTTTCAGAATACTTAAGAAAACTACTTTTAACCCATTTCTCACCACTTAGAAAGATATCTAAATTCCTACAAATTGGTTGACCAATTGAACTTAGTTGTTGCTGATCAAGATAATCTGGACCTACCTTGAATGTCTGAATTTTTATACCTTTTGAAAAGGCCCAACAAGATATTAATAATGATAAAGTTGTTTTTCCACTATCTGTTGAAGGAGAAGATATTACGCAAGGCATTTATTATTTTTTATTTAAACTATTAAATATTTTCAAAGCAATGTTAATAGTATTTTCAAAAAGCGGACTCGTATGCCCTCTACTACTTCCTAATAGTTTACTTACATCAGACTCTGAGGAAAAGAATGTGTTTGGAACAACTTGCTCTATCAATTGCATATCAGCCATACCTCCGGCCTCGAGTCTCATACACTCTACTGATTCACAGCCTAGTATTACGCATGTATTATTTTTTTGAACCTCGCTTATTTTAGAAATTAATCTCAAGCCAATAACTTGACCCAAGTGAATACTTGGATTTTCAACAGGTAAAGGATTAATGCATATCGAAATTATTTCTCCTTTATTTCTCTCAAATTCGATTTTTATTAATTCTTTATGCTTTTCAATTTTTGTGAAATGCCATTCAAGTTTATCACTGATCCATGAAATCAAGAACAAAGATTGGAGCATATGATCTCCAGCTATATCAACATCAATATCAGTTATATGATCTAATATTGGTCTCCTAGATGGAGGGTCAAAAATCATCGCTAAAGATTCTCTCCAACTCTTTAGGCGAAGCCAGTTCAAATCATTGATAGCTTTATCTTTCTTTTTTAATTGATCTAAAACTTTTAGACATCTATTTGGTGAACCATGGGCAGTATCTATAATTAATCTGATACCAAAATTAGCAAAATAATCAAAAACTTCAGGTGCTTCGTCCAAACTTCCATTCCACCATAACCATGAAGGTAATTCATTAATAGAAAGATCATCAATAATTTTTAATCCTTTGTCTTTTATTGAATTTGAATCTCCTCTAATAACAACTAAATCCCCGCAAATTGGTTGTATGCCAGTATTGTCACCTAATGGACAGTAGGCTGAGACAAAAGTTTTTATCTCTGAGTTCTTTTTTAAAGTTGGAGCTAAGGTTATCAATCTCCTTGGATGTAGTGTACTTATAGAAGATTCAAAAAATTGTCCTCTAAAGTCCTCAAAATCTTTATTAGATAATTTTCCCCTCAATAAATTTAACAACTCATCACTATTAAGAGAAGTGGTATGAGGGAGTCCATTGTCTAAAATAAATTTTTTGGCAACTTTAATTATTTCTGGACTAATGTTTCCAGTGATTGGTCCATTTATTAATCCAGTTTGAACTAAACATTGTTCAAGCCAAGCAGGCTGCCAAACGATCAGAGTAAATGTATTAGCACCAGAATTATCTTTATCTTCAGAAATCCATAATTGATTAAGGTAATTAGATATTTCTTGATAAGGAAGCTCTAATGGTGATTGAAGTGTTAATTGAGGTTTCATTTTAATTTAAGGTCTTCGCCAGAAAATATTATCTTGGGAAAGTAATTGATCAGACTCAGGAGGTCCCCAAGTCATAGATTCATAATTGTATATGGGCAACTTCCAAGGAGTATTATCCATTAATTCTATTAATGGGGTATAGAGCTTCCAAGCTGCTTCTACTTCATCACTTCTTGTGAATAATGTTGGGTCAGAAAGCATTGCATCAGCTAATAATCTTACATAACCTTCATCCGAAGGTTCTCCAAATGATTTATCGTAAGAAAATTCCATTTCCACAGGTCTAGATTTCATTCCAGAACCTGGAGATTTCACTTCAAACTTAAAAGTAGCACCTTCATCAGGCTGAATTCTAAGTATAAGTTGATTTGGAGAAGGATTAATTATTGTTGATTCAAACAAATGAACTGGAACATCTTTAAATGTTAAGACTATTTCTCCTAGTCTTTTAGGTAATCTTTTTCCAGTTCTCAAATAAAAAGGAACTCCCTGCCAGCGCCAATTATCAATAAAAACTTTGGTAGCAATATAAGTTTCTGTAGTGCTATTTAAATTCACACCATCCTCTTGCCTATAGCCTTTAAGTCGATTTGAACTATTTCCTCCTTCACCATATTGTCCCCTAATACAACATTTCCATGGTTCGTTTTCGTCCGCAAGTTTGGAAGCTTGAAGCACCTTAGCTTTTTCATTTCTTATTGCCTCTGGCTCAAATTTGCCCGGAGGTTCCATTGCTGTAACGGCAAGCATTTGTGTTAAATGATTTTGAAGCATATCTCTTAAAGCCCCCGAACTTTCGTAATAACCGGCTCTATCTTCAACTCCCACTGTTTCTGAAGAAGTTATTTGAATACTTGAAATATAATTTCTATTCCATATCGGTTCAAAAATAGTATTAGCAAATCTTAAAACAAGTATATTTTGTACTGTTTCTTTGCCCAAATAGTGATCAATCCTAAATATCTGGCTTTCATCTGCACAACTTTGTACTACTTTATTTAATTTTTTAGCACTTGAATAATCTTTTCCAAAAGGTTTTTCGATAACTAAACGACTTTTTTTAGGGTCATCGATTAATCCAGCCGCTTTAAGAGCTTTACATCCACTTGCATAGAAATTAGGTGATACTGATAAGTAGAATGTTCTATTACCATGGGTAGCCTGTAATTTATCAATTTCATTTAACCTTTTGGAAAGTCTAACGATATGGTCACTTTGTTGAAGATCAACTGATTCATAGAAAAGATAACTTGAAAATTGTTCCCATTCCTTTTCTTTACCTAGTATCTGATCAGATAATTTTAATTTCATTTTCTCCCTAAACTGATTATCAGTCCAGGGTCTTCGAGCACAACCAACTATACCAAATTCACTAGGAATTCTTCTTTGCAAATACAGTTCAAATAATGCTGGTATTAATTTTCTATGAGTAAGGTCCCCACTTGCACCAAAAATAACTAAGCATTGTGGAGATATGACTCTTTCTTGTCGTAAACCTAATCGAAGTGGATTACTTAAAGTTGAGGGCATATTTTAAATTGTCTTCTAATTTAAAATCCTCTTTTTTTTGAGAATAAGCTACATATTGTGTCTAAACCAAAAAGTATCAAGAAGATTTTATGTATTTATTAATCGGACAAATTTAGTAGGTTTCCACATGCCATCTACCGGCTTTTTTTAGTTGAGGTCTTAGTTCTGACCAATTCAGGCCCTTTTCCTCTGCGGCTTTAGTCATCGCTTCATCGATACCTGGTTCCATGCCCTTTAATCCACAAAGATATATGTGAGTCTTCTCGTTTTCTATCATATTAAAAAGCTCATTTGCAGACTCTAGAACTCTATCCTGTATGTACATTCTTCCACCTTTTGTATTTTGCTGTTCTCGACTAATTGCTTTTGTATATTTGAAGTTATCAGGATAATTCGAAAGGTATCTTTGAAGATCTTCTTCATAAAGTAAATTAGCAGACTTTGGAGCTCCCATAAATAACCATGCTTTTCCTTTAAAGTTCCAATTATTTTTCTCTTTTTCGGTCGCTTCAAACATTCTTCTTAAATAAGCCCTCATAGGAGCTATACCAGTTCCTGTAGCTAACATGACTATATTTGCATCTTCCTCTTCAGGTAAAAGCATTTCTTTACCAACAGGGCCTGTGATTTTTACCTTATCTCCTGGTTTAATATCACATAAATAGGTAGAACAAACTCCATTTATTGTTTGGCCATCTTTTTCATATTGAAGCTGCCGCACGCAAAGCGAAACTGTATTACCTTCAAAATCATCGCCATGTCTAGTACTAGCAATGGAATAAAGTCTTAATTTATGTGGCTTACCATTAGCATCTTCCCCTGCGGGCATGATACCTATACTTTGTCCCTCAACATAATTAAGAAAAGGATCACTATCTTTTAGATCGAAAGTAATATGATTTACTCTACCTATAGCTCCTTCTTTAAGAAGACTATAATTTTCTTTTACTGTTCCTTCATAAGGTGTCTTAGGTCTGTAGATATTAACTGGTACATCTGCATGTTTTTTCTTCATAGTTTTTTTCTCAATCGTAGTATTTTCCTGCTGAATCGTGGCTTCTGTCTTAGTATCGGCACTTACTGAAGAAGTTTTTACTACCTCTTCTTTTGTAACAGTTTTTGTTGGAACGGAACTTTTTACTTTAATTTCTTTTTTATCTATTTTCTTTTCAACTTTCTTGGGCTTGTTCGCTTCAGCATATTCTAGAGCTCTTTTATTGAAAAAAGTCATTATGAAGTAAAAAATGCCTATCACAATAGGGATATGAGCTAATCCGCCTGCGATAACTTTTGCTTGAGAGTAAACCATTTTGTAAGCTTATTTATATACGAGATTATCAATTTGTAGCTTAAATTGTATTCTATTTATAAAAATGGTTACGTTTTGAGATCGGAATATATGAATATTGATTTACTAATTTATCAATTTTTACGTGTTTTATCGGTATAGTGACTCAGGAATATTTTTATTTGATTTAAAAATTCATTTATGAATAATTCTCATGGATTTAGTAATTATTTGCAAAATAATGATTACAGGACAATTGAACAAACCATGGAAAAGCTTTCTGGAGGAACCAGAAGACTTGCAGCGCAGTTAACTACTTCTGCAACTTTTGATTCTTTATGGAATGTCTTAACTGATTATGATCGTCTAAATCTCTATATTCCAAATCTCTTATCTAGTAAAAAAATATTCCAAAAAGAAAACAACGTACAGCTTAAACAGGTTGGTGCTCAAGATTTTCTTGGAATGAAATTTTCAGCTGAAGTAACTATTGATTTATTCGAAGAAAAAGACCTTGGATTATTAAGATTTAGTTTAATAAAGGGAGATTTCCGAAAATTTGAAGGAAGTTGGAAAATACAAAAAATAAAAGACACCTCAAAAAACTCATTAATTTACGAACTTACTGTTCAAGGTTGTCAATGGATGCCCATTGGAATGATAGAAAAAAGATTAAAAAAAGATCTTTCCGAAAATCTTATCGCTGTTGATAAACAAGCAAAAACCTTGAACAAATAATTAATTTGTAAAAAGAAAGTTTAAATAATAGCCCCAAGGGGATTCGAACCCCTGTCGCCTCCGTGAAAGGGAGGTGTCCTAGGCCTCTAGACGATGGGGCCAAGGAAATAG
>Ga0163111_10001105_pt1 | contig 16336 bp, 12 predicted proteins | sample CRUFie1St18metaG_FD_109645 | JGI IMG/M metagenome (GOLD analysis project Ga0163111, IMG submission 109645) | Marine microbial communities from the Costa Rica Dome - CRUD Field 142mm St18 metaG | ecosystem: Environmental > Aquatic > Marine > Oceanic > Photic zone | place: Costa Rica: the Eastern...
TCAGAACTAGATGAACAATTTGCCAAAACTTTAGGGGATTATAATTTGATAAGAATGGGCTCTTCACTTAAAGCATGTATAATAGCAGAAGGAAACGCTGATCTTTATCCGAGATTTGGACCTACCGCTTGTTGGGATATCGCCGCAGCACATGCCATTGTATCTAGCGCAGGAGGTTACGTTTTGAATGAACAAGGAAATACATTAAATTATGATATCATTGAAGATATCTTAAACCCTCATTTTTTAATCGCAGCCGATAATAGATGGACAAAAGATTGGGTTTATCAAAATAATCCCAATTGAACATATTCCCCGTTGGTCTGAAATATACAACAATGTACGCGAAACTAATGACGCACCTCGAGGCACTGGAAGCGGAAGCAATTCATATCATGCGTGAAGTGGTAGCAGAAGCAGAAAATCCTGTTATGCTTTATTCAATCGGCAAAGATTCTTCAGTGATGCTTCATCTTGCTATGAAGGCGTTTTATCCAGCAAAACCTCCCTTTCCAATAATGCACATAGATACAACATGGAAATTTTCTGAAATGATAGATTTTAGAGATAAAACTGCAGAAAAATTAGGGTTAGATTTAATTGTTCATATAAATAAAAAAGGCCTAGAAATGGATATTAATCCATTCGTACACGGTTCTGCTAAACACACAGATATTATGAAAACAGAAGGACTGAAACAGGCTATTGATGAGTATCAATTTGATGTTGCCTTTGGGGGTGCCCGAAGAGATGAAGAAAAATCGAGAGCGAAGGAAAGAATTTTTTCCTTTAGATCGGCACAGCATAGGTGGGATCCCAAAAAACAGCGACCTGAATTATGGAATATCTATAACTCATTCAAAAATAAAGGTGAAACAATCCGAGTCTTTCCATTATCTAATTGGACAGAATTAGATATTTGGCAATATATTCATCTTGAGAAAATCCCAATAGTGCCACTATATTTTTCAAAAGAAAGGCCAGTAGTGGAAAGAAACGGCGCTCTAATACTCGTTGATGATGACAGATTACCACTCGAAAAGGGAGAAAAACCAATGATGAAGAAAGTAAGATTCCGAACTCTTGGATGTTATCCTCTTTCTGGAGCAGTAGAGTCAAATGCAGATACTTTACCTGAGATAATTCAAGAAATGTTACTAACTACTACATCAGAACGTCAAGGGAGAACTATTGATTTCGATAGCAAATCTTCCATGGAAATGAAAAAACAGGAAGGATATTTCTAATGGTGTATATTGACGATTTAATTGCAGAAGATATTGATCAATATCTTAAGAAGCATGAAGAAAAGGAAATACTTAGATTCATTACTTGCGGATCCGTTGACGATGGCAAATCCACACTAATAGGTCGTTTGCTTTATGAATCTCATATGTTGTTTGATGATCATTTATCGATGTTAGAAAAAGATTCAAAAAATATGGGGACTCAAGAAAAAGGACTCGACTTTGCATTACTAGTTGATGGATTGGCAGCAGAAAGAGAACAAGGAATAACGATAGATGTGGCGTATAGATTTTTTTCTACAGATAAAAGAAAGTATATTGTTGCTGATACTCCCGGCCATGAAGAGTATACACGTAATATGGCCACAGGCTCTTCAACGGCAGATGTTGCAATAATTTTAGTTGACGCGAGAAATGGAATTATGACACAAACACGTCGCCATTCGTTCATTGTTTCAATGTTAGGAGTTAAAAAAATAATGTTGGCCATAAACAAATTAGATCTAGTTGGCTACTCGAAACAAATATATGATGAAATAGTGGATGAATATACAACATTCGTAAAAAACGCATTAGAGATAGAAGAAATAACTTCAATACCAGTTTCAGCATTATTAGGCGATAATATAACATCTAAAAGTGATAACACAACCTGGTATAAAGGCCCAACAATAATGGAGTATTTAGAAACCGTTAAAATAGAAGAAAAAGATTTTTCAAACCCATTCAGAATGCCTGTTCAATGGGTGAATAGGCCAAATTTAGATTTTAGAGGATATTGTGGTATGATTGCCAGTGGTAAGATAGAACCAGGAGACAAAATAAGAATCTTACCAGGAGGAAAAAACTCCACAGTCAAATCCATATTATTCAATAACGAAAAATTAGAAATAGCTACTTCTGGACAATCAGTGACAATAATACTTGAAGATGAGATAGACGTTTCAAGAGGAAACATGATCGTTTCAGCAGATAATCCTGGTGGAGAAGCAGACCAATTCCAAGCACACATTTTATGGTTGAGTGATGATGCGATGATGCCCGGAAGACAATATATTTTCAAGTCAAATTCACAAATTGCATCACTTAATTTAGGGAAATTAAAATACCAAATAAATGTAAATAGCCTGAATCATATTCCGGCTAAAGATTTAAAATTAAACCAAATTGCAGTTTGTAATATTTCTCTAGATAAAAGGATAGCTTTTGATCCATATAAAGAAAATAAGACTACAGGAGGTTTCATAATAATTGATAAAATAACCAATCATACAGTTGGAATGGGGCTTATCGATTTTGCACTCAGGCGCTCGGACAATATCCATTGGCAAAATATGGATATAACAAAAGAGCAAAGGGCGTTACAAAAATCCCAATCTCCTAAAATAATTTGGTTTACGGGACTTTCAGGTTCAGGAAAATCATCAATAGCTAATATTTTAGAAAAAAAACTCCATTCCATGGGCCTTCATACCATTATTTTAGATGGAGATAATATTAGACATGGATTAAACAAAGATTTAGGATTTACTGAAGCCGATCGAGTAGAGAATATCCGTAGAGTAGCAGAAGTGGCAAAATTGATGGTAGAGAGCGGCCTAATTTGTATTACGGCTTTCATTTCCCCATTTAAGTCCGAAAGAAAAATGATACGCTCATTAGTTTCAGAAGACGAATTTGTTGAAATATATGTGGATACGCCATTAGAAGTATGTGAAGAAAGAGATGTCAAAGGTCTTTATGCTAAAGCCAGAGCAGGACAATTACCAAATTTCACAGGTATATCTAGCCCGTTTGAAGAGCCAGAAAATCCTGAAATACAAATAGATACTACTAAAACATCTCCAGAAACAGCTGCAGATATCATAATTCACTTTCTTACAAAAAATCATTTAACATAGTTTTTAGGGTTTTATTGCGACGGATTCATGACAGTCAATAACTTCGCTTAACTTGATGACCACTCCTGACAAGACGGAATTACAAAAAATTGCGCAACAGGTGGAAATTAGTAGAGAGCGTTTGCAAGCGATGGAACAGCAAATTAAACGATTAGAAGATGTTAAATTAGAACAAAATCTTGCTTTACAAACACTAAATTCTATCCCAAAAGAAGGTGCAAAAGGTATTATGATTCCTTTGGGTTCAGGAGTTCAGATACTAGCAGACATTCCCAAAAATGTAGATGTAGTTGTAGATATTGGTAGCAGGGTTCAAGCTGAAAAAACTAAAGAAGAGGCTGTAATTATTTTACAAAAAAGGAATGAAGAGTTAAATGGAATAATAGACAAACTAAAGAATGAATTCAATGTTTTAGAACAATATATTGTTTCATTAGCACACCAATTTACAGCAGGAGTAGAGAACATCCAAGAAGATACCGATAAGACCATTGCAAAAGAACAATCAAGTGAAAACAAGGAAAAAATAAAATCTAACAAACGAAGAAGAAAGAGAGGGACCGAACTAACACTTGATGACTGAGGCATTTTTATGGGGCTATTTGACAAATTCAAAAAAAGAGTAAAAAAATCATCTACTGAAGATGAAATTACTGTAGATGAAAACTCTGTAGAAGCTGCAGCTGCAATCACAGAAAGACAAAACAACCTTCTTAAAATGAATAATAATATCGAAAAAGAGGAAAACAAAAATATTTTTGAAGCTAAAGCCGAAGATGAATGGGATGATTTAGATGATGAATCAAATCGAAACCCATTTATGTCTAATAAATCGTCAAAGGAACGGAAAAAATTAGAAAGAGAAAAAAAAATAAAAGAAGCCTTTAATTTAAATTCAGGCCAAAATAAACAAAATTCAATGCGAACTACCACTGGAAGAGAATTAATAAAACTAGATAGGCCAATTTTAAAACTTGATTTATCTCAAAATCAGCTACAGAGAGGTGGCCGAATTATCAAGGGCGGACCTGTTCTGGAAGAAATACTAGAAGAACTTGAAGAAGATCTTTTATCAGCAGATATAGGACATAATTCCGTAACAGAACTAATAAATCTATTACGAATTCAACTCATTGGAATTCGAATTAATAAAAAAATAGGATTAGAGGAGATTATAGAAAAAGTTGTAAAAAACTCACTCCTTTCTTTGTTGGAGGCTGGATATTGGGATTTTGATAAAACAATTCAGAATTTTGTATCTGATGAAACTCCAGTAGTCATTATGATTGTTGGAGTTAATGGAACTGGAAAAACAACAACCACCGCCAAGATAACTCATAGATTATCCAATATTGGATATTCTGTTGTTTTAGCTGCTGCTGATACCTTTAGAGCGGGAGCAATAGATCAATTATCATTACATGCTGAAAAACTAGGTGTAAGGTGCATAAAAAGTCAGAGAGGTGGCGACGCTGCTGCAGTTTCTAGAGATGCAATAGAAAGTGCAAAGGCGAAAGGTGAAGACATAGTCATTATAGATACCGCTGGGAGAATGCAAAATAAAACAAACCTAATGAATGAATTACAAAAAATCCATAGAGTTACACAACCGCATTTGGTTTTGTTTGTTGCCGATGCCTTAGCTGGAAATGACGCGGTGATGCAAGCATCAGAATTTCAAAAAATATTAACCTTTGATGGAGCAGTACTCTCAAAATTAGACACTGACGCACGTGGAGGTGCAGCACTTTCTATTGCCCATGCAACAGGCCGACCAATAATATTGGCAGGAGTCGGACAGGAATATGCTGATTTAGAATTATTTAACCCCAAATGGTTATTAGATTCTATTTTAAATTAATTTCTCACACCGTACCGTTCTTGAATAATGCCCCCTCTGTCTGTGTTACAATGAACTCCCAGGAACAGAAGACGGCACTGGTTGCTATTAGTAACCCAATAACATCTGGAAGAATAAGTACTATTATGAAAGAAAAAAACTGGATATGTATAAAAACATCAGATGGGGACGAAGCTGTAGACTTTTACGTTGAAAAAAAGCCTAAAATAGTCTTTATTAGTTTAGATCTTTCAACTATCAACGGTCATGTTACAGCATTGGAAATTAGAGAAATAGATCCTGGTGCTAGAATTGTTTTTGTATCTAGCAAAACGCGAATTTCGAAGGTAGAAGATGCAGCTTATTCCGCTGGAGCGGTCGGTATTTTGACAACACCATTGACAAAGAGCAAGATAAATCAAAAATGGGACAACTTCTTTTTATCAATTCCCGAAGCCCCTGGCTTAGTTGATTTGGATACATTATATCCTGAGATAACAGGAAAAGAGGAGGAAGAAAACATCCCTCCTCCGCCACTCCCACTCCCTCCTTTAACTCAACTACCTCCACCTCCTGCTTCTCCACAAAAAAAGAAAAGGAATAGAAAATGGATTAGAATAATTTTACCATTAATCATCCTTTCATCATTGATATTATACCTTTTATGGGATCTAGAATATATTAAAATCACCAAATATATGTCTTGAATGTTATAATATTTCAATAATTCTCTTTGAAGCAGCAACAATTAATACAGCAGATAATAAGTATTTTACAGAACTTTGTGGCGCAGTTTTTGAACCATATTTCGAACCGATAAACCCTCCTAATATGACAGCCAATGCAAATGGAGCAATATTACCTAAATCAACCAGTTGCTGAGACATACTAGAACCAATAATCCCAGTTAAAGAATTCAACCAAATGAAAATTGCAGAAGTGGCAGCAGCAGTTTTTGGCTTCGCCCATCCATTAATAATTAATAAAGGAGATAAGAGTACTCCTCCCCCAATGCCCACAAGTCCACAAGTTAAGCCTATAATTGCCCCAATTAGTAATGCATATGAGACTTTGAGAGGCATAATGTCTTCTATATTTTCTTTTTTATCTATTAATAATTTCCAGGCTGCAAAAATTAAAAATAGAGAAAGTAATAGATTATATTCCTCATTACCAATTTTCAGAGAACTACTAAAAAATGTAAACGGAACACTTGTAATCAAAAAGGGCCAAGTAAGATTAAGATTATGAAAACCCTCCTTTCTATAATTGAAGAAAGCAATTCCCGCTACTATCAAATTCAAAAACCAGGCATATTGTTTCAACCACAAATCTCCTTCATTGGCATAAACGCTCAATGAAAGAATCGCCAAGTAGCCCGAAGCCCCTCCATGCCCTACACTGGAATATAGAAGCGCCATTAGAAATAGTCCAAATATAACTATCTCGAACTCTATCTGCATATTTATTGGTAGGGTAGGAGAACTTTAACAACTTCCTCCCAACATCAATACTATGGAAGGAGTAACGATAGAGGAAGCCATCAAGATATCTTGCGAATTCCCTTTAAAGAAAAAAACCGAGATTACTTCTTTAGATGATTCAATACATAGAATACTGGCTTATGATATAATATCAAAAGTCAACGATCCGCGTTTTGATAATTCTTCTATGGACGGCTGGGCAGTGAAATCAGAAGATTGTAAAAATCAAGGCACTAAATTAGAAATAATTGGAACTAATAAAACCGGCAATCACATATCCTATTCTATACAATCAGGACAGGCTTGTAGGATAATGACAGGCGCTCCCATGCCCAGGGGCGCAGACGCTATTGTAATAATTGAAGACTCAGATATACAAGAAGGCAATGTAATCATCAACGGTCCTGCTAGGGCTGCATACGTTCGTAAATGTGGTGAAAATATATCTAAAGGAGACAAATCATTGGTCGCAGGGACTATGTTAAACTCTGCTGAAATATCTCTTTCAGCAACAATTGGTTATGATGAATTAGAGGTGATAAAAAGACCAAAGATTGCTATAATAAGTAATGGTGACGAATTAGTCAAACCTGGAAAAACGCTCCTTGATGGACAAATATACGAATCCAATTCCTTTGGTTTAGCAGCATTAGTAAAAAAAATTGGTTGCGAACCAATTAGATTTGAAATAGTGCAAGATTCAATCGAAGGACTAAGGAATGTATTAAATCAAGCTTCTAGAACATGTGATGCAATATTAACTAGCGGAGGAGTTAGCATGGGAAAATGGGATCTAGTTAGAAAGATAATGGAAGAAGAGGGAGAAATTAAATTTTGGAAAGTAAAAATGAGACCCGGAGGCCCTCCGCTATTTGGAAAATGGAAAGAAACACCTTTGTTTGGTTTACCAGGTAACCCAGTTAGTAGCCATGTCGTTTTCACAATGATAGTATTCCCCTGGATATCATACTCATTGGGCTTTAATGAAGAAAAAGGTCCTAAATTAGCCGATAGAGTTAATGTAGTATTAAAAAATCCTCTTAAAGGAGCACCAGATAAAGTATGTTTAAGAAGAATAAAAATTACTAATGAGAATGGTATTTTGAAAGCAACAACAAAAACCCACCAAGGCAGTGGAAACATTAACAGTATGGTAGTTCATAATGGATTATCTTTATTGCCTCCCAATGAAGATGCTAAATCTGGGGAAATAATTGAAGCATTGTGGTTAAGATAACTAAATTGTTGTTTTGATTTTACAACCATGAATTCAAGGGCAACAGATGTTTCGACCGGTTATATTGGAGGTGAATATGATGTCAAGCAGGAAAACCTCTAATCAGGACGATTGGATAGAAGTAAGAGGAGCCCGAACTCACAACTTGAAAGATATCGATGTAAACATACCAAGAAGTAAATTTGTAGTTTTGACTGGTGTTTCAGGCTCAGGAAAATCTTCTTTAGCCTTTGATACATTATACGCGGAAGGACAAAGGAGATATGTTGAAAGTTTAAGCTCCTATGCTCGTCAATTTTTAGGACAAATGAAAAAACCAGATTGCGATTCAATAGAAGGCTTATCTCCTGCAATTAGTATCGATCAAAAGCAAGGCAGCCATAACCCTCGTTCCACAGTAGCAACTGTGACAGAAATGATGGATTACATGCGCCTTCTATGGGCTAGAATAGGAATCCCACATTGTCCTGAGTGTGGTAATGAAGTTGCTCGAAGAACCATTCAAGAAATAGTAGATGATGTGATGTGGAGATTTGAAAACCATGCTTTAGCAATATGGAGTCCCACGGTACGTAATCGAAAAGGAACTCATCTAGATTTATTCAGAGGTTTAGTAGAACAGGGATATTTGGAAGGCAAAGTCAATGGACGAGAAGTCAGTTTTGAAAATCCTCCAGTCTTAGAAAAGAACTTAAGACATGATATCGATATTAGAATAGACAGGCTAAAATCTTCAAGAGAAAACAGACAAAGACTAACTGAAGCAATCGATGCAGGACTGCGTTTGGGTGGTGGAACAGTAGCAGTAGAAAGCATACAAGAACCAACAAATGATATACAAAATAATGAAAATAACTCAAAATCTAAAATCAAAAGAGGTGAAATTGTAGCATATTCGGAAGAATTCGCTTGTCCCGAGCACGGCTCTTTCTTACCTGAGATATCCCCCCGAGTATTTTCATTTAACAATCCATTGGGAGCCTGTCCGTCTTGCCAAGGCCTGGGTGTCCAAAGAACATTCTCAGCAGAATTAATTATAGACAAAAAATCAACTGTAGAAGAAGGTTGTATTATTCCCTTTCGAAGATCAATGATGTCTGGTTGGTATAGAAAACAGATGATACAAACATGTAATCATTATCAAATTCCAACAAATATACCATTTCAAGAGTTAGATGATGATGAACGTGATATTTTATTAAATGGCTCAGGCAGCACTCCTATAAAATTTGAATTTTCTTCAGAGGGAGGATCTACGTATAAAATGTCAAAACCCTGGGAGGGCGTTTATTCTAGATTGAATAGGACATATACCGATACTAGCTCGGATCGTACTCGATCGAGACTAACTTCATACATGACTGATGAACCATGTTTAGATTGCAATGGACAAAAATTAAACCCTGCAGTCAGTGGTGTTATTGTTGGAGGCGTTTCGTTACCAGAAATATCTGCTTGTAGTGTATTGGAGGCTTTAGCAGTAGTCCAAAAATGGCGCCTAGATAATAGTTTAGAAACTTGGGAAAAATTGGGAAGAAAAAAACCAGAGACGGATACAGTTCTAAAAGCAACCACTTTAAACGAGAAATCAATTTATATTGGTCATGATATCATTAAAGAGATAGAATCTCGATTACGATTTTTGGCATTGGTGGGTCTTGATTATTTAACATTAGATCGCCGTGCGAACACTCTTTCAGGGGGTGAATCTCAGAGAATTAGGCTTGCTACCCAAATAGGAACTAGACTTACAGGTGTAATGTATGTATTAGATGAACCTAGTATAGGTTTGCACCCAAGAGACAATGGACGATTATTAGAAACATTGAGGGAATTAACAGATTTAGGAAATACATTACTCGTTGTCGAACACGATGAAGCTACAATGAGACAAGCTGATTGGATAGTTGATATTGGCCCAGGAGCGGGCAAAGAAGGCGGACAAATATTAGTAAGTGGAACAATAGAAGATTTAGTTAAAAATAAAGAAAGTATTACTAGCGCATATCTATCAGGTAAATCTTTCATCCCATTGCCAAAAGATAGACAAAAACCCAAAACAGATTATTGGATTAAAATCAATGGTGCTAGACAAAACAACCTACAGAATATAGATGTTAATATCCCTTTAGGGTGTTTTGTCGTATTCACAGGAGTTTCAGGTTCAGGTAAATCGTCTCTTGTCGTTTCTACTCTAGCCCCTGCACTTCTTAGACAATTACATGGTTCTGATGATGTACCAGGACTTCATGATAGCATTGAAGGATTGGAAAACATAGATAAAGCAATTGTAATTAATCAATCCCCAATCGGACGTACACCTAGATCAAACCCTGCAACTTATACAGGATTATTTACACCAATTAGAGACTTATTTTCTCAGACTAATATTTCTAAAGAGCGTGGATATGGCCCAGGACAATTTTCATTCAATGTAAAAGGTGGTCGATGTGAGTCTTGCAAGGGAGCAGGGTCTTCGAAACTCGAAATGAATTTTTTACCTGATGTTTGGGTAACATGCGACGTCTGCAAAGGTAATAGATACACTAGAGAAACATTGGAAGTTTTATGGCGAGGTAAGACAATACACGATATTTTGGAAATGAATGTGGATGAAGCATGTATATTTTTTAATAATCAAAAATCAATTTTTAGAATCCTCTCCACTTTACAAGATGTAGGATTGGGATATATCCGCCTTGGACAACCTGCTACGACCCTTTCAGGAGGAGAAGCACAAAGAGTAAAATTAGCTACAGAATTACATAAAGTGCCTAGAAAACACACAATTTACATATTGGATGAGCCCACAACAGGATTGGCGTTATCTGATGTACACCAGTTGATAGATGTATTACTAAGATTACGTAGAAACGGCCACACCGTAATAGTAATTGAACACCATTTAGATGTTATTAAATGTGCAGATTGGGTAATTGACCTTGGCCCAGAAGGAGGAGAAAGAGGAGGACACATTATTGCCCAAGGCGATCCACAAGAAATTTCTAATAATCTTAATAGTTTTACTGGCAAGCATCTTCAAAATTTATTATGATTATGGCGGGCGCGGCAGGATTCGAACCCGCGGTCCCTGGCTTAGGAGGCCAGTGCATTATCCAGGCTATGCTACACGCCCGTTTTTTCCGAGGACGTGCCTCTCAAGAAATCTATTGTTATATCAGGATATTTTAATACACTTAAGCCGATAGCATAAACTTCATGATACCTTTCGAACAAACATGGGCAAAGAGTCTGAACTACCAACGCCCTATGGTATTGGTAGTACCTATGGCGTAGGAAATCAAAACTCATTATATCGAAGAGTACACGCAAGAGATACTGGAAGAAAATTATGGACAAAGGTAGCTTCTTACAGGGCGTTACAACAAATTCGTATTTCTCTTTTATTATTAACACCAATTTATGCCACTTTAAATTATTTTAATATTGAAAATACAGACGTTAGAGTTAGTATAGTATTATTTTTATTTATTTTTTTGTTATTTATTCCTAGCTTTTTAGCAATAATATTCGCCCAGATGTCAGCTAGAGATAGATTACAATTGAAAACCTCAGAAGGTAAAAAATCAATGAATTCGATACCAGGAACAGAGAGAATCATCAATTCCCTTCGAGAAAGGCGTGTTTTAGAAACAACGCGGTTACTAGCTCCATTATTTAGCGCTATTTTACTTTACTTCATATCTTCATTTCAAACAGATATAATCCTTGGCTCAATACTTAATGGTTCAGCTATAATTTTAGGAATATTTTCTTTTTTATTATCTATATCTCTTGATTCAACAGAAATACCAATGCGAGATAATCAATTTCCATTACTATCTCTACATGCCCCAACATTACATCATAGCGCTCTTGAAAAGGTTATTACTGAGATATTAATAGCACATTTAGATCCGGAAACAGCCTCATATTTTGAAGAATGGATCAATTCTTTGAAAAATAAAGTTAGGAGACATACGAATCCTGAAGAGGCTGTTGAATATTTACTTAGAACCTTACACCTCAATTCACTTAATTTACTAGATGAAAATAGAATGTTTACAGAAATAAAGAGAGTATTCAAAGTTTCAGCAGTGGATGATTTAAAATCAGATACAAAATTCAATTTAAATTCTTTACAAATACTTCTTCAACATACTAAAAGTTGGCAACCTTCTTTTTTTAGGGTTATAGATAGATTAGTAGGAGATGTCCAAAGAGGGCACTCATCTATCGTAGAGGATGAATGGAGAATGGATCTAGAAATCCCTCCATTAGCATCTGAGGGGCAAACCGATTTAATCGTCATGGTGCATAATTTTTCAAGAAAAGAAAGAATAATAGAAATAGAAATTATTTCTGCTGAGGGAGCACCTACTTCCCAAGTAATTAGATTACAGTCTCCAACCTCCAAAAGACTAAGATCTTCCATAGACCTAGGAGAAGGGGACGAAGATCTTGTTAATGCACTTACAGAAAAATTGGATAATTGCGTCACGCTATGGGTCGGTTTAGCTTGGCCTAACACTGTTTCCGGAAGTAGACCTGTTCAAATAAACTTAAATTTAGATACTGGCGAAACTTTGATTAGTACGGTTGTAAATACTGCTATCTCAGCAGGAGCACACGCTGAAAGTGCTGGAAATAAAATGATTGATGCTGCATCATCGGTTAGAGAATTAGCACTCAGTTTTGCAGAATAGTATGTACCAATAAAGAAACTTCATCCGTCATGTTCATGACATTATTGTTCCTGCGGATGTACATGGAGTCCTGGGAAGTAGTAGTCATCGGGGGTAATCCTGCTGCATTACGTGCAGCTATATCAGCTTCAGATGGTGGCGCAAGCACATTATTAATTGATAGTGCAGGCATAGGATCGAGACAAGGAAATCCGCCATATGCGGGGCTAGCTGCAAGTTTAGGGGAAATCGATTCATCTGCACATCGTGATGACACTATTTCTGCAGGAGGAGAAAAAACAAATAAAATTTCAGCAGCAAGTTTTTGTGGCGAAGCCGTCTCAATAGCAGCAGAATTAGAACGTTGGGGACTTATATTTAGACGGGATGAAGAAGGACTCCCCCACCGTTCTGTAGTACCTGGGCATAGTAAAGCAAGATTAACCGGCTCTGGTGATTCCACAGTGCGCGAAATCACAAGAATATTGGAAGAACAAACAATAAAAAGAAAAATAACCAGAAGATTTGACTGTCAAGTATTATCTATTGTTTCGGATAATCAGCAAGTAAGAGGACTCATTTATTTGGATATTATTTCAGGAGAAGTTAACTCGATACAAGCTAAATCAATTATACTTGCTACAGAAGGGTATGAAGGATTATGGCAAACACCAAGTGAAGGATCTGGGACAGGATTAGCTCTAGCAATAAAATCAGAAATATCCTTACAAGGACTTAATAATTTTCCTATACATCCTCTGACAATTAAAGGAACTAATATGCATTTGCCTATGGATATTCTAGATTCTGGTGGCCAATTAAGAAAACCAAATGGAGACGACGCTATACCAAGTGACGTTTTAGAAGAATCATGTGTATTGGACCTAAGAAAAATGAATGAAGAGGACAAACTTTGGTATAGAAATACATTATTGAATATAAAGAATAGAGCCAATTTAGATATAAATACAGATGTTATTCCCATTTCTCCATCTGTGATAACAACTGGAGGAATACCAGTTGACGCTAATGGTCGGGTTACAGTTAATGAAGGTAAATTGTGGTTTACTGGGCTTTATGCTGCCGGCCAATCTTCCAATAATGGCATGCATGGTAATGGATTATTACCTGGAAATTTGTTATTACATGGTCTTTTATCAGGGAAGGTAGCTGGATTAAGTGCATCATCATGGGCAGTTAAAGAAAACTTTTCAAACTCCTCCTTAATCGAATCAGAGGAACAGAAATTTTTGAATGTTCTAAATAAAATACACAAACCAGATGGTAAAACAGTTGGACAAATATCAACGATTTTAAATTCTATGGCAAATGATTTATTCAATAACCCAGATGAAACGAAAGGAATTAAAAAATCTTTCAAGGAGCTCCAAGAAAATGGTATTAGAATGACAGATACATCAAAAACGATGAACACTGAATTATTGATGGCTATACAAGTTCAAAACCTAATATTAATATTGGAAAAAATACTTTTAGAATAGGAAAGGATATTTTGTCGAGTGAAGAGACCATATTTTCTTTAATCATCGATGGTAAAATACCATCCTATAAATTATACGAAGACGAGCTAGTCATAGCAATTTTAGACATAAATCCATTTAGTCCGGGACATACTCTAATTATACCAAAAGAGGTGGCGATAACATTAGATAAGTTATCTACTAAATCAGCATCCGCAATTGGTGCAATACTGCCTAAAGTATCAAGAGCAATTTTAGATGTAACTGGTGCAAAAGAATTTAATATATTACAAAATAATGGTGTAAATGCTTACCAATCAGTTTTCCATGTTCACTTTCATATCATACCCAAATATGAAGATGGACGGGGTCTCCAATTCCCATTCCAATCCTCTGCCATAGATCACGATGAAGCAATAACATTGTCTAAAAAAATATATCAGCGCATTTTAGAAGGGACATAGTCTAAATCAAAACCCTCTTGAGATAGTCATGCAAGGCGACTCTACTATTATGAAAGACATCGCCCCCGAACTATCTAAAAGTGCCAAGAAAATTAATATGCGTAAACTAGAATCAGTTCCTTGGGCTCATGATGGCACACATCCGGGTTCGGGCTGGTTTTGGAAATTTTTAACAACCATCCTTTTAATTCCATGGGCGTATTTATTTCGAAGAAAAGAAGTCGAAAAACCCTTTCAAACCGAAGGAGGTAGATTATGTGTTGCCACTCATGTAAATGGTCTAGTAGATCCAATTTCTATTACAATGAGTAATCCAAAACAAAGAATGGTTACCTTAGGAAGGCACGATTTGACTACCTCAGTCCCAGTGATAAGTTGGATAGCAAGACGTATTGGCTCACAACCTGTGATTAGGAAAGCAGAACAAATGGAAGGTATAGCCGAAGCAGAATTTGCCCATTATTTAAATCAAAGAAGCATGCTTACCGTCGCACACGCACTTTCAGGAGGATATTGTGCAATAATTATGCCTGAAGGAATAGGCCATCAAGATTCACAACTAAGACACCTAAGAACAGGGTCTATGAGATCTGCAATAAATGCAGCATCTATAGCGAAAGAGCGCAACATACCCCCTCCTGTTTTTCAACCCATAGGATTACATTTTAGAGTTCATTATTGGTTTAGAACTGATTTATATTTAGAGCAAATAGAACCAGTTCCAGTTCCATATAATCCAATATTAGAAGATAGACAAAAATTAATGCAAGGGATTTGGATAGAACCTCCAGAAGATTTGGTAATAAAATTAAGAGATGAACTAGCAAGTAAATTAGCTTATATATCTAGAGATGCCCCAAACTGGGAAACCTATAGATCTTGGCAGTTACTTGCTCATCTTCTTTCAATTGATAATAAAATAATATTATCCAGTTACAAACAGGAGGTTCTTGCAACAAGGAATGTTAGAGAAAAAATAAGAGCAAAACCAAACGCAATATTGGAACAAACTGCAAAAGAAGCTTCAAAAATTTTATCTTCATACAATTTAGATGGACGTGTAATAAGTGATGATATTACAATTAAAGATAAGCCAAACCTGATTAAGGGATTTTTTGGTTTGATTATTATGGTATTCTGCGCTCCTATAACTCTCACATCTACTGGATTACAAGCTTTATTTGCATGGTATCTTGGCAACAAAACAGATGAGGGAATAGATGCAAGAACAACATATCATATGATAGCCGCTTTAATCTCTCCACTAATATTTTGGCCATTAATATCTTTGATGTATTTTTATATTTTAGATAAAATGATTTATGACGTACCAATGTATCTTTTTCCACCTTTTTTATTGATTTCGATTTTTATATACCATTACTGCAATCTTTTATTTTTAATCGGTTACGATATGTGGACAGATTATAAATTCATAGGGAGAGCTAAAAAATTACAAAAATCCCAAGATGGATTAAAACTAATTAAATTAATTAAAGAAATAAATACAAAATTAGACGTACTAAAATAGGATGCCCTAGTCATATGTTATTGTGGATGCACAAGACGCAATCAATTGTATAAAAAATTGGCTCAACAGCGAGAGTCTAGAATATAAAGAAATTAATGATAAACAAGCATTGATTCATCTACACTGCAAGTATCCCCCAACACGTCAAGGACATGTTTTCAATATTGTAATTCCCAAAAGAAGAAATTTAATTCTAATTTATACTGTTACCAGAGTCGACGAGGGACAACAGAAAAGTATGATTGAACAATCGAACACAGATAAAGAAGAGTGGGAGTATTGGCTTCATAATACAAGGTTAGAATTAACAAATAGTGATTTAGACTGGGTTTTACATATTGGCCATAAAACTGACCAATCAGGTCCTTTACAAGCATTTAACCTATCCCGCCCAATATGGTTCGACGGACTCAGCCAAAACGAATTTATGCAAACAATGCGTAAACTTTGGCTAATAAAATTATCA
>Ga0163111_10001106_pt1 | contig 16330 bp, 10 predicted proteins | sample CRUFie1St18metaG_FD_109645 | JGI IMG/M metagenome (GOLD analysis project Ga0163111, IMG submission 109645) | Marine microbial communities from the Costa Rica Dome - CRUD Field 142mm St18 metaG | ecosystem: Environmental > Aquatic > Marine > Oceanic > Photic zone | place: Costa Rica: the Eastern...
AAAGGATCAATTTTCTTATATTAGTCAGATTTACATAATGTAACAAGGCTAATGCCCGTAAACTCCAATTAATGTTTCGAAATTTTGTTGTAAATTATACCAATATATTGGCACTATAATACGATGAAGAGTAACTACCTTGACGTGGAAGGTTGCTAACTAAATTAATTATAAATCAGAAGTGCGAAATAAAATAATCTACCTTTATCTATTCACTGCCCTCTTAGCAATTTCCAACTCAGACCAAATTCTTACAGATCAGTGGCCTGAATTTAGAGGGCCATCTGGAAATGGCATCGTTAATGGCAATAAAAGAGGGTTACCTATTAGTTGGTCAGAAAATAAAAATATAGCTTGGAAAACAAAAATTAACGGGAAGGCCTGGTCTTCTCCTGTTATTTGGGATAATCAAGTATGGATCACCAATTCAACAAAAAATGGTGAATCAATGGGGGCCATTTGTTTAGATAAAAAAGATGGTAAAATTTTATACAATATTAATCTTTTTAATAATGAATCCGTCGAACCACTTGGAAATAATGTAAATAGTTACGGATCTCCTTCCCCGGTCATCGAAGCAGGTATGGTTTATATACATTTTGGTAGTTATGGAACGGCAGCAATCAACACTAAAAATGGCAAAGAAGTCTGGAGAAGAATGGACCTGAAGTGTAGACATTTCAGGGGACCCGGATCTTCACCAGTGATATATAAAGACACTTTGATTCTCACAATGGATGGAGTTGATTATCAATATATCATTGCGCTCGACAAAAATTCTGGAAAGACAAAATGGAAAACTGATAGATCCACTAAATGGGACGACATCGAACCAAACGGGAAAATTCGTGGAGAAGGTGACTTAAGGAAAGCATATACAACGCCTACATTCACAAGTATTTCTGGCAAAACTATTATGATAAGCCCAGGTGCTAAATCGTGCTTTGCTTATAACCCATCGACCGGCGAGGAAATTTGGAACATCACTTACTCCGGTTACTCCAATGCTTCTAGGTCAGTCATTTACAAAGACAGCATAATCATCAATTCTGGATACGGGAAACCTCATCTCATCTCAGTTAAAATAGATCCAAATGCAAATGGAGACATAACAAAAACACATACCAATTGGGATATCTTTAAAAGAGTACCAAAACGCTCATCTCCAATAATCATTGGTGAACAACTTTATATGACTACTGATGAAGGTATTCTAAGTTGTTTAGACCCAAAAACTGGAGATGCACTCTGGAACGATCGTATACCCGGACACTATTCAGCATCACCAATTCTAGCAGATGGAAAACTATATTTCTTCAGTGAAATGGGCGATTGTTATGTAATCGCTCCAGGAAAAACATATGAACTTATCTCCAGAAATAAATTAGACGATGGCTTCATGGCCTCTCCAGCTGTATCTGGCAAAGCCATTTATGCGAGAAGTAAAACACATGTTTACAGAATTGAAAAACTATAGACACTTTTATTTTCGAAACTTTAAAACCTTAAAAGATCTACCCATGGTCGAGGGATGAATTAGCATCTTAAATTGATTAATTAATTGCATATTTTTGGCACTTTGATCCCCTGATTTCTCAATACACAACAGCCATTGCTCTGCAGATTTTGTGAGAAATCGATATTGATCTATAGGCTCCTCAGTAATAAATCCAAGTGTTTCTGCTGAAGCCCTAAACCAATCAAAGTCCACATTAGAGGTAATATCATTATTACCAGGAGATGATAAAACATTGTTAACGTGTTGATGCCTCGAATAAGCTCTCACTGTACCATTTGATCTACTTATATCCATTAGCTCATCATGACTCGATCCGTAGTCTACAAAATAACCCTCTAATTTAACAAAGCTTGAATGAATATAAGAGAGGAGCTGTTTGAAATTTAAATTCACTTCTGCTGTAAATCCATCTGGTAAATCTTTAGGAAAATCGACGACTCGCGAAATCAAAGAATCATTCTGAATCCTTCTTTCCTCCTCTATTAATTTCATTTTATTCCCATTTCTATTAATCCCAACACCCAATTCCATCCATTTTTTATCTCTAAATCTAACTCGTCTAAAAGGCAACGCGTCTAAGACCTCATTTCCAATTAGTACGCCGTACAAATTATTTTCTTCTTTTAGGTCTGATATTACTGAAATATTCCCTATTCCCTCTGAATTCAAACGAGCCCTTAAAGCCTGCCTCTTTAAGCTAAAAGGCTCAACAATAATATAATTTATACGCTCAAATAAATTCTTGCTCAAAAGCATCGAAAATTCACCCATAATATCTAAAGCTAAATCCCCATTCTCAGCTCCTAATTCAACAACTACTACTTTCTCAGTAGAATTAAAAAAAGTTTCCAAAACCTTTGCAAAATGATGGGCCAAGATTAATCCATAACACTTACCAATACTCACAGAAGTAATAAAATCCGCATCCTTACCAACCCTTTCAATGTTTTTTGTATAATATCCTAATTCAGGATGGTATAAAGAAAGCTCCATAAAACGCTCGAAAGAAATGAAACCATCTCTTTCATTGATCTCATGAGTAATTAAATCAAAGAGATCCTCACTCCCATCATTGGTTAATTCAGTTGCTTGCTCTAGCATTCTCTTCATTTTATAATGTAATATTCCTATTATATTCACGTATGTAATAGGTAAGGCACATGAATTTAAATAGGCAAAACCGAAGAAGAAGTCGACCCAAACTCTATAAAAGAAGATGGTTTCAAATTCTATTTCTATTATTTACTACTCCTATAGTTATTGCGATATTTTATTCTATAGCCATTCTCAAATCACACCAAGAAAAGGCGCAGAATTTCGATCTCTCTGCAATAACTAAACTTGAGGTGCCCAGTAGGATTTATGACAGGAAAGGGACTGAGATCGGCCAAATAAAAATTGAAGACCGTCGACCAATTAAATTAGATAAGGTTCCTTATCACGTTATTCAAGCATTAACCGCCGTTGAGGATTCTAGATTCTTTGAACACCAAGGAGTAGACTTCATTGGAATCGCTAGAGCTATAATTCTAAATATTAAAGCTAAACGGATAACACAAGGCGCAAGCACTATCACTCAACAACTCGCTAAACAGTGCTATGCAGAGTTAAAAAATGTTCGCAATTTAGATAACAAAATTACCGAAGCTTTCTTAGCAAACAAGATTGAAAAAAAATTCTCTAAATCAGAAATTTTAGAACATTACTTAAATAGAATTTATTTTGGTAGCGGCTACTTTGGGATAGAATCCGCTTCGAGAGGATATTTCGGTAAATCAACATCAGAGATTAATGTATTAGAAGCTGCTACAATTTGTGGATTAATAAAAAACCCATCAAGACTATCTCCAAAAAACAATATTAAACAATCCACAAAAGCCCGCAACCACGTACTGAGCAGAATGAATGCTGAAGGCATGATTTCTAATAAAGAACTGGTTGAGTACCGTAATAATCCTATAAAGCTTACAGATTCTATAGCTGACCAGAACTCTTACGTACAGGAAATGGTTAGAATTCAGGTTCTGAAAATTATCGGGCTAGAACTGGCTGGAAGAGGAGGTTTAAAAATTAACACTACAATAGACCATGAAACTCAAAAAACATCCATTCAAAGCTTGTTAAGAAATCTTAAAAAGACAGAAGAACATCCAGAATTCAAACACCAGACATACTCGCAATATCAGGAAAAAGAAGCAGTTCCAAAATCTTTAAAGATAAATAGTAATAAAAGTTCACTTCCAGATTATCTTCAAGGGGCTCTTATAATGATTGAAAATAAAACTGGTGAAATCATTGCACTTGTTGGAGGCAGGAATTTCAAGCACAGTCAATTTAATAGAGCGACACAATCAAAACGACCCACAGGCACAGCGTTTAAACCCTTCGTATATGCTGCCGCCTTTGAAGGAGGAGACTTTTTTCCAGGTTCAATTCTTAATGATTCCCCGATAGACAATAGGTCAGTAGCTATCGGTGGAAACACTGGAATACTTGGTGAGTGGGGAAGCGAATCACAAACCGTTTCTTACAAAGGAAAAATTACTGCTAGAGAAGCATTATATAATTCTAAAAATGCAGCATCAGTAAGACTAGGAAAAGCTCTTGGTAGGGAAAAAGTAATTAACTTCGTTAAAAATGCAGGCATCAAATCCCCAATGGATGATTATGATAAAACTTTTCTTGGTAGCAGCTCTACACGCCTGGAAGAAATATGCAGAGCATTTAGTGTTTTTCCAAATGGAGGAGAAAACATTAATAAAGTACATATCATTTCATCTATCATTTCTCCAAATAAGAAAATAATATTTAATCAAAATTTACCGGATAAAAATAGAGTGCTGGGTAAAACCGCTGCTTACCAAGTACATAGCTGTTTACATGATTCACTATCAAAAGGAACCGCCAAACTTGTATATCAAAAATATGGGCTGCGAGATAAAACAGCGGCAGGCAAGACAGGGACATCTTACAACTTTACTGATCATTGGTTTGTTGGTTACAACAGCTCTGTAACTTGTGCTGTATGGGCAGGTTTTGACAAACCGAAAATGATTTATAGAGGCGCCTTTAGCAAAGACACCGTTTTACCTGTCTGGGTTGATACTATGAATGCATCACTAGCTTCCTTTCCTCCTAAACCAATAGAAATTCCTCAAAGTGCTACGACAATAGAAATATGTTTAAAGTCAGGATTAAGAGCAACTGACTCTTGTTATGAAGAAACGGTAGGTGAAGATGAAGGAATCAGAAAAATTGTAAGAACAACATATCAAGAAATCATTGATAAAGAAATGGACTTTCATAAATTCTGTCAATTCCATTCAAATGGAAGTGAACTAGTGAGAAATCCAATTATAAACAGTTTAAACAATAATAATAATTTACCGACTACGAAAGCTAATGGTTCCGACGCCATATTTTTAGGCTCACCAACTGTTGTAGGTGTAAATGATCCTTATTCTTCCATAAAACCAGTTTTAAGGGCAAAAGCGGTTAACGAGGAAGAAAAATCTCCTAAAGCTACTGCTGTGAGCACTAAATTAATAGAATACGATAAACAAACCATCAGTATTACTCCGCCTGAAAAAATCAAAATTCCAAATATTGACTGATTTTTAATCGATATTCAATAAAAAGGGTAATACCTTTATCTTCAGAAACCTCCGCAAAAATGAACGAAGAAGATCAGGCAGATTTAAACTGTCCTCACTGCGAATATTCCATTCGCATTGAAGATCCTTTGGTTAATAACAAATTTCGTTGCCCCCAATGCAAAAAGACGATTAAGGATGTTCAGTCCAAATTAATACCTCTAGCATCAACTTTAAAGTCACTTCCAAAAATAAAAGATGCGGGAGAAGAACCAGTTGTCGACGACCTCATCCAAGAAGACACAAATAATAAAAGACAATTTCCCGAAACTCATCCTGAAAGATCAGAATCAAAAGTTTTAGAGAACTTCAAGAAAACGACCGAACTTGAATTTGACCATGATTTTGTTAAGAAGCAAGAAACCCTTGCGCACGAATTTGCAGTCTCACAAAGTGAGCTACTGAACTGGGATGAAGATGAAAAGAAAGAAATCACAAAACTCTCATCTGCTGCAAGGTCTAATAGAGCTATATTTATTATAATCTCATTGGTTATTGCTTCATTAAGTGTCTATATAAGCTTGAAAGGCATAAGTATTAACAGTGCAGATGTGAAAAGCATTCAACTGAAAATTGAATCAAACTCCGATCAGACTGATGAACCTGCTAGTCAAAAATCCCAGACTTTTCAAGATCTAGAAAGAAATATGGGAGCTCGATCACTACATGCTTTAGCAACTGAATCACTAATACAATTTCTTGAATCAACGGATGTAGAAACCAAAATTCAATACTGTAGGTCAGCTCAAAGAGTCAGACCATTAATGCAAAATTATTACTCAAATAGAGAATCAGGACCAAAAAAATACAGGAGAATCAGCGAGCTCGGTGCGACTGGAACGGGCATTATTGATAAGTTTTACATACTAAAATTAAGTTTTCCAGATTTCAGTATACTGCCAGTTGTCCTTGCTTGGGAAAATGACTCAATTTTAGTCGACTGGGAATCCTTTGTTGGATATTCAGAAATATCACTAAAAGAATTTATTCTTCAGAAAACTAGAGAATCTAAGTTATTTAGATTAAATGCTAATTCTGATAATTACTTTAACTTTCAATTTAGCGAAAATGATCACCGTTGTCTTTATCTCCGAAATTCAGAAGATTCTGAAGCCGTTTATGGCTATATAAAAAGAGGAAGCACGGTAGATAATGAACTATCTAGAATTGTTGAATCTGGAGAAACTATTAAATATTTAACGTTAAAGCTCCGCTATCCTGAAAAGCTCGGAGGTAAAAACCAAGTTATTATTGATGAAATCGTAACGCCTGGATGGTTAATTAAATAATAACGTGAAACCTTATTTATTATTAATAAATAATTTCTGAAATTGAAGAATTTTTTATTAGAAATTTAGAACTAATGCTTAAATCTGAAAAGGCCTCCAATGAAGAAAACTCTTGGTTAATTGCCATTTGTCCTAGTTGTTCAAAACAGATCAAAGCTAAAAAAGAAATCCTTAAATCAGCTCTGTCTATCGCTTGCCCATATTGTCAATATTCATTTAATATTGAAGAAAAAGATCCAATTGAAAAATCAAAACCCAAATATTCTAAAGCTGAAATACAAAAAGAAGCTCCTGCAAAAGGGTTAAGAAAACGAAAGGGCTCAAAGAAAAAAAAGATAATTGGATGGGATCTTGAAGAAGATGATGCTGATAATGAAAATGAAATCGTAACGGCAATTGATTCATCTGGAAACAAAATCAGAAAGCTTAAGAGAAGATCTAAAACGGGTAACTCTCAATCTAAAACCTACAAAAAAATAACTGGGAACGCATTACTATTACTAACCGGTGGAGGAATACTATTAATTGGTACAATATTCTACAAAGGAATTAGCACTATTACTCGAGACATTTCCACTATCACTCGAGTCATTTCGTCACCAAATGATTTTGATCCTAATTATTTGCCTAATAAAATATCACTAAAACCAATATCAGGTTTCCTTAAAATTTCAGAAAAAGAAAAATGCTTGAGCATCATCTCTTCATTTATGTCAACACAGGATGAAAACATAATTAGCAAACTAGTTGTTCATCCAGAAATTACTATTCCTAGAATTTTGGAAGGCACTTATAGCCCTAAAAATGAAACCTACGAAGGCATAAGAGATGACATAAAAATTCAAATAGCAGGCAAGCATGTAATACTATTAAGTGTTAAGATTGCTAATGAATTAAGAAGCCGAACATTTGCTTTTGAGCAAACTCAAGAGTCCATAAAAATGAACTGGGAAGTTTCTTTTGGGTATCAAGTCATGACAGTTAAAGATTTCATTGCAAGTAAAACTGAAGAACCTACTGAATTTAGAGTTTCAATGCGCTTATCAGATTATTACGCCCATTATTATGGAGATGAATCAAAATGGCAATGTCTTGAAATATCTTACCCTAACGATCAAACTTTTAAGACTTTTGCCTATGTAAATAGAAATTCCATATTGGGTAATAAAATTGTCACCCAACTCACACCTACAGCATCGCCTACTTTGAGATTAAATACACCAAAAGCAAAAACTCTAAGTGCCATTGTTAAACTGAAGCATCATAAACATAGTCTCGAAGATAACCAGGTGGAACTAGTAGAAATCATTCAAGATCATTGGTATTAAAAAAACAAACTCCTCCTTGTTTGGATAAAAGAGAATTACCTAGGTTGACGAAGCCCTTTAACTTATCTATTTCAGGGGTTTTTTTTGGGATATTTTAGTTGGAGGGAATTGCACCCTCAAAATTTTTATCTGTATCTGAGAAGTTGCAAGAAAACGAGCAACGAAGATCGCAAGAATAATACATATGGCTGATAAGTAACGACTCTTACAACCTCGTGTGGTTTACTTTAAAGCTTACTTGCAACGTTGACTTGTGCGCTCTGTGCTTTACCCATTGAGTTCTAGGACTGTTAGCTTCCAAGGTTCTGAGCTCAATTTGTTTATATAAAAAAAGAGCTTCCGGAATTAACCGGAAGCTCTTAACAAAAACTACTAACTATTTTAGGGGTTTTGTGTGGGCTATTAGTTTGGAGGGAAATTACACCCTCAAATTTTTATCTGCGTCTACGAAGAGCAAGAAAACCAGCAGCGAATATCGCAAGAACTGATACGCCTGGCTCAGGAATAACGGCTCCAACTGGTGCTGCTTGGAAAGCTCCTGCAACACCTGCAGCTACTGCTGTGCCACCAGCTGCACCTAGTAGTGCATTACCACTGTTAACGTCTACGCTTGCTGCAAAAAGTGGGGCATCTGCTTCAAATGTTGCACCTGTATCAATAACGAAAAGGTGAGAAGAATCAGCAACTCCAGATCCGTCACCTCCAACGAGGATGATGTTCTTTCCGCTGAAAGCAGCATCACCACCATTTCCAGAACCAACTCCTGAGAAAAATCCATTGAGGTTAAATGCTGCTGCACCACCAAAGTCAGTGGCAGCACCGAATTGAGTCCAGTCAGCTGCGAGTGCGGCTTGAGCTGCACCAGCATCAGAGAAATCAGAAACTCCTGTAGTTCCGACTGCAACGAATCCTCCGCTAATTGGAGTTCCGCTTGCTTGGATTTCCCAAGTAGAACCAAAGTTACTGAAGTTTACTGTTCCTGCAGCGGCAATTCCTGCTAGGACAGCAGAAGCAATAGTGGCTGTAAAAAATGTTTTCATAGTTAGTTTTAGTAGGTTTTTGTTTATATTGTTAAATACAAAAGCTAAATAAGCATTTGTACCTTAATTTATAACAGTGAGGAGCCTGCAAGTCGAGGAATTTATAGTATTTTTTCAGTTTTCCTAATTTTTCTATAAGTTACTGTATATTAACGTTTTACGAATAATATCTGTTGTTTTTGGCTCAAATTGTAACTAAATGGTTAAAATTGCTCATTATTTGATCAAAAAACTAATAATTTTTTACACTAAAGTAGGTTCTATCTGATAACACGAGTAAAGCATCAAAAAATAACATTTAATCAAACGCGAAACGATAAAACTTCTTGGTATCTGGGATTGGAATACTCTTTTTCATTTCACCTTCCAATTTCGTCCATTCCATGAGGTTATCGCTCTCCTCTAAAGAAATTCCCAATTCAATTCTATTTTGATCAGGTTCTAGGCTAAATAATATCGAACCAGCCCTGGCATCTCGAATTTGATCAAGAGTAGGACGTTTTTCTAAATCAACAATTTGTTGATCTCTTTCAATAATTGCTGCCTGAAATTCTGAAATCTGGTCTGCTATTTGTTGAATTTTTTGGTTCATCAAATCGAGCCTTTGATTCAATTCAGATATTTCATCCTCCTTATCATTAAGCTTCGATTCTAAAATATTGATTTTTTCAAAAGCTTCTTTTGTTAGAGAAGTTAAAACAGATCCCAAATATCGAGTATTGGTAAGATCCGCTGTCCGAAGATCTGCTCCGTAACCCACTAAAAAACTTCCATCAATAGATAACATCCAGCCAGAAGGTAAACTCTTGGGGGTGCCAACAATAAAACCCGAAACAACTTGAAAAAGGTTTGCGCCTGCAAAGTCAACATCTCCTAAATTACTATTGAAAAATAAAGCTCTCGTAAGGTTTGAATTATTAAAGTTTGAATTCGACATGACTGCCCGACTAAATATTGCGCCAATCAAACTTGCTGAACTTATATCCGCGTTTATTACAATTGCTCTCTCTAAACTAGCCCCATCCAAATTAGAATTCTTGAGGTTACTGAAGCTTAAATTCGTTCCTTGTAATATAGCATTTTCTAAATTTGCACCCTGTAAATCAGCATTTTCTAGATTTGCTCTCATAAGGTTAGCTCCTTTGAGATTGGTACCTTTTAAATTTGCACCGCGTAAATCTTCATTAGGTCCTATCTTAAGACCATTTACTATACCTGTTCCATCATCACCAATTTGCGCAACAAGTATAGATTGGCAAAATGTAATGAGCAAAATTATAATAAGTATCGGTGCCTTCATGGCACCCATTAAACTTCTCTATAATCGAATCAACAAATAAAAACCCTATTAATAATATCTATTATAGAGAATTGCCCAATTTTTTCCTCGAATCAGACATTATCATGTCTAACTCAATTAATAAGATTTATACCATTTTATAAAATTCTTCCCACCCTTGACGGGGCTTGATAGAAAGCCTCGCATTAGCCAGTTTGTCATTAGTTATTTGCTTCGTCTTAGGATCAAACTTGATATTACGGTTGTAATATTGAGCAATACAACCAAGCGTTAGAACTTGAGTAAGTACACCTCCAACGCTAAATGGAGACCAAGTTTTACCATTGCCAAGACACGCTTGTATAAATGACTCTGAATGATTGTCACGAATGTTTTCAGTCTTTAAATCTAGATCTTTTGATTTCTTATAGGGAAACAATCGCGAACTACCTCCATGAGAATTACGCTGAACCATATAGTCCTCTCCATCAACCTTGAACAAGGTTCCTGCACCTCCGAGCCGAGGTGCTTTTTCCGAATTGTCCCAGTATTTCTTTGGAACTGAGGCCTGACAATTTACACCATCCTTCCAATTAAGTTTCAATGCTGGATGTTTACCTCGAGCAGGAAAGCTAAACTCCATATGGGAATTGAGTGGAAAGATAATTTTATTATGATCATCCATGCGTTGAGCCTTAACTTCAGTAGGTAAACCTAAATCAAGGTAATGATGAATCATGTCAATAATATGACACCCCCAATCCCCTAACATCCCAGAACCGTAAGGATGAAAACCACGCCACTCAAAAGTATGATACATTCGGCTAAAGGAGTGATACTCGGCTGGTCCAAGCCACATATTCCAATCCATACCCTTTGGTTTAGCTTCCTCTTTTGGCCATGCATTAATTCGTTTATCCTTCTGCATAAAGAAACAACTCGGCCCTTTCCACGCATCAACTTGTGTAACATTCTTAATAATACCCTTCTTGACCCATTCACGAAATTGATTCGATGAGGTTCCTGTATGACCTTGATTACCCATTTGAGTAACCACACCGAATTTTTTTTCTGCCTTCATCAGAAGTTCTGCCTCCTGGAAAGAATGTGTAAGTGGCTTTTCTACATAAACATGTTTACCCATAGACATTGCTAATATCGTGGCACAGAAATGAGAATGATCTGGGACCACTACACTAACCGCATCGATATCGTTTCCAGATTTATCCATCATTTCACGGAAGTCTGCATACCTCTTTACTTTAGGCCAACGGGTGAGATTCTTTTTTACATTGCGAGCTGAGTAATCTACGTCAGCAAATGCTACGGGTTGTGCGTTACCTTTATTACAAAGACCTGGAATCACGCCGCCAGCCCGCCCCCCTACGCCTACACATCCGAGGTTAATTCTCTTACTCGGTGGTTGTGGGTCCCCTTGTGCTCTAACTCCTGTTGCTAGGTATGAAGGAATAAAAGTTAAACCTAAATTTTTAGAGGTTTTTTTTAGCGCATCACGACGATTAATTCTCATTTAATGTTTTTATAATTTTAAAAATAAACCTATTTCAATTGGATAATTCATTCAAGAATGAAGCCTCATCAAAATTGATTAATAGTAGGAAAATCTCTCTTCCTTAAAATGGATAGCAGGGAGTTAATGAAAAATCGAAAAACTCTTAGGTGGCAAAAGCCAATTTTAAAAACCCTTTCTATAAACGCAATCCGCCTCACCAGTAAACGGGTGAGGCGGAACAGCCGCGTCAAAATTGACGCTCTTAAATCAGTTTTATTTTAGAGGTCGAGTCCGTTAGGGATTGCAACACTAACTGAACCAGCATCACCTTTGCGCTGGATAGCGTATCCTGAAGCAAGAGTTTCACCACCTTTATCAGCATCACCTGCTCCAACGGCTTTCCAACCTTTAGAAGCTGGAGGAAATCCACCGCCGTCAGTGTAGTAGTACTGAGCGTATCCACCGTTTCCGTCTGGGCTCCAAATAAGGTCACCTGCTCCATTATTTCCTTTAGCAATAAAGTTCTCAATACCTGTGTCAGCAAGTGCAACACCTACTGGAAGAACACGATTCAAAAAGTTGAATCCGCTATTAACACTGAAAGATGTAGCTTCTGTACGAACGTGACCTACGAATACGATATCAAGGTCTGCCGCCTGACGACGCTGAACAAAGATACCTGCTGTGAAAGGAACTGAAGCTCCTGCTTGATCCGCAGCACCAGCACCAATTGCACGCCATCCTGCTGGACGTGGTGGGAATCCTACACCGTCATCATAGAAAATCTGAGAGAATCCATCTGCAGTTGGAATCCAAACAACATCAGCTGAAGAAGCGTTACCTGCTCCAAGTCCTGCTGAGTTATCTGCACCAAATAAAGAACCAACTGTTACGTCAGCGCGGATCTCATAAGAGTCACCAGAGCTTACTGCGAGGTCAGTTGTAAGTGAAGTTGCATCGAATCCTGTTACAGCAGCACTAGCACCTGAAGTGATGTTTTGAACTGTGTAAGAAACTCCGTCATCAAGAAGTGCAGTGAAATCTGCATCGTTATCTGTAGCTGCGTCCGCATCGAACTCACCAGCTGCAGCAATTGCATTTCCAACGTTAACACCCATCAAGGTGAAAGAATTGCCTTTGGCTGTTTCAGTATGGTAACCAACTGGCTTGGTTGTTGCTGTCTGAGCGCTTACGACGCCCATGCTTACGAGGATTCCCAAAAGGGTAAGTTTTATTTTCATGGCTGTAGTTTGTGGGTGTTTGTTTTAATTATTAAAATAACTGATTTAGAACAATTTAACGGTTTCATCGCATTCAATCAACACTTTTAAGTGATGAAAAATATGAAATTGTTGTAACTTAATAAAAATTCAATTTTCTTCATTTTAAACTATAAAAATAGACTTTTAATGTCTTGTCTTGATTGTGAGAATGGAAAATTTACCAAATTTCGTGAAGAAAACTTAAGTATTTTAGGAGCTTTTTATGACTCTTTATTCGATTTTTTCCGGAACAATTTATTGAAAATACCCTTTTTCTTTTGTTTCGATTTTTCAATTGGTCTCGATGAAGGTTTTGACGCTTCTTCTTGAGGCAAAGGAGGTTCGACAAAAACCTTACCTTTACTACCTAAAACTTTATTACCATTTGGAAAAAGTGCCGGATCCATCTCAGGTTCGCTACTACCTGCCTCTATCGCATTTTCTCCAACGATCGTTTCACGAATCTCTTTAATATTTTTTTCAATTAAATCATCCGTCGTCTCAATGATATGCGGTTGAAGAAAAATTAATAATTCTTTTCGATTCTTTTGTTTAGATGTCGAACCTAAGAGATTTTTAACCAATGGAATTTTTGTTAGAAAAGGTAATCCTGTTACCAGCTCATTATCGTCCTCTTGGATAATGCCACCTAATACCACAATTGCTTTATTGGGTAATCGGACAGTTGTCTCAAATTGCTGAGTCGCAATGTCAGGAACCTCATTGCCTCCTATGACTGTAGTACCAGTGATATTTTCATTTTCCTGAGAAACGGTTAACGTGACTTCATCTTTAGAGTTAATAAGAGGAACAACATCAAGTCTGAGAAGAACTTCCTCAAAACCAATACTAGAAGAAACATTACCACCTGCATCAAGACTCGAAATGCTCTGAGTCGGTACAGCAACTCTCTCTCCAGAAGCAATACTCGCAAGCTGGTTATTAGCAGTAAAAACAAATGGTCTAGAAATAACTTCGAAACGATTTGTACTCTCAAGTGCTTGGATATATCCATTAAAATAATCTCCAACTTGAGCCCAAACACCTAATCCATCGGGAGTAGGAAAAGAGTCTGCAACAGCTGCTAGATTTGCGACATCGATTACTCCTACTCCTCCAGTAGCTGTTTTATAACTACCGGCAACATTGACCGTCTCACCATCAACGCTGATCTCTTCGACAGTACGAAGAAGGTCCTTACCAAATTTAATGTCATCTCCGAGTGAAACCTGTGCAATAACCGCATTAATATAAACTTGCCTTGGTCTTATATCAATTTCATCTAAGAGTTGATCAATTATTCTCAGTTGTTCTGGTGGGCCGGAAACGACAATATTATTCAATTGAGAGTCTCCTATAAGTAAGGTGTTTCCAATAAGTACAGAATCTGGTCCAGCAAGTTCAGATGGACTGGAAAGACTACTACCTCCTAAACCTCCTCCACCACTAGTACCAGAGAACCCGCCTGTGGTTGTTCTAGATGAACGACTCGAGCCACGACTACTTGATCCAGTAATCCCACCTGCACCTGTACGTGAACTTGAAGTAGCTCCTCTCCTAGAGCTGCTAGAGGTTCCCCCTGCTCCCGAAGTTCCACCATCTACAAATCTTGAGAGTGCATTGGTGGCAACTGGCATAAAATCAATTACTGGAATGTACTTAAGTTCACGCTTAAGAAAATTATCAATCTTACTCGGTGCATCAAAAATTTCGACCAAGCTAGATATGTATGCAATGTCTACAGGTCTAGCTATGACTAGAATCGAGTTTGTCCTAGTAATTGCTTGGATCTGGATAGTATTACCATCTGGTGCAGATTGAGGAGAAGGCTGGCCAGCGTTACCGTTATTATTGGGTGCTTGAGTCCTTCCAGCTGGACTAATAACCACGTTGGTCCTTGGACTTGATGATCCACTGCCACTACGACCAGATGATTGAGCTTGCAGAATCTCATTTAGAGAAGCAGCAACTTCTTGAGCATCTGCCCTAATCAATTCTATTGACTCAGGGGTTACTCCAGTTCCAGGAACATCAATCTGGTCCTTTAATTGAACTAAGGTTCTTACAAGGGGCACGTTATCTGTGATAACAATGGCATTCACATTAGTGACTGGAGCTATACTACTGTAAGGATTAGGCCTAGACACGACTTGGAAAACTCGCAATGCATCCTCAGGTGAAACATAATCAAATTTCATCACATAAGTAACAATTCGATCTCCTTCTGGAAGATCTTCTGCTGTAAGATAAATTCTTGGGTCAAGCTTTATGCCAACTGGTGATTTCCCTGCTGCGTTAATTAAAACATCAGTCTTCTCGTCCTTCTCAATAATTGCAAATCCATTCAATAGTAAAGAACCCTTGATGAATTCTATAGCCTCTTCGGGCTCCATATCGATTTGAGAATTAATGGTAATAGATGAACCTGCCACAGAACCATCTACCATTAATCTTTTGCCACTTATGGCCTCATACCTAGGAATAACAAATTCACCTATCGGAACATTCACCCAGTTGATAGTTTCAGCTACTGCCTTATGCAACGGAGAAACGATAATGATCGCAAGAAAAACTAACAGCAATCGGTGAGGTTTTTTTATCAATTTATACATTTTGAGGTATCCTTTTTGGGGGGATTAAATTTTTATTTTCTTTTTAAGCCTGTAATTATTTTCTAGGTGGAGGCAAGGTCACGCGCCTCTTTGAATCATTGGTATTAGATCCCTTAGAAGATCTTGCCTTAAGCATTTGTTCACGAATCTTTGCTCTTGCCGCTTCCTGCTGTTTTTTAATTTCGGCAGCTTTTTGATCAGTAACCCCAGGAGGGCGAGCTGGCAGCTTGCCTGTAGTTTTCTGAGAGGCCGCCTTCTTGGGTACCGGAGCCCCTTTGACAGGCGAGCTAAGTCTCTTCGAATCAAAACTAAGAGGGCCTGAATGACCTCCCCCTGTTAAGTAAATAGTTGTCTCCCCAATAACACCATTACTCTCAACCTTAGTCAATTTAACCCCCTCATCAGTTTCATCACCTACACTCAGCAAACGAAACTCACCTTTCTTATTGGTTAAGCCTACAGTGTATTGATCACCAAACTTATCTACAGCCGCTAGTCTCCAACCCTCCCATGGACTAGGTCCTGTCTCTTTTGCTGGCGGTGCTGGTGGTTCCACGATTTTTCTAGAAAATGGAGAATCACTCCAAGTCGGAGAGTGCCTCTGATAATCATAAGATGACTTCTCGTCTGGGTGCTCATGATTAGGAATTAATTGTACACTTGGTTCAACCGTTTCAAAAGTTGGTACTTCTGGTTGAGCTTCTGGTTGAGCTTCTGGTTGAGCTTCTGGCTTAGCTTCTGGCTTAGCTTCTGGCTTAGCTTCTGGCTTAGCTTCTGGCGTAGCTTCTGGCTTAGCTTCTGGCTTAGCTTCTGGCTTAGCTTCTGGCTTAGCTTC
>Ga0163111_10001108_pt1 | contig 16317 bp, 9 predicted proteins | sample CRUFie1St18metaG_FD_109645 | JGI IMG/M metagenome (GOLD analysis project Ga0163111, IMG submission 109645) | Marine microbial communities from the Costa Rica Dome - CRUD Field 142mm St18 metaG | ecosystem: Environmental > Aquatic > Marine > Oceanic > Photic zone | place: Costa Rica: the Eastern...
TGTATTTCTACATCATTTTCATATGATGTAAAACCATTCTCCTTGATTACTTTAAGAACATGCGTAACTCTACCAACAAGTTCGTCCTTGTGTGATATCAAATACACATTTTTATCACGCTCTCTGCCCATCTTTTTCAAAATAGCAAGAGAGTTTTCAACACCGCTAATATCCATACCTGAATCAACAAGCTCATCAATGAACAGCAAGTTAATATTTTGATACAAGCTCTCCCAGACATCTCTGAAAGCAAAACTCATACCAAGAATTAACCTGTTACGCTCACCTCTGGAAAGATTATCGAAATCAAGATCTTGTCCAAGCTGTGTAATTTCTACACTAAGGTCGTTCATAAACACAACTTGATGAGGGAGACCTAGCTTGTCAAGATAATGAGTGAGCCTGTTGTTCAGGTATGCCAAGTTTTGATCTATAATCTTCTTACGAATAAAGCTGTCTTTATTAGTAAGCAGTTTTAGCAAGAACTCTTGATGTTCTTTTAGATCAGTTAATGCGTTGATTGTTGACCAATCAACTTCTTGGATTCCCGTATTCGTTAAATCGTCAATCTGTTCCTGATAAGGATCAGTTTCATTTGTGCTATTTTCTAAAGCCTGTTTTAATTGTGCTACATTTTGCTTGTGATCATAAACTTCCTTGATAGTTTCATAAAATGTTTCAGGACGACCGTTTATATCTCCTATATTATCAAGTTCTTTGTTAGCAATGTCTAGCTTATCAGTAATTTCTTTGTGATATGCTGTAGCATCCTCAAGTTCTTTGGCTTTTGTGTTTTCTATTTCTTTCTTTTTATCTTCTTGTAGCTCTTGGCCACAAGCATAACAAACAGCATTGTCAAGTTCTTCAATATCCTTTGTGACTTTATCTACGGATTTGTTTGCTCTCATAAGAGCAGATTCAAGAGTAGATGTTTCCTTTTTAAGATTAGCAATTTGTGTGTTTAGTTCTTCCCAGTTTTGTAATTTTTCGTGTTTTTCAAGCTCAGAGTCAACATCAAGATGCTCTAATTCATCTATACCTTTTTGTAATTTTTCTAAATTACTTTTTTTAGTAGACTCCCAAGCACTTTGTTTTAGTTTTAAACTATCTATTGTTTCGGTAATACGTTCGTTGCTCTGTTGTTGGGCACTTATTTTTGCGTTTTCTTCTGTAATGCTATCTCTAGTTTGTCTAATCTTTTCTTTTAGTACTTCTGCCTTTTCAGAAAGTATGGTTATACCAAGTAATTGTTCAATAATATCTTTTTGATCATTTACTTTCATACTTAGGAAAGGTTCTGTATAAGTGTTCAACGCAAGAATATGTTTGAACATGTTATGACTCATACCAAGTAATTCATTTATAGTTTCTTGTGTCTTACGGCTATCACCCTGACTTTCGTCGACAAGTTCTTGTTCTTGGTCGTTTACAAAAAACTTCAGTACGTTAGGACTTCTACCACGTTCTACTTTATAACTTGTGCCATCTTTTTCAAATGTAAGAGTAACCAACATGCCTTTATTGTTAGTTTTGTTTATTAAATTGTTTCGTTTGATATTTGTTAACGCAACACCGTACAACGCATAACTTAAGGCATTTACAATAGTTGTTTTACCAGTACCGTTTCTTGATCCCATGTCATCGCCACCTTGATCAAGATTTTCACCAAGCACTAGTGTTAGTTGTTGTTTATCAAAATCAACTGCCTGGGTTTGATTGCCCACGCTCATAAAATTCTTTACTGTTAGGTTTTTAATTTTTATCATAGGTCGTCATATATCCTCAACAGTGTGTTTTTGTCGTATTGTTCAGTGTCAATTGCTGTGATCTCCTTTGTAACAATTTGATCTACGCTTTCAAATGTGCTAATATCAATGTCAGTGTGTATTTCTTCATCCTGTTGACTAGGAATAAGTGTAATTTCTCTACAGTCATATTCGTTTACAAATGTTTCCTTAATAAAACTAGCTTCTTCATAGGAAATAGGCAAATCAAGTGTTACTCTCAGATACATTTTACTTTTTAATAGTTTGTCTTTTTCGTCAAGCAATTTAGATAACTTAACAGTTCTATACTTAGGACAATCCTGCCAATTGATATACTGTGGTTCCTTGTTATTTTCTCTGTCAAGGACCATCATTCCTCTATCATCATCCCACGCATCGGCATAGTTATGTGGAAATGCGTTACCCATGTAATGGATTTTTCCTTGTACTTGTCTTTTATGAAAGTGTCCTGAAAATACGTAGTCTTGATTTTTAAAATGTTCGGCACGTAGTTCGCCATGTTCTGGCATCTTAACCATTGCGTTCATGTAAAAATGTGGAAGTTCAAAATGTCCAAACATGTATTTTGCTTTTATCTTGGACATCTGTTTCCATTCATCACCGACTAGCCAAGGAACAAGAGCTACATCATCTTCTTCCATTATTTCATCAACGTAGGTTATGCCTGGAATGTGTTTTCCAAATTCAAGAGAATAAATGTCACGCTTATCTTTGTAATACAAGTCATGATTACCAGCAAAGAAATAAAATTTTTCAAATGCTTTACCAAGTTTTTCTAAACATCTTGTAGTTGTGTCAAGTGTCTGGACATTAATAGTATTTCTATTGTGATGCCAGTCGCCACAAAATATACCAGTTTCACAACCGTTTGCTTTTGCTTGTTCTATAAACCAATCTACAAATTCTTCGCAGTCTTGTAGATGTATTTTACTGTTAGATTTCAATCCAAGATGGATATCAGTAAAAACTGCCGCCTTTTTAAACACTTCGTAATCCTTCCGTTTACAATATACTAAAAGTAAGTTGCTTTGTCAACCTATTTTTCTTTGTTTTGGTTAACAACATGATCTCTTTGTTGTCTTTCCCATTCACCTTGTGCTTGTCTTGTGTAACTAGGATTCATGTGATTCATTTCTAATATGTCATCACGTATGTTTTGGTTACGTTTTTCTATGTTAATTACTCTAACAAAAGAATTGGTCACCGCCGCGGTATAATAAGCAAACGGATTATTTGATTTTGATTCGTCAAATTGTAAACCAATCTGTGATAATTGTAATATTGCTTGGCCACGCATTTCGTCATTGTATGTGTAGCCTCTTACGTTACCTCTTGTAGCGTATCTATCACATAGTTTCATCCACATTAAGGCAAGTTTGTTTGTAACTTTGCCGCTTGTTTTTGAGAAAAATCCGTTTTCCATGCCACCTTCCCAGTGACTTTTTCCTACACATATTAGTTTGTCATCTTCTGTAAACTTATAATGTTGAAAAGGAGGAAAATTTACTTTTGTTTTAGTATCTGCTATAGTTTTTGGATTCTTTTTTCTACCTGGCTCTTCAGGAATGTGTTCATATGTCATAATTCTAAAAATTAATTCGTCTTTTTTAATTTTCTTGTAATCTATTTCAAATTGAGCCAGTTTAACTTTTTTGCCTGATGATTTTGCTTCTTCAAAATTTCTTTGTTGTAATTTTTTTGCCTTGTTTCTCTTTGCTTCTGCTATGGTTCTAATGTTTATCTTGGACACATCTGGCAGTATTATATCAAAATCAGCATAGTCTGCGTCTGTAAAACTACAAAAGGTAGACTTGGATTTATGTATCTCCGCCAATATGTCCTTGTTATTCAAGTAATTTGTTCTTTTATTCATGATATCTCCAAGGTTCATACAGTCTATTATAAAGTATTCTGTTAATTTTGTCAACTAAATAATGTATAGGAGTTAACCAAATGACAACATATTTCAAAAACGGTGTCATAGTCAAGAACGGTGTAAACCAAGGCCAGAAAACACCAACCAAAGCATTCCAAAGTGCTGGACAAAACACATCCACAGGAAAACCACCTGAATGGGCATCTGGTTTTATCAACGGTGCTAAAGACTTAGGACAAGACATATATGACGGTGTTTCCGATGGTGCTGAAAATTTTGCTAGTAACATGCGTTCTAAATTTCTTAAAAAGGAACCGGAAGAATTAGGTGGTGCTCCAACACAAGCATCGTGGGCACAATCACAGTGGGAAGATAGGGATTGGAGAGTAAGGTTAAGTTTACCTACAAATCCTTCAGCATATCTATCTAAATCCAATAAGATACTAGCACCCCTGTCGGCTACCGGAGGTATGACATTTCCGTATACTCCAACAATTATTTTAAGCCACTCGGCGAACTATCAACAAATAGCTCCCATACATAATAATTATCCGTTTTTTGCTTACCAGAACTCACAAGTGGACCAGCTGGTAATTACTGGTCAATTTTATTGCCAAAACTCAACAGAAGCAAACTATTGGATTGCTTGTTTACATTATCTAAGATCTGTTACAAAGATGAATTACGGAGCAGACACATCTCAGGACAGAGGAGCTCCTCCTCCAATAGTGAATCTCAATGGTTATGGTGACTTTGTTTTCAAAGACGTTCCGGTTATCATTACGAACTTTACAGTTGACATGCCTAATGAAGTTGATTATATCGCATCAGGGTTTGGCGAGCTTGATGTTTCAGATTTTGCTCCGAGCATTGCTGAACAAAAAAGAAGTGACGGAGTAGGATGGGCACCAGCAGAATCTCAGTTTACTGTAACATGTCAACCTATCTACAGCAGAGACAAGGTTGCAAACTTTAGTTATAGTGAATTCATCAAAGGCGCAAACATTAACAAAGGATATATTTAATGAGCAGTAGTCCATATAGCAAAACAGAATATCAATCTAACGGAGCACTAGGAATGCTCAATATCAGACCGGTGCCTGCTTTTTTAGATGACCAACTTTATGAGATAGAACCACAGTATAATCACAGACCAGATCTTCTAGCATATGATCTTTATAGAGATAATCGTCTATGGTGGGTATTTGGTCAAAGGAATCTAAATGTTATTGAAGATTTTGTTTATGATATCAAAACAGGGGTCAAGATTTACATACCACAGCCAGATAAAGTCAAAACGTTGATGGAGTAAAAAGATGTCGTATCCAAACGAAGTAAACAAACCACAAGGTCCGCCAGCAGTAATTTCTCAGGATACAGCCGGAGCCAAACTTAATTTGTCAACAATAGGTGATGACTTAGAAGATGATGTGACCGATGAAGATATTGAAGTTGCGGAAAGAAAAGCAGACGCCGAAACACAAGCCTTTGCCGCAAAAGAAGCCGCTTTTTTAAAATTACTTAAAAGCAAAGCAAAACATAAAAATCCTTTAGAAAGATATGCCAGCGTAAACCACTTATGGAGTTTAGGTGCTCTTTCATCGGATGAAATTAATTTTCCTAAAACCACATATAGAAGAAACGGTATAAGACCAGAACACATGGTTATCAGAGCAGGCGGCCTAGGCGATGCCCGTTTCAAGAAACAAACAACAATGGGTGAGAACCTACACGATATTACTACAGAATATTTCATTGATAACATTGATATTAAACACGTAGTAGCTCCAGATAAAAGAACAAGAAACACCAACGCTTACGAAATAGACTTTGAAGTTATAGAACCTTACAGCATGGGACAGTTTCTACAAAGTTTACAATTAGCGGCTATGAAAGCAGGGTATAGAAATTATTTAGATTGTCCTTATTTGTTGGAATATAGTGCTGTTGGTTACAAGCAGAGCAATGCTACAGGCGTGTCAGCAGATACTGTATACACAAAGTATATACCTATCAAGTTAAGAGACATGAAGTTTGAAGTTAAGGAAGGAGGATCGACATACGTAGTTGTGGCCATTCCTTGGAACGAAGAAGCATTAACAGACGAAAATCAATCTTTACCTGTTGACGTGGAAATAAGTGGATTTGATCTTGAACAATGCTTACAGAGTGGATTGAACAGCCTAGCAACACAAATTAACACACATTTTCTAAATAGGGCAAAAGAAAACAAATCACCTGTCGAACCAGATGAAATAATGATATTGTTTCCAACTGATTTAGCAAGTTTCAAATTTTCCAGTGTAGAACAAGGTACAGATAACACAGCCTTGTCAGGAGATGCTTTGGAGTTTAGAGATCCTTCGGAAATTGATGTAAATGGAGCCATTGAGTCTATCGGTGGCGTTGGCTTCGCAAAAATGTTTCAAGACAATTCAGACTTTGGAGCTAGAATTATAGAACAACAACAAAACTTTATCGAGAAAAGAACAGGTTTTTCGATTAGAAGAAATAATCTTAGTGAAGCACTGAAGAAAACTTTTGTAAACACAGGATCCGCAGTAAACTACATTGGAAAGAAACAAATATTTACAGGAGATCCATTACAGAGCGGAAACACAAACTTTGCCGTGAACCAGTTTGCCTACGATGAAAAAACAAAAACACTTCGTAGAGGCAGTACAGCAATAGATCCTTCTCAAAGAACAGTTAATTTTACCAAAGGTACAAAGATACAGAGAATTATTGAAGAATTAGTCACCATAAGTGATTTCGGAAAACGCTTGATGGAAGGTGGACCAAGAGCTGACAGTTACGGATTTGTTGATTGGTTTAGAATACAGACAAATGTTTACGTTTTAGATTCTCCACAAACAGAAGGAGCCACAGGTAGGTTGCCTAGAATTTTTGTTTACATGGTAAAACCTTATAGAGTACACAGCAGTACATTTTTAATGCCTAATGATGCTCCTTACGGTTATAACATTATGAGAGCTAGAGCCGAAAAAGAATACAACTATATCTACACTGGCATCAATAAAGATGTTTTACAGTTTGACATTGATTTTAAAACAGCATTCTTTAAATCTATCGCAGGAGATAAAGGAAATAGATCTGCCAGTAACGACTTATCTTCAACAGGAAAGCAATTAGATGAACAACAAAACGAAACGCAAGGAGATCCTAATTCGTTTATAGGTTCAACACCAACTAAATCTAGAGAGATAGGTGTAATAAGGGACACTGAAGCTGGAAACCAAACAGGTGGCGCAGGCAAAGAAAGTCCTGCTGTAAGGGTGGCAAGATCATTCCAAGATGCTCTAGTCAATAGTAAAGAAGATCTTATCAGTGGAACACTAACTATTATGGGTGACCCATATTTTGTGTGTGATAACGGTCTAGGAAATTACAACACAGAAGCAGAAGACTTGCTTTCCATTGATAGATATGGAAACATGAATTATGAAAACGGACAGGTAGACATCATTTTAAATTTTAGCACACCGGTAGATTTAGGAAACAAATACATTGGAATAAAAACTGCTGATTCCTTTTTTGGCATAGTTCCTCAGTTCAGTGGACTTTATTTTGTGTATGCCTTGGTAAGCAGTTGGCGTAATGGACAGTTTACGCAAGAGCTTAAAATTACGAGAAGACCTAATCAAGACGAATCTTATGCTCAATTGAATAAGAAAAAAGTTGATCTTACACTAGAACAGAAAAAGAAATACCAGAGAAATCTAAATGCCGCTTTAGAAAGTGGTAATCCTGTAGAAATAGCAAGAGCTAGAGCAGATCTAAATGCAGATGGTAGAACTAATCCCCTAGAAGTTAAAACTTTTGAATACTATCTTGCTATAGAAAAAGACAAAGCAGAAAAAGTAAAAGCTCAAAAGAAAAGAGAAGAATCATTAACTAAGGCAGGAGAAGATCCTAATAAATGGTTTAACAAAGGCGGAGTACGTTAATGCCATTAGAAAAAAGAACAGCAGGAGCCAATCCTAACAAGTATGGTAAACAAGGTCCATTTGTAGCACGAGTTGTAACACACCTTGATCCTAAGCGTATGGGCACATTAAAGGTTGAACTTTTAACCAACGCAGGTCCGGCTAATGATGCTTTGTTTGAGCCAGGACAACTTTTCACAGCAAAGTATTGTATGCCTTTTTACGGAGTTAACAGCGTTCAAAGCAACACAACAGAATGGGGATATTCAGGGACACAACAGAGTTACGGTTTTTGGGCAGTACCACCTGATCCAGGATCAAAGGTTTTAGTTATATTTGCTGAAGGGTTACCCAATCAATGTTATTGGATAGGATGTATTCAGGACGAATACATGAACAACATGGTTCCTTCTGGAGGACAAATTACTTCTAAGCCTGCTATAGTATATCAAGATCACTTACCTAATGATTTGAAAGGACAACCTTTACCTACAGGTGAATACAACAAAAAGCAAACGGACAAACTAAAAGGCCAAGATCCAGACAAGTTTAAAAGATCTTACAATCCGTTATTTGCTAGAGTACTTGCTAATCAAGGACTGGTGTTTGATACATTGAGAGGACAAACAACTTCCAGTGCTAGGAGAGATACACCAAACACTGTGTATGGCTGGAATACTCCTGGCCCATTAGACAAGCGACCAGGTGCTCCTAAAGGCAAGTATGGACCCGTTGGAGATGCTGTAAACTATTTTAGAAGTAGGCTTGGTGGATCAACATTTACAATGGATGACGGAGATCCTACTATTTTAAGACAAGGACTAGCAGGAAGTACACCTTCGGTTTATTATGATATAGAAGAAAATCCATCAAATGAACCTAAGACAGATCCCACGTTACCTGCTAATGAATTGGTAAGGATTAGAACACGTACAGGACATCAAATACTATTACATAATACAGAAGATTTAATTTACATAGGAAATGCCAAGGGCAGTGCTTGGTTGGAAATGACCAGCAATGGTAAGATAGATATCTACGCAAGTGACAGTATCAATATTAGGACTGAAACAGATCTTAACATCACAGCTGACAGAGATATTAACATTCTAGCTGGAAGAGATTTTAATCTTACATCTCTTAGAGATAAGAAAGTAAAAGTTGGTGTAAACAATGATGTAAGAATAGGAGAAAATGACAAGAAGTCTGTGGGAGTCAATCAAGATTTGAAAGTAAGTGGTGCCAGACAAAAAGCTATAGGAGAAGATGAGGATGTCCAAATAGCCGGTAGTCAAAATACAACTATTAGTGGTAGCTACAGCCTTCAGGTAGCAGGTGACGGAAAAATAGCAATAAACGGAGAGTTTGGTAGTAAGGTAGCTGGTAATTATAGGCAAACTGTTGAATTAGAATATAATTTAAACACAGGAATGTCTAACAAATTTACAAGCGGAGCCGATACAGAAATATTAAGCACAGGAAACCATAAAGAAACTGCGGCACAAATTCACATGAACAGTCCTAGCCAAGTTGCTATTCCTGCTGATAGCATTAGTGATACATTTACTGAACCGGTCACAGGTGACTCGGAAGACAAGACACTAGGACCAGTAGGATCAGATTTAGGAGTTCCTGTAACCACTGATGCGTCAAGGGCGGTTGATGCGGCTGAAGCCAAGACTCCAAGACGTGTTCCTTTACATGAACCTTGGGATCAACACGAAAGTTATAATCCATCAGAATACACACCTGCGGTACAGGAAAGCATAATTCAAACATCACCTTCTTTGCGTAGATCTACTCCTACATTAGAAAAAGAATCAGACATGCCTGAACGTAACAGCACATCAGGAGTGTTTAGAGCAGGAGACACAGATCCTAAGATTGTAGACATAGACAAGGTATTCAAAAGCAACGATGACGGTAAGGTTGGAGTTCAACCTACTGAACCTATATCTGAAATAGAATCTCAAAGATATTTCCTAAGTAGACTAATTAAAGGATTGGGCCTAGACCCTGCCAAGGCACTAACAAGTGGAGCCGCCGGCGGCGCCGGAGAAGCGTTGGCCATGGCTTGTGCCCAAATTAAAGCAGAAAGTAATTTTATTCCTAAGAGTGAAAATTTAAATTACAGTGCGGCAGGGTTGCGAGCAACCTTTAAGATGTTTAGGAAACCAGGAGGATTTGAATTATCAGAACAGTTACACAGAAAGCCTGTTGAGATTGGAAGTGTAGTATACGGAAGTAGGATGGGCAATGGTCCACCTGAAACAGGAGATGGATGGAGATATAGAGGTAGAGGATTGATTCAATTGACAGGAACCGATAATTACAAGTTGTACGGATCATTCGCAGGAATCCCCATTTATAAAAATCCTGAATTAGCAAACGATCCAAAGGTTGCTTGTGAACTTGCTGTGGCATATTTGACCAAAGGACCAAAGGCAGGATTTATCACTTGGACAGATACGAATTTCTCATCACTAGGAAAACAGTTTAAAAATGCCATAGGATATGCTGATCTCGACGGAAGCAAGACAGCCGCTAGGACTCAGTCTGGCAGAGGATTTTGGCAAAGGATTAAGAATGGTGACTTGACACCGTTAGCTGATGTTACACCGCCTAAAGCGATTGACACAGCAGGAGGGGTATCACAGGTACAATAATGCCATTAGTAGCTAGAACAAATGGAAGCAATGATGTTGTAAACACAGGACATGCTATATGTGTAGAGCCAGGAGATATATTCACCTTGACCGGAAGTGATGATGTTTTTGTGGTTGGACACGGAATTCACAGAAAAGACGATTTGAACGAAGAACATACCCATTGTCCTCCCGTGTATTCAACCAAGATAGTTACGCACAGTCCAAATGTGTTTGCTAATGATAAAGAAGTAGCAAGGAAAGATGATACCTACGAGTGTACTGCTTATGTGAAAACTGTAGTACAAACCACGGTATTTGCAAATGAATAAATATTGATATGGAAGACTTATATAAAGAAATAAAAATTACACCACAAAAAACACCAAAGCCACCTGTAAGACAAAAAGCATACAGGGGGTTTAGTACTATCAATCCTGAGAACTCCTCATATCAGCTGTTTGATATAGGTTTGATCAAGCAAGATTTAATAAATCATTTTCAAATTAGGCAAGGAGAGAAGCTTTCAGATCCAACTTTTGGGTGTATGATATGGGACGCCATGTATGAGCCTTTAACTCCTATTCTTAGAGATGCTATCACAAGAAACGTTACAAACATAGTAAATTATGACCCAAGAGTAAGAGCTACAGGAATAAATGTTAGTGAATTTGAAAGCGGGATACAGATAGAGTGTACCTTAACATATTTGAACTATAATATAAGTGAAGAGCTTCGTATACAGTTTGATAGAGATGTAGGAATTTTATAACAGAATTAACCACTCTGATAATTCATTTCAATAAATACTAGCACAATATATAAAGGATTGAAGATGTCATCTACTGATAGACAAAATAGACTGTTACTTGCTGAAGATTGGAACAAAGTATATCAAAGTTTCAGAAACGCTGAATTTAGAAGCTATGATTTTGACTCTCTTAGAAGGGTGATGATATCTTATATTAGGAACAATTATCCTGAAGATTTCAATGATTACATAGAAACATCAGAATTTTTAGCACTCATTGACCTTATAGCATTTCTTGGACAGAACTTATCCTATAGGGTAGACATGAATGCCAGGGAAAACTATCTTGAATTAGCTGAACGTAGAGAAAGTGTGTTACGTCTAGCAAGGCTTTTATCATACAATGCTAGAAGAAATCAACCAGCAAATGGATTACTTAAATTTGATACTGTACAAACTACTGAAAGCATTGTTGACAGTAACGGAACAAACCTAGCAGGACAAACAATTATTTGGAATGATCCTTCAAATACAAATTGGGCAGAACAATTTAGAAGAGTTCTTAATGCGTCTTTACCGAATGAAAACATAATTGGCAAACCAAGAATTAATACAACGATAAATGGTGTGCTTACACAAACATATAAATTTAATCAGGCAGGTGCAGATGTACCCGTATTTGGATTTTCTAAAGGTGTAAACGGTATACCATCAGCGTTTGAAATTGTGTCGTCAGATGTTAATCTTACAAATTTAACAATTGAAGAAGAACCACCAATACCAGGAAATGCTTTCCAATTTTTGTATAGAGAAGATGGAAGAGGAAATGGAAGTTCTAACACAGGATACTTTGCTCATTTCAGACAAGGAAAACTTAATTCAAACGATTTTAACGTAGCCAATCAAATAAGCAATCAAAGAATAACAATTGAAGCTGATAACATCAACGACACAGATGTTTGGTTAATGAAACTTAATAACGCAGGTGTAGTTGATAGTATTTGGACAAAGGTAGATTCCTTAGAAGGTAATAACGCAATTTACAATAGTATTGAAAAAGGCATACGAGATTATTATGTTGTACAAACCAGAGCTGATGATCAAATTAGCATGGTATTTGCTGATGGTACTTTTGGTAACGCACCTAGTGGATCTTTTAGAGCTTTCTACAGACAGAGTGCTAACAGAACTATGCGTATTAGACCTGAAGAGTTGACTGACATAACAATGACCATTGATTATCTGAGCAAGACAGGAAAGACTGAAACTCTTACAATTGGTTTAGAATTAAAAAGTGTAGTTTCAAACGCAACAACTAGTGAGTCAAGTACGAACATAAGAGCAAATGCTCCTTCGACATATTACACACAAAATAGAATGATTACTGGTGAAGATTATAATGTATATCCTTCGTCAACAAATCAAGAAATTGTAAAAGTAAAAGCAATTAACAGAACATCAAGTGGTATTAGCAGATACTTTGATTTGAAAGATGTAACTGGAAAATATAGTAGCACAAACTTGTATGGATCTGATGGTATTTTATATAAAGATGAATATGAAGAAAAGAGAACATTTACATTTTCAAATCAAACAGACATAGAAGGAACTATTGAAAATGTGATACTACCTATTATTCAAGATAGACCAGTAAGCAATTTTTATCTCGGCAACTATGCGAAAATTATTACAACAGATTTGGGTGCCACATGGAATCAAAAAACAAAGTCTACAAACAGTTCATCGGGTTTGTTAGAAAATATCAATTTAGTTGCTTATCAAGTTGGTAGCTTTACAGGTGGTTCATTAAGATTTCTTGAAGCAGGATCGTTGTTAAAGTTTACACCACCGGCAGGATTTTATTTCAAAGGTAAGGGTGAACTTACAAGCAATCAAAGTGAAAAAGGAGCAACAAGTTACAAATGGGTGAAAGTTGTAAGCGTAAATGGAGCAGGTACAACAGTAGACTCGAATACAGGTGATGGAGCAATCGTTGTAAATGATGTGTTACCTGCTAATAGTGTATTACAGGAAGTAAAACCGAAACTAGTAAAAGATCTTACAGCTGATGTAAGGTCACAAATTATTGACCAAGTGTTTAGTTACAAAACTTTTGCTTTACGATACGATCAGTCAAACAGAATATGGCGTGTGATTATAAACGAAAACTTGAATGTTAATGATGTTTTCAGTAATGGTAAAACCGGAGACGTAACAGGAAACCAGCTAGACGCAAGTTGGCTTATTTTATTTCAAACAGACGGTGAAAAATATACAGTCACAAATAGAGGATTGAGATATATTTTTGAAAGTGATACAGAACTTTCTTTTTATTACGATGGACAGAATAAGATTTATGACTCAGCTACAGGACAATTAGTAAAAGATAAAATTTCTGTAATGAACTTTAATACAAAGCCTGATTCCTTGATAAACTTTAACACAGATCAAAATTGGGAAATTGTTAAAGAATATAGGAACCAAGACGGATACGTTAACAGTAAAAAAGTAGAAGTAAGTTTTTATGATCAAAATGATGACGGTTCAATAGATGATCCTGACTTATTTGATGTGATAGTTGCTCCAGCTACAAATCCACTTTTGAAATATGTCTTTACTAAACGTGAAACTAGTAATCAAGGATTTAGTAAATTTAATTACTATCCGCAAAGTGCTGATATAAAAGTTGTTAATACAGAAACGGAGATAGGAGCATATTCTCAGTATAGTGACGGACAAATATTTTATATTATAGATCAACAGAATTTCAAAATTTTAACGTCAAACGCTTTGGTGTTATCAAACGATTACCTTGCTTACATAGGAAGAAGCGATATTAAGTTTCACTATATTCATAGTGCTAATGAAAGCAACAGAATAGATCCAAGTGCTTCTAACATTATTGACATTTATTTGCTTACCGCATCATACGATCAAACCTTTAGACAGTATCTGTCAGGAGCAATTAGCAACATGCCTTTGCCTCCTAGCAGTGATGAACTATTTCAACAGTACGGTACAAATTTAAACAAAGTAAAAGCAATAAGTGACGAAGTAATTTATCATCCAGTGAAATATAAAGTATTGTTTGGTTCTAAATCTACAGAAAATTTACAAGCAACTTTCAAAGTTGTAAAAAATACAGAAAATGTTGTGAATGATAATGATATAAAAGTAAGAATAATATCATCAATCAACAGATATTTTTCACTAACTAATTGGTCGTTTGGAGAAACATTCCATTTTACTGAATTGGCAACTTATGTAATGAATGAATTAGCACCAGACTTAACTAATTTTATCATAGTTCCTAAGTTAGGACAATTATCTTTTGGTAGTTTGTACGAAATCAAAAGTGAGAATGATGAAATTTTTGTTAGCGATGCCACAGTTCAAGATGTAGAAATAATTGATTCGATTACAGCATCAAGAATACAAGCGTCAGGAGCAGTAGTAACAGCTACGAATACCACTAACGCTGGAATACAAAGTCAACCTTTGACTACAACAAGCACATCAACTACAACAAGCACATCAACTACAACAAGTTCAACTTCGTCGACTTCAAGTTCTAGTAGTTCATCAGGTAGTTCGGGAAGTTCAGGTAGTTCTGGTTCAGGCGGATCAGGATCAGGCGGATCTGGTTCAGGCGGAGGAGGTAGTTCTGGCGGCGGTGGAGGCTACGGTTACTAATGGCACAAGATGAAAGCGGAATCCCAGTAGGTAAAAACAATCAAAGAAGATCGGCAGATCTATTACCTAGATATTTCAGAACAGTAGCAAATAAGAAATTTTTATCTAGCACTTTGGATCAAATGGTTCAACCTGGTGCTATTGAAAAGGTTGATGGCTTTGTAGGACGTAAAGACGCAAAAGCATTCAAAACCACAGACAACTATGTCAGTGAAATCAGCAGAGATAGGGACGAATATCAATTAGAACCTGTAGCTGTGGTAGATGATAACTTAGGTAACACTAATTTTTACAGAGATTACAGAGACTATTACAACGCTTTGAAAATAAGAGGCGTTGATATAAGTGATCATAATAGGTTTAACTCACAGGAATATTATGCTTGGAATCCCAACATTAATTGGGATAAGTTTGTAAACTTTAGGGAGTATTATTGGTTACCGGGCGGCCCTGATGCTATTCCTGTATACGGAAGTTTTAGAAATGTAAAAAGCACATTTAAAGTTACAAAGCAGGTTAACGTTGATAACGATGCTTATGTTTTCAATCAAGAAAATCCAACAGGTAATCCTACGCTTACATTATATAAAGGACAAACATATAAGTTTGAAGTAGACACAGTTGACATGCCTTTTAGCATTAGAACATCTGTTGATCTTACTAACGATGACAATTTGTACAACAAGGGTATCACAGGACAGAAAGTTGAAAACGGTGTATTAACTTGGGAAATAGATTTAGAAAGCCCTGGCATATTGTATTATGTAAACGGCAATGATATAGAAGCGTCCGGACTTATTATAATAAAAGATATTATTGACAATACATTTTTAGATGTTGATGCCGATATTATTGGAAAAAAAGATTACACAATGACAAATGGAAAGCCTTTGTCAAATGGAATGAAATTAAAATTCTATGGTAACATTAATCCTTCAAAGTATCAAGATGGATACTGGTATGTTGAAGGAGTAGGAGAATCAATAAAACTTATTTCAGAAGCGGACCTACAAGTTAGTGCTGGATATCTACAAGATGTAGATATAGAATTTGACAATGCTGGATTTGATGATTTACCTTTTGATGATGCTGTTTCCTACGCAAACACAAAAGATTATATAGTTATCAATAGAGGGTCTAACGATAGGAACCAATGGTCAAGGTATAACAAGTGGACACACAAAGAGGTAATTGTTGCTACAGCAGAAATTAACGGCCTAGTGCCAGACTTAGATCAAAATTATAGAGCAACACGACCTATTATTGAATTTGATGCTGGTATAAAATTATTTGATTTTGGAACTTTTGCTAAACAAAGTGTTGACCTTGTTGATACTGTAACCAAAGATGTATTCAGTAACATAGAAGGAGCAACAGGTTACTTTATTGATGGCACAGAATTAGTTAAAGGTATGCGTGTTCTATTTACAGCAGATCCTGATTCGTTTGTTGCTGGAAAAATATATGAAGTTGATGTTATTAGCCACAATAGCAGATCTCAAATTACTTTAAAAGAAACTGCTGATACTACACCTCTAGAAAATGAAACAGTGCTTGTTAAAGCAGGTACACTTTACAAAGGTACAATATTTTATTATAATGGTACAACTTGGAAACA
>Ga0163111_10001110_pt1 | contig 16312 bp, 14 predicted proteins | sample CRUFie1St18metaG_FD_109645 | JGI IMG/M metagenome (GOLD analysis project Ga0163111, IMG submission 109645) | Marine microbial communities from the Costa Rica Dome - CRUD Field 142mm St18 metaG | ecosystem: Environmental > Aquatic > Marine > Oceanic > Photic zone | place: Costa Rica: the Eastern...
CAATTATCAATTTGAAGAACTTTCATCCATCTTCTAGATTTATATCTATAAGCTAAAAGTACTCCTTTCAGGAAATAATCAGCTACTAATGTCGCGTATATCCATTCAATAGACAATCCAAGTTCATAAAAAATATAGGCCAAGGGAACCCGGACAAGTACAAGTCCTATTAGAGTTATGATGAGTGGGGATTTAGTATCACCCGCACCTCTCACAGCACCTCCAATCGAAAATTCTATTGCCATGAAAGGTTGCATAATTCCAAGAAGCCAGACAAATACAACTGCCTTGTTAATAACATCTATGTCATCAATAAAGAATCCAGCAAGATCTCTAGAAAAAATAGCTAAAATGATTCCTAAAGTTCCCATCGAAAGCATAGTCATACCGGCTGCCCTAAAACCTGAGGCATAAGCACTGTCTGGATCATCAGCTCCGAGATGCTGGCCAGTAAGGGTAGCGCCGGCTATAGCAAAACCATTTCCTACAGTAAAGGAGACCATTAAAACATTGACACCGATATTGTACGCAGCCACTGCATCTGTTCCATACAAAGCTACAATCCAGAAAAAAGACAGCATACCAAATTGAAAGATAAATGACTCAAGTCCTGCCGGATAACTAATTGATACTAATTGTCGCAATCTTTCATAGGTCATTGATCCTGCTTTTCCTATTTGTACAGCAAGCTTTTTTCCAAACCAAAGTCCTAGTACAAGGATAGAATTAAATGTAAAAGCTAAACCTGCGGCCAAAGCTGCACCAACAACTCCCATATCAGGCATTCCAAAACGACCTTCAACCAATCCTATCAGTAATACAATGTTTACAATATTTGTTAGCAATCCAATATACAAAGGTGTTTTGGCATCTCCTGCGGCTCTTTGAGCTGTTCCAAGAACCATTGAAATAGCAAAAACAGGAGTAAAACCGACTAATATTTGAGTATAAGTTATGGAAAGTTCTTTAGAAGCCTCGTCTAGTCCGAAAAGGCCTATCATCCCATCTGCACCGAGCCATAAAAGAATTACTGTAAAGAACGAGATAAGTAAGCACAGCCCAAGGGAAGCTCGAGTAACTTGAGCAGCTTCTAGAGCATCTCCAGAACCGATTGCTCTAGCCACTAGTGCAGTTGTTCCAGCCATAATGGCCATTAGTAAAGCTTGAAAAACCCAAAAGATCCTTTGACCTGTTCCTACTGCAGCTACAGCTTCAGCACCCAATGATCCTACTGCTTTGATGGCAACGAGACCTACCGACGCAAAGAGTAAGTTACTTAAAATGGATGGCCACGCTAGCCCCCAAACGCTTAGAGACTCAGGATGAGTAATCTCAGCAGATTCTTTCTTGATCTGTCTATTTTCAATTTCTGTGGGCATAAAAAAGGCTGTTATAGTAGCACATTCGATATAACGTAATATGGCTAAGCTTTACTTTAATTATTCCTCGATGAATGCCGGCAAGTCCACTATGTTACTTCAAGCAAATCACAACTATCTAGAAAGAGGTTTGATGCCGGTAATTTACACCTCGCATCTTGAAAATAGATTCAGTGAAAATGAGATAGTATCGAGGATTGGTTTAAAGCATAAATCCAATATATTCACAACAAAAACAAATATTTATAAAGATATATCAAAGTTATCTGATAAAGTTTCTGTTGATTGCCTTCTAATAGATGAAGCTCAATTTTTAACTAAAGATCAGGTCAAACAATTAGGAATAATAGTCGATAAATTGGATATACCGGTTATGACTTTTGGCATTAGAACAGATTTTCAGGGAAACTTGTTTGAGGGAAGTAAATACCTGCTAGCTTGGGCCGACAATCTCAAAGAGATTAAAACCATTTGTCACTGCGGGAGAAAAGCTACGATGGTTTTAAAAATAAATTCTAGCGGCAAGATTATTTTAGAAGGAACCCAAATCGATATTGGGGGTCAAGAAAAGTATGTATCCGTTTGTCGAAAACATTTCTTTGAGAAAAATATAGGCACTAATTAAAGGATACCTACCATAAATCCTGTTAGACAAGATGCCAGCAAGGCGGCCCATAAAGCTTTTCCAGATACAGAGATAAGGTCTGCTCTTCTTTCAGGAATCATTGCACTCATGCCGCTTAATAAAATTCCAACGCTACTAAAATTAGCAAAACCACATAAGGCATATAGCATTATTAATCTACTTCTTTCGCTGAGCTGATTATCCATATCAGCGAGATATACATATGCAACAAATTCATTTAGAGCTGTTTTAATCCCTAACAATTGACCGGCAAATAAAGCTTCATTCCATGGAATACCCATGAACCATGCCAAGGGGATGAAAACATATCCTAAGATTAACTCAATGCTTAAAGGTTCTCCATTGAAGTTAGGAAACAGACCAAGGATGGTATTCAATAAAAATACCAAAGCCATGACAACTATTAACATTGCAGCAATGCTCAAAAATAGCTCTAATCCGCTTTTAGTGCCACTAGTAACGGCATCCATTGTACTTGAATAGAGCTTCTCAGACTTAACCTCAGGAAACTCAGTTTTTGTTTCATCGGGTATGATTATATTCGCATACATAATTGCAGCAGGTACAGATATCAAAGAAGCAGTTAGAAAATGACCTATCAAACCAGGACCATAAATCGGGGTTAAAATTGTTGTGTAGACAACCATTACCGATCCCGCAATAGTTGACATGCCAGCAGTCATTATGACCAAAAGCTCATGCCTGGTCATTTTGGATAAATACGGCCTAATAAGTAGAGGTGCTTCAACTTGGCCTAAAAAGACATTTGCAGTTGCTCCTAAACCAATTGGTCCTCCAACATTTAGAGGTATTTTAAAAAGTAGAGATAGGCTATTCACCAACAAAGGTATAACTCTCCAGTACCATAGTACTGCTGAGATAGCAGACATCAAAATAACAAGGGTAAGTCCTCCGAAAGCAAAAATAAATGTCCCAGCAGGATTGTCAATATCGAAAGGAGCATTTGGGGCACCGTCGGCAAGATAGCCAAATACAAAACTAGTTCCATAATCATTAGCTGCCTTCAAAACCATTACCCCTTCTGTTAGAAAATTAAATAGTTCATTTACTATTTCCAATTTCGTTAACAAAATTGCGAGACCAAGCTGTATGAGTATGCCAAATACAAAATATCTTACTCTTATAGCTTTAATATTCTCACTGAATGCGGCACCTAATAGGAGCAAACCAAATAAACCAATTGTGGGTTGTAAATATTCCATTAAGAGTAATGTTTATTTTAGTTATCGTTCACCCAGTTAAGATCTTAGTTCTACCCATCGAATCTCTTAATGCATCGGGTATCGATACTGATCCATCAGATTCTTGAAAATTTTCTAATATAGCAAGAACAGTCCTACTTAGTGCCAAACCAGATCCATTTATTGTGTTAAGAAGTTCCGTCTTTTTTTCCGTTTTATGACGCCATCTGGCTTTCATTCTTCTTGCCTGAAAATCTCTAAAATTTGAGCATGATGATATCTCTCTATAATTTTGTTGTGAAGGAACCCATACCTCTAAGTCATAAGTCTTAGCGGCAGAAAAGCCTATGTCGCCTGAACAAAGGGAAACTACCCTATAAGGTAACTCAAGAATCTTTAATATATTCTCAGCATGATTTGTAAGTTCTTCAAGTGATTCATTAGAATCCGAAGCCTCAACGGCTTGAAAGAGCTCAACTTTTTCGAATTGATGAAGTCTCATTATACCTTTTGTATCTTTACCATAACTGCCAGCTTCACTTCTGAAACAAGGCGTATGGCAAACATATTTAATTGGAAGCTTCTCTGAATCTAAAATCTGATCTCTTAATAAGTTTGTGACAGGAATTTCAGCGGTTGGGGTAAGGTAAAAATCATTTTTCCCATCAATTTTGAAAAGATCCTCTTCAAATTTAGGGAGTTGTCCGGTTCCTATAAGCGAATCTTTATTAACTATGTAGGGTACATAAACCTCTTCATAACCATGTTGTGAAACGTGAGTATCGATCATAAGATTAATGAGAGCTCTTTGTAGATGGGCGATCTCATTTTTCAATACTTTGAATCTTGAACCTGTGATCTTAACACCTGCCTCCATGTCAATTTCAGTTTCTTGTCCTAGAGATAAATGATCTTTTGGAGAAAACGAGAATTCTTTTGGTTCTCCAATTTTTCTCAAGATTGCATTGGAAAATTCATCGTCTCCTACAGGAACGTCATCATCAATAAGATTAGGTATAGATAAGACGAAATTTTCAATCTCTTCCATTAATTGATCAAGGTCCTTGCTTTGTTCTTTTATTTGCGCAGTTATAAGGGATGCTTTTTCCTGAAGAGCGGAAGAATCATTAGAATTCTTCTTAGCAATGCCTATTTCTTTGGATAAATCGTTGAGTTCAGAACGAAGATCTTCAGTTTGTCCTTGTAGAGATTTTCTCCTTGTTTCTAGATTGATCCATGTACTTTCGTCAAATACATACCCTCTCCTTTTCAAATTAGAGATTACTTCTTTAATATTATTTCTGAGTAATTTAGGATCTAACATGGAAGCATTTTAAATTAATCTTAGTGATAAACGATATCTATTCCTTGTGGAATTTCCATAACTAGCTCTGAGTCATCGAATTTTTCCCAACTTATTTCTGATAACTTTATAGTTACCTTTTGTTCAAAAGTGTCGCTGTACGAGAAGGACTTTAGTTCGTTTCCAGTAAAGTTGATGTTCAAATTTTCTATAAAACTACTTTCATCAATAGGAGCAAGCCGACAAGAGAGAAAATTAACTTTCTTTTCACAGGATTTTACCTCATACAACTTTTTTAACTCTTCAATATTAGAAATAAATATGTTGATTGGCGTATCTTGAAAAAATTGTTCTTTAGGAACAATATCAACCTGTTCGAGTTCTAAATCTAACTTATAAAAAAAAGTATCATCCGCAGAAATTATTTCCTTTATTGGCTCGAAATATTCAATCTTAAAAGCTCCCTTTCTAGTAGCTTTGATAATTCCATTAATGGTTCGCTCTTTATCTTTCAGAGAAGTTGTTTGTAAAAATTTTGCAGAGAAAAATTTTTTTTCATCAAAATATGAAAACAAATTTTCTTTCTGAATTTCTGACGAAAGGTCAAATAAACTCGAAAACATCAATGTCGCTAGAATTATCTTTTGCCTCATGTGTCGGTTATTATAATTCTTGGAATAAAGTGGTCATATTCAAGAAAAGTTTAGATCTAATTAATCCTCTACAGGAGGCGGAATCAAAACTTCCCGATTTCCATTTGAAGCCATGGGGCTCAAAACTCCAGCCTCTTCCATAGTTTCAATCATTCTAGCCGCTCTGTTGTATCCTATTCTTAATCTTCTTTGCACAGCAGAGATTGATGCTCTTCTAGATTGTGCAACAAATGCTACTGCTTCGTCGTAAAGCTCATCCTTTTCACCGTCTGTATCTTCATCTGAAGCAATTCCTGGCATACCAGTTACAGAGCCTTCGTCTTTTGTAACTTCGTCAAGATATTCGGCCTTACCTCTTTGCCTCCAGTCATTAGCAACTCTTTGGACTTCATCGTCTCCCACAAAAGCTCCATGAACTCTTTGGGGAATTGATGTCCCAGGAGCGAGATAAAGCATATCTCCTTTTCCCAGAAGTTGCTCAGCTCCACCCTGATCAAGAATAACTCTAGAATCCATTTTCGATGCAACTTGGAAAGCTACTCTTGAAGAGATATTTGCTTTGATTAATCCTGTTATAACATCCACAGAAGGTCTTTGTGTAGCTAAGAGCATATGAATGCCGGCAGCTCTAGCCTTTTGAGCTATTCTAGCAATTAATTGTTCAGCAGTTTTGCCGACAACCATCATAAGGTCGGCTAGCTCATCGACAGCCAAAACTATAAGTGGCAACTCTTCAAGATCTGGAGCCTCTTCTCCTTCTTGTGCTTCATTAATTTTCCAAGTTGGATCTTTAATTGGTTCACCTTTAGAAATAGCTTCACCTACTTTTTTATTGTATCCATTTAGGTTTCTAACTCCTAAATGTGCCATTAGCTTATATCTTCTCTCCATTTCATTTACACACCACCTAAGTCCACTAGAAGCTTCTTTCATATCTGTAATGACTGGTGCCAAAAGATGAGGTATGTCTTCATATACTGAAAGTTCTAGCATTTTAGGATCAATAAGAATCATCCTTACTTGTTCAGGACTTGCTTTGTACAAGATACTTATAAGCATTGCATTGATTGCGACAGATTTTCCTGATCCGGTAGTTCCAGCAACTAAGAGATGAGGCATTGAGGCTAAATCTGCAACAATTGCAGATCCGCTGATGTCTTTACCTAACGCAACAGTAATAGGACTCTTGGACTCATCATACGTTTTGCTCGAAAGAACCTCACTAAGAAGTACTGGCTGCCTATCTTCTCTGGGCACCTCAATACCTATAGTGTCTTTTCCTTCAATGACTTCTACAATCCTTACACTTGTTTTAGCAAGAGATCTGGCGAGGTCTTTACTGATATTTGAAATTTGATTTACCTTTAGTCCGCTTGGAAGTTTTAGCTCAAGCCTAATTACTACTGGACCTGGCTGTATAGATTCTACTTCGACATCTTTGATATTGTATTCAGCCAACTTCGAAACAACTAACTCCCCAAGCCTTCTGAGTGAATCCTCAGAAGTTTCATCAGAAAATTCCTGCTTTTTTTCATCGAGCAGGGAAAGTTTTGGGGGCACGGAAGATTCTTTATATTCAAAGAGTTCAGCTTGTTTTTCCTCCTCAACTCGTTTGCTCGTCTCTATTGCAGGCTTTGGCTTAATGACCTCAACTGGCTTTGACTGTTCTTTCGCTTTCGAACTTAAAATTACTTTCTCCTGCCTTTCAATTTTTTCCCTACGCAGTTTTTGCTTTTCTTTCAACAAAGAAAGATATTCGGAAAGCTTTAAACCAAGAGAGGAGCTTGATGAAAGAAGAAGTTCTTGTATTTTGGTAATTAAGGCTACCCATGAAACTTCCAAAGACAATGTTAAACCTAATAATAGACTCGTAATGAAAAATAATAAGCTTCCAATAGAGCTCAAAGGAACTATAAATACAGATGAGACTCTAGAACCAATCAAACCTCCGCCTTCTTGAGGTAGAAAGCTTGATCCAGGTTCCATTAATAAGGCAAGTAAAGTAGATCCAGATATAACAACCAAAATCCACCCAAAGATTTTTAATCCTAGAAGTCCAGTATAGATATCAGAAAAAGGAATCTTGTTTCTTGATAAGAAAAAATGCCTAACCAAAGGCCATAAGAGCCAATAAACCAATATATAGGACATGTAACCAAATATGGTAAGAAGAAAATCACTTAAATATGCTCCCCAGCTTCCTACGGCATTTGCGACCTCGATATTTTCCACGGCATTACCTGAAAAAACTTGACTATTCCAACCAATATCTCGAGGAGAAAAGGTGGAAAGCGCTAAAAAAACAAAAATCCCTAAAAAACCTTGGATAATCAGCCAAGAGTCGAGGATGAGTTTATTGAGGCGAATACGTGAAACCGATACTGCTTGGTTCGATGATTTTTTTGTTGCTTGAGACTTTTTTACCACTAACAAATCTAAGTTTTACCTATTGTATAGATTATTCAGTAGATGTTCTAATCAGAATAAGAAATTTTTTGGTATATCTATATAATTAAGGGTATGGACAACTTAAAGAGAAAGCTTGTAATTTTGGGATCTGGACCTGCCGGTTATACTGCAGCTGTTTACGCAGCAAGAGCCGGTTTAGAACCTTGCCTAATCACCGGAATGGAACAAGGTGGGCAGTTAACAACCACAACAGATGTTGAAAATTGGCCAGGTGATAGCGATGGCCTACAGGGACCAGAACTAATGGATAGAATGCTCAAGCATGTAGATTCGTTGAATGTTGAAGTTATTTTCGATCATATAGAAAGCTCTGACCTTTCAAGTAAACCATTCAAATTGATCGGAAATGTGAATTCTTATGAATGTGAATCTTTAATTATCTCAACGGGGGCTTCCGCACAATATCTTGGGCTCGAAACAGAACAGAAATATATGGGCAAAGGTGTAAGTGCTTGCGCAACTTGTGACGGTTTCTTCTATAAAGACAAAGATGTGGCGGTAATAGGTGGAGGGAATACTGCTGTTGAGGAGGCATTGTACTTATCAAATCTATGTTCTTCGGTAACATTGGTTCATAGGAGAGATGCGCTTAGGGCAGAAAAAATATTACAAGAAAGGCTTATAAAAAAATCGAATGAAGGAAATGTGAATATAATTTGGGATCACGAACTTGTGGAAGTGCTCGGCGATGACAACGTCGTGAACGGAATAAAAATAAAGAGTACGAAAGATTCGAGTGAAATAAAACTAGATCTTGCAGGGCTATTCATTGCAATTGGTCATAAACCGAATACAGATTTATTCATTAATCAATTAGAAATGGAAAATGGTTATTTAAAAATAATATCAGGCACTGATGGAAACAGTACCGGAACAAGCATTCCGGGAGTTTTTGCAGCCGGCGATGTATCTGATCACATCTATAGACAGGCAATAACCTCAGCTGGCTCAGGATGTATGGCAGCATTAGATGCAGAAAAGTATCTCGCTGAAAATTAAAAATGAAATTCTTAAAAATTCAAAAAGAAGGTGATATTTCTATCGTCACTATAAATAGACCTGAATCAATGAATGCTTTAAGCACAGAAGTTTTGAGAGAATTTTGTTCTCTTCAAGATTATTTTCGTCAAGATTTAGAAACACGTGTCGTAATTTTTACGGGTGAAGGGGATAATTTTTCTGCCGGTGCGGACCTTAAAGAAAAAGCTCAGTTGTCTACAAAACTTGAATCGTGGAGAAGTAATTTTGGAAAACCCGCAATTAAATCTATTTTAGATATTGATCAAATTACGATCGCAGCGATTAAAGGGTATTGTTTAGGTGGAGCAGCCTGCATTGCAACAGCATGTGATTTTCGTATTGCCGCCCAAGATTCTTTATTTGGATATCCTGAAATAAACTTAGGAATAAACCTCAATTGGTTAGGCTTACCACTAGCTGTACGCCTTATTGGTCCGGCTAGAGCAAAAAAGATGGTTATTGGTGGTGATAATGAAAATGCTGATACCCTTCTATCCTGGGGCCTTTATGATGAGATTTGCTCATCAGAAATTTTAATGGAAAGAACTTTTGAAATGGCGCGCCACTACGCATCAAAATCACCCATTGCAGCACAAATGATAAAAAGAAGTGTGAATAACTTAGTCTACAAAAACGATGAATCAATAATGCATATGGACTATGATCAAACACTCCTCACTCACGAAACACTCGATAGAAAAGAGGCTGTCACCGCTTTTTTTGAGAAGCGAGACCCCGAGTTTAGGGGTGATTGATTAAGCTGACTTAGTATTTAACGCTTTCTTAGCCTCTTCGTATTCGTCTACCAAAGCGTCAACTGCATTTAGTACAGTAGGAACATCGTGCAAGTTTCCAATGCCTTGTCCAGAGCCCCAAATATCCTTCCAAGCTTTTTTCTGATTATCCCCGCCCATACCGGAGCTACCAAAGTTCATATCATTTTTATCTGCATAAGGTAAGTTATCGGGATCAAGTCCAGCATTAACAACGCTTGGTTTAAGATAATTTCCATGGACACCAGTAAAAGTTGGCGAATACATAATGTCATTTGCAGTGCTTTCAACAATCATATCTTTGTAACCTTGAGAAGCATTAGCTTCTTGCGTAGCAATAAATCTTGTTCCAATATAAGCAAAATCAGCTCCCATAGCTTGTGCTGAAAGTATTGAGGCACCATGAGAAATACTTCCTGAAAGTGCGACAGGACCATCAAAAAATTCACGTACTTCTCTTACAAGTGCAAAAGGACTTAATGCACCTGCGTGTCCTCCTGCGCCTGCACATACTAATATTAGTCCGTCTGCTCCTTCGTCAACTGCTTTCTTAGCATGTCTTATATTTATAACATCATGCATAACAGCACCGCCATAACTATGGACTGCATCTACAACAAATTTAGGAGCCCTCAAGCTTGTTATGATTATTGGTACTTCATGTTCAACACAAACCTCCATATCATGCTCGAGACGATTATTGGAGTGATGACAAATTTGATTGACTGCAAATGGTGCTACAACCTGATCAGGATTTTTTTCCTTATATTCTGATAATTCCTTTTTCATCATAGAAATCCACTCAGTTAACTTTTCCTCAGGTCTTGCATTAAGAGCGGGGAAAGAACCCACTACTCCAGCCTTACACTGTGCTAAAACCAATTCAGGGTAAGATACAGTGAATAATGGTGCTCCAATGACTGGTATTCTAGTTCTTTCCTTTAAGTAATTAACGACGTCCATATTCTTCCTCAGTAATTATTGATTTGATACCCAAAAAACAGCAGCTGCTACAAGACTTAGAATTATAACAACTGCAGCGATAGCATCTAGCTTGCTATCTTCTTGTCTCATTTGTTCCTTTTCTTCTTCTGTATGCTCGTTTGACATAAGCAGTTTTACGATTCTAAATTAACAAGTACCCTACCTACTTGGTTACCTTCTAGGATAGTAGAAATTTCCTTTTCTAGATCTTCCAGTTTTACCTCATTTACGAGACCTGAGAGGTCTAAGTGCCAATCCGCTGCAAAGTTTTCCCATACTTGTGCTTTCCTATGAAGAGCGATCTCAACAGAATCTATACCTAATAAAGCATTACCTCTCAAGATAAAAGGAAATATAGAGCTTTCAAAAGATGGTCCTCCAACTAATCCACTACAAGCTACAGCACCTCCCGGTTTTAAAGATGCTAATAACAGGGACAATATGTCACCACTTACCACATCGACTCCAAAATCCCATATTGGTTTTCCAATAGGCTTTCTTGAAACCTCTGACAATTCCTCGCGAGAGATTATCTCTGCTGCTCCTAGATCACTAAGCAATTTTTTTTGATCTTGCTTACCAGTAACCGCAGTAACTTCAGAACCTAACTTCGCAAGAAGCATTAAAGCGATTGATCCTACTCCTCCAGTTGAGCCAGTCACTATACTTTTTGACTGAGTAAAATCCTCTGCTAAATTAAAATCCGAAAGTGCCTGGACTGATAGGCCGGCCGTTAATCCTGCTGTACCGAGACTCATTGATTCTTTTTCACTTAAACCATCGGGGAGCTTTATTGCCCAAGTAGACGGTACTCTTATGTATTCACCAAATCCGCCAGATGTATTCATTCCGAGATCGTATCCAGTAACTATTACACTGTCACCTTCCTTAAATTCTTCATCCGCAGATTCTGTTACCTTACCAACTGCATCAATGCCAGGTACATGAGGGTAATTTTTTGTAACGCCAGGAGCGCCTGATGCTGAAAGTGCGTCTTTGTAATTGAGAGATGAATATGCCACCTTTATGAGTAACTCACCCTCAGGAAGGGAATCTATAGATTTTTCAATTATTGAAAGTTTGTTTCCTTGATCTGTCTTTACAGATTCTAGAGCTTTAAATGTATTCATGATAAGAAGCGGTCTCTGTTAATTAAGTCGTAAAATTTTAGAACTAATTTTTCTAAAACCAAATGCATGGAGAAAGCAAATTTTTCGGATAAATTTTTCTTTTCTACAAATTCAATTTCAAAAAGGTTAACATCTTTAGAAAGTCCTACGAGATAATTATCTGAGGTTTCAATGGAGTCAATAAGTCCAACTTCAATTGCTTCCTTACCTTGCCAAACTTCTCCTGTTGCAACAACGTCAGTGTCAACTTGTGGTCTTTGTTCCTTAACAAAATCCTTAAAAATTAAATGTAAATCTTCCAAATCTGACTTGAATTTTTTCCTTCCTTCATCAGTATTTTCTCCAAGTGTAGTCAATGTTCTCTTAAACGCCCCGGCAGTATGCATCTCAAAATCAATTGAATTCTTCTTTAGTAATCTGTGAAAATTCGGAAGTTGAGCAATGACTCCAATTGACCCAACGATAGCCCAAGGTGCTGCGATAATTTTTGAGGCGACACAAGACATTAAGTAACCACCGCTTGCGGCTACTTTATCTATACAAACAGTGAGACTGATCTCATTATCTACTAATCTTTTGAGTTCAGCAGCGCATAAACCATATGCGTAGGCAGAGCCACCCCCGCTTTCAACTCTTATAACCACTTCCTTGCAAGGAGTTTCAGACAAGAGAATAGAGTTAATCTCCTGCTTAAGCTTTTCAACTTCTGTCGCTTGAATGTCTCCTTTAAAATTTAAAACAAAAGCTGAATCTCGTTTTTCACTGTCTTTATTTTTACTCTTTTTTTTCTTTTCCTTAGATTGTTCTTTATTGAATTGTTTTAATTCCTTCGCATTCAACAGGGAGCTCTTTACAGCATTACCCATTGACTCAAACTTTTCTGATAGATTTGTGATAGTAAGTTTACCTTTCGGTTGGCTTTTACTTTTTGACGAACCAATAATTAGCAGTAAAGGAACCGTTATTGCCAAAGCAATAGTGAACACCTTTAATAAGAATACTAAATAATCTGTAAGAATTTCCATTTATTTTGGTTGCATTCTAATTGCACCATCTAATCTTATAGTTTCTCCGTTAAGAAAAGGATTTTCCACTATGTGTTTTGTCAACGAAGCAAATTCTGCAGGCAAACCTAGCCTTTTAGGAAACTGCGTCATTTCTATCAATGGATTTCTTACGCTGTCAGGTGCCATGCCCATGAGCGGAGTATCGAAAATTCCAGGAGCAATAGTATTTATTCTTATCCCCATTCGGGCTAAATCTCTTGCAATGGGTAGTGTCATCCCGACAACTCCACCTTTACTGGCACTATAGGCTGCTTGACCAATCTGACCATCAAAAGCAGCGACTGATGCAGTATTTATGATGACACCACACTCTCCGTCACCGTTAGGTTCATTATTGCCCATTGCAACTGCTGCTAATCTAAGTACATTGAAGGTTCCATTTAAATTAATATCAACAACTGTTTTGAAATAATCTAGAGGATGTGCGCCGTCTTTACCTACAGTTTTACTGGCACTGCCGATTCCCGCACAATTTACTACTATATTTAAGGCTTCAAAAGTTTCTACGGTCTTATCAATAGCGGACTGAACAGAAGATTCATCAGTTACATTTGCTATGACGTAAGCGGCATTGGACCCTAGATTTTCTACAGCGCTCTTGGCATTGTCTTCATTAAGGTCAAGAAGCATCACTTTACAACCAGATTCTATCAACACTTCTGCGGTTGCGAGCCCTAAACCAGATGCGCCACCAGTAATTAAAGCTACTTTATTTGAAATTTCCATTATCTCTCCTATTGGGTAGTAATTTTAGGTTCGTGATATTACACGATAAGAATGAAAAATACATGAAGAGAATGATTTCAATTGCCAAAAAAATATCTCATGCACAAAAAAAGTGCAAAAGTTCTAATAAAATAAAGGAATATATTGGCATGTAAATTGCATATTAAGTTTTATTAATTAAAACTTTAAAGGAGTTTAGATGAAAAATTTTATTAGATTTATATCAATTGCTGGATTTTCAAGTCTTTTCTATTTGCATTCTGCTGAATTTGAAAGCAATGTTGCAATTTCTAGCGACTACATCTGGAGGGGGATGACTCAAACAGCCGAAGAACCAGCGATTTCCGGTGGTTTCGATATCGCTGGAGAAAATGGACTTTATTTTGGCACTTGGGCTTCGAATGTGGAGTTCGGTGATGGTGCTGCGCTCGAACTTGACTGGTACGCTGGATATGCAGGAGAGATGGAAAGTGGACTAAGTTATGACATCGGATATCTTGCTTACACTTATCCAGGTGAGGATTCCCTCGATTTTGAAGAAATATATTTAGGATTAGGCTACAGCTACTTTGGGATTACTTTCTCATCAGGTCAAGACGACGCTCCTGATAATACTGAATTCTCAGCCGCTATTGGCGAAACAGGTTTAGGTGTGACTTATGGAGATTATGAAGATGTAGGTGAATATACAATCATCAGCTACGAACTACCTATTGCAATCGCAGGGCTCGGTATTTCTCTAGCTTGGAATGATTTCAGTGCTGATGACGCTAGCGGTCTTATGGACGAAGATACATTCGTAATTTCGTTTTCTATGTAACTCTTAACTCCCCGTTGAGTAGCATCTTAGATTCCCCAATCTTGATGCTTTAAAGGCCAGACGAAAGTCTGGCCTTTTCTTTATTTATAAGAGGTCTAGCATAAATTTCGAGAAATTCTTTTTGTTTTGATTCCTCTAAATCTTTAAACCTCTCTTTGAGAACTTTTACGGAATTACTATTTTCGATTGATGAATCAAATAAGGGAGAATTGAAATTGGATTTATCTAATAAAAATGCTGCAGCCTGCGACGAAGGCCATATAAAGTAGTTCTGAATAATCTCATCTTGGATTAAGTTTGATAATTCTTCTGTATTCTCTATTTCAGAGGTAATGGGGCTGCAAATATGCAGATGAACCTTGCCCTTATAACCAAAAATACCCGTTGTCATTTCTTCAAGATCATTCTGATTAATCTTCTCACTAGACCAGTCTTTTTGAAAGTCCCAACCTACCGCCTTAACCTTGTCCAATGGATCGTATTCATACGAAATGGCTACGGGAGTTAAGTTAATACTTTGAACCCATTTTTTTAATGGAACACGTTTTCTTTGTTCTAGATAGAGCATTTTTAAAACGCTCTCGTCGGTAAAATCATTTCCATCATTAGCCCTACCCTCTTTTTGAGCAATCCAAATACTTTCTCCATCATTAAACAAAGAATGATTAATATAAGCTGATAATTTTGAAAGTTTTCTCATTGTTTCTTTGACGCCCTGAATATTTCTATGCACGACAAAACTTTTATTCAGTCTCATCAATATTTCTGCAAAACCTCCATCTAATAAGTTATCGCCAATGGCTATTCGAACTGTTTTGAGCCTTTGAGAAAATAAAAGGTAATTCAAAAAAGCTGCGTCAAGTGAGATATCTCTGTGATTGCTGATGAAAAGAGTTGGTCTATCTTGAAGATTTTCTAAACCACTAAAAGAAAAACCATCTGTAGTCTTATCAATCATCTTTTTTACAAAAGGGGCCATCCTGTTTTGAAATTCAACTATTGAGTTGCAATTTGTAAAGATCCTTTTAAATTGCTTTTTTGTGTATAACTTTAAAAAACCTGAGAGGATGTTTGGGGTATTAGGATAAATCAGCTTAGATATATAGTCGTGAAACTTATCATCAGATTGTAATTTCAAAAGCATGGGCGCTACTTGATCATCAGAATAAGAACTTATATCAGAAAATTCCATTGCTAATCAACGGACTCTAAGAAATTTAGAATTTCTTTTGAAACCTGTGAAGGTTGTCTATAAGTTATATCATGAGTTCCTTCCTCTATAGAAATTAATTTCCCATCTGGAAATATCCTCTGAAACTCTAAAGAACCAGAAAAAGGAACTACGCCATCTTGCTTTCCCCATAAAGCAAGCATTGGAATCTTCTTAGTGCTTAGGCTTTCATACATGTCTCTTACATCAAACAAATTAAAATTTCTGATTGTTGACAGAAGTGCCTCATTAAAACCCCTGTATTGCAATTGTTCGTTGAAAAGAGGGACAAATTCATCCTCATTAATTGACAAAGGATCATCACTAAATCGAGTTTCAGACATGTTACCAATACCATATAAACGGTCGCCAAAAACTCTCCAATACCAGTCTCCAAGAATAGGCATTGTTGTCCAGGATCTTAGATCAGGTATGGACTTACTAAAACCCGCTGGAGCAATAAGTGAAGCACTTTGAGTTTCCTCGTAATATTGCTCTGCATAATAGCCAACAATGGGACCGCCCATGGAATATCCTACTAAGTGAATCTTCTCTTGAATCTTCTGAGATAAGATAAGCTCTCTTAATGTTTCTAGATAAAGGTATTTATCATATTTAACACTAGGTCTTTCGGAGTAACCTCTTCCAAAGTGATCATAAACAAGGACTTTATATCCAGAATTTGTGAAATTATCTAACAATCCTCGCCACACAAAACTAGGAGTCGAAAAACCATGTACTAACACAATAGTGCCTTTGATTTCCTCGTTTCCTTTTGGAAGAAACCACTCAAAATAAATATTTCCTCGAGATAACTCTACCCAAGAACCGCTATCGGGAAGATTTTGCTCAGAGATTTTCTTTAGACCATAAATTTTATAGATATAGGGTAGTGTCAAACTTATCACTATTATGCTGAGTAAAATAAAA
>Ga0163111_10001111_pt1 | contig 16311 bp, 8 predicted proteins | sample CRUFie1St18metaG_FD_109645 | JGI IMG/M metagenome (GOLD analysis project Ga0163111, IMG submission 109645) | Marine microbial communities from the Costa Rica Dome - CRUD Field 142mm St18 metaG | ecosystem: Environmental > Aquatic > Marine > Oceanic > Photic zone | place: Costa Rica: the Eastern...
CATCTGTGGAGGTATAAACCACTCGACCACCACCCTCAGATACAGTTTCATTCTCAGGAATAGTAACGCCACCTTTACGGGGTAATGCGCTAGCAATCGTGAGACCAGCACCAACAAATTCAAATGTATATGAGGATGCAAGAATCAGAGATTGTCTCTGGAGGGGGATTGCTGAACCAACACCAACATTTGCAGGTAGTGTTTGATCAATGGTAACGGTCGAAACGCCTGCGGTAACCGGCGTAGCAGTATTTATAGTGAAGTAAGTAGGTCCAATCTCAGCAGTTGCTGTTGCTGTAGTACCATTACCACCAGCAATAGTGACAGAAGGAACACTGCGATACTGCGTGCCAGTTGCAAACAGGTTGACGGCAGTAACTTGTCCGTACCCGTTTACGACTGCTGCTGCTTCAGCGTTAGCACCATTAGGACCAGACGGAGCACCGATGGTGACTGTTGGTGGATTGGAACTGGTGTAACCCGTGCCTGGGTTGGTTATATTGACCTTGATAACTTCATTGAACAGTTCTCCAATGTAGAAGACCTGACCAGAGTAAGGACGCTGGGTGAGACCACTGATAACAACAGTGTTGTCTTCTTCAACTGCCTGCACTGCCAGTGAACCAGTGTCTGTAACAGTACCCACGCCGGACGCTATGAGACCGAAGGTACCGAACGAAGCGTTAGAGTTGTTCAGGTCACACTGACCACCTGACACACAGGAGATGGCGTACTCATCACACACCGTGAAGATGGACACCAACTGTGCATAACCATCATTGGAGATTGTGACACCAATACCACCCTGATTGTATTGGGTGTAGGAGTCAACCACCATGGACTTGGTACCACCAGCGTGGTTACCATTGATCCTCATGCCAATACTGTCAGGAACAAAGTTCGTACAGTTCCTTACATATGGAGACTGGGTGATGATACCAGTGATTCGTGCACCACTTCCTGCATCACCTGCCTGGAAAGTAATGGTGTCAGCAGTGAATGATGTGATGCCAGTGAAAGTACCAGCAAGGGGATCAGTTGCCCGTGGGTATGAATGTAAAGTAGCATGATCATCACTGTCACAGGTCATTGCAAACCCACCAGTGACAATACCAATACTGTCAGCAAGTGTCAGACCATGACCCACAATCGTGGCAGTGGTAACACCACTGATGGGATCGTAGTTGATGAACGTGGGTGTGGTGGACAGACCTGTGTGCCAGTTGGGTCCAATCTTGAATGAATCAGCATTGGCACTTACAAACTTGTGACGGTTGACCACACCCTCAGGAGGGAATGTGATCATTGCACCAGTGTTGGCAGCACCAACAAAGGACATGTTCTGAATCAGAACACCATTGTGAACCTTGAACAGATCTTGTCCAACGTTTGCTGGAATAACCTGGGTGTTTCTTAGGTCATCACCATCAATGGACACGTTACGTGGCACAGTGATGGGGTTCTGCTCACTGTAAACACCACCAGCAACACGGATTACATCACCAGCACTTGAGATTTCAGTTGCTGCTTTGATTGTTCTCTTGGCACTACTGATTGTTTTGCCATCATTATTATCATTACCATCTTCTGCAACGTAGATGATATTCAGTGTTGATGCACCAGCACCAACCCACTGAAGTTGACCAGCAGAATCAGCAGCAAGAATAGATTTAGCAACACCAACTTGAGAGTTGGTGTCATAGAAGACACCGTCAATCCGGACAGTGCCATCAACATCTAAGGTATATGCCGGTTGGGTACTACCAATACCCACGCGGTCATTACCATCATCATATACAAGTTGAGGAGCACCACCAAAGGTGCCATCATCCTTCTTATATTGTACTTGATCCGGACGACCATCTGCAAGAGCAGTGATGTCAGCGGAGTTAGACCAAGAAACACCAGTACCAACAGAGACCAGAACACTTTGGTTTGATCCGGCACTGTTATTCATATCATAGAACTTCTTACGGACTGCCATGTCCGCATTCAAGTCAACATCCTTGGCAGGTTGTGTACTACCAATACCTACCTGAGCGGCAGTAACAATGCCGTCAAAGCGTGCCGTAGTTGCAACGTCTAGACCATACTCTGGATTGGTTTTGCCAATACCAGTACGGTCATTATCGGCATCAACGACAAGAGCCTGGTCGCCAACTTCCAGACCCTTTTCGACAGCAAACTTTTTATTTACCGATGCCATTTACCAAAATACTCCTTTTATAAGTGTATTTATCAGGTAGTACGCATGATATATGCGAGTGCATAGTATAGAGGTGTGTTGTCAATTGCATCACCGTTACCAAGTGATCCAGTATTCTGGTTACCACCGTCTCCAGTAGAACCACTGACACTTATATTGATAGCGTGATTGTGACTGGTGCCGCTCTCGCTAGTGGTTCCACTGGCGGTTCCACTTATACTTCCACTTACAGTGTGAGAGTGACTATCTTGACCAATGGTGCCACTTACAGTGTGATTGTGAGCTCCATTGCTATTGGTAGAGAAATCAGTGCCTGAGCTGTCTTGGTTTATTTCATCAGTCAGTGCTGGTCCGATACCACCTTGATCATCGTCTCCAAAATCAAAAGCCAAACTATGGTTGTGGGCACCTACATTATTAGTAGATCCACTGAAACTATGAGAGTGGTTATCAGTATCTGTGGTTCCACTGTAGCTTCCACTTACACTTCCACTGAAACCGTGACTGTGGTTGTTGCTAGTGTTACCACTATTTCCACTTGCACTTAGAGATACATCGTGAGAGTGTGCTGGTTGACTGTGGAAGTGACTCGGCAGTTGACCCAGAGTCAGGTTATAGGAATTTGCACCACCCGTGGCACCAGTGTTGTAACTGTCGCCAGAACCAACAATAAAGCGGTTTCTAAGGTCAGGCGTGCCGTTGCTACCATTACACAGTGACCATCCAGTGGGAACGCTGCTACCAGACCACATGATGATTCCACCAAGAGGAATGGTGCCAGGTCCAATAAACTCACCAGCAGTGATGGTGTTGGACGCCACCTGAGTGTGGGAGTACAGCGTAGAACCAGAGAAGTAAAGAACTCCGCTGTCCTGCAATTCTCCACCAGTGCCAGCAAGTACGACCCGAGTGGGAGTCAGATCACTGACCGCAAGACTTGCAATCGTGGATGCAGCACCAACAAACAAACCACCACTGATGTAACCATCACCAGTTACATCAAACACACGGTGAGCAGTGGCACCAGTGTTGTTGCCTAACGCAAGTTTGTCAAAGGCATAGTGGTCAGTGGCGTCAACCGAAATCGGACCCCACTTCTTCCACGGGTTACTGTCGCCAGTTCTAACATAACCAATGTAACCACCCTTGTCAAATGACAGATTGAGAAGAATCTGGTCAATTGAACTGGTGGGAACTGCGTTAGTAGAACTACCATTGATACCAACGATGACGCTGGCACCAACGGGACCTGAGCGGTTGCCTTTGAGTTGCAGGTCAATCAGTTCAGTGTTACCCAAACTGTACAGATTGTTCTTGACAGTCAGGTCATCAAAGTCTGCTGTTACAGGAATCTTGAGGACTGGGGTTGAGTCAAACTGAGTGATGGTGCTGATCTCTTCACCAGTCAGAGCGTCAATCTTCTTACGACCGATGAAGAACTCACCCCGGTCATTCATACCAGAGTAGACAACCGTGCCACCACGGGTGTTGATGGACTGTGCCAGCAACTGTTGAGTATCATTTAGGACACGGGTCTGTGTCTGAGGCATGCCCGTGCTGTAGTTGCCGGGTCCATAACCCACGTATTCAAACGTGTGACCCGAGGCACGGATGGTTGAGTAACGACGTTGCTCAACAGGAATAACCTTGATACGCTGTGCAGCAACGTACTGAAGGTGGGAAGCAGCGTTGGTACCCATGGTACCCCGTGCAATCTGATCCTTTTGTGCGTTGGTGATGCGAACAATCTCATCCTCAATCTGAAGGTAGTCACCACGGTTGAATGCGTGGGGGTTCTTCAGTGTGATACTTGTTGAAGTGGTACTCAGTCCTGCACTGATCTCACTGAATGCACCATCATAGATGGGGATAGTTTGACCATTGGCACGGAAGTTGATACCGTTGCCGTGTGCATATGCATTAGCACCAGAGAATGTAGGAGCAGTATCAGAATCAATCAGGACACTCAGTGATGATCCATAACCAATACGATCCTGAATGGACCAGGTGCCATTATATTCAGTGTTGGCACCATTGATAACAATTTGATCACCACGTCTAAGACCGATGTCCGTGTTCATTGTCACGGTTGCGATCTTCGTATCCGCATCGTGAACAATGTTGGTGATAGAAGTGGTGACACCAACGTGGTAGATAAAACCACCTGTAGATGCTGCAGAGACCCCACCAGCGGTGTAAAGCAGATTCTTAGGGTCAGTGATCTGAGTGATGCGATGAAGACCGTTGAAACCGGTGCTACCCACGCCCACGACCTGGACAATATCACCGACAACATTGTTGATCTCAGTGACGTTGATGGTGGAATTAGAACCACCTGGATCGTACTTAGGAATACCCGCGAGGGTCAGGGTGTCGCCAACGGCATAACCAGATCCCCGGTCAACCAAGGTAACATCAGAAATATTACCAGCAGCATTGACAACAACATCAGCGGTAGCACCTTGACCACTACCACCAGTAAAGTGGCAACCAAAGTAATACTCACCAGCGTTGGTATTGACACCAAAACCAGTACCACCAACCAGAGAATCAAACTGAAGAATGCCATTCAGACCATGGTCAACCTCAGTATTCAGTGTTATTGTAGATCCAGAGACAGTTGCATCGGTAACTTTCTTACCGATACCCATGTCATCGATCATCTTATAAGTTGATTCCTTGGTGATGCTGTGCTCAGGATTGCTGCTCTCGACATGTCCAATGTCATCGCGAACAGCATAAGATGTAGCATCCAGAGGATCATCTACAACAGCATCAACATCAACAAATGGTTTCAGATAGTTGATGTTTTGAGGGAACCTGTTCCTGTCAATGTTGAATGGTGCCAGGTCAGGAGTGGCGTGGTAACCCAACATGGTGAGGTCATACACACCATCCTGAACACCAGGTTTATGCTCCTGGACTACCTCATGGTTGAAGATTTGGTAGACATTACCATACTCTTTCCTTACAAAGTAAGGAGAAAACGTACGACCAGAACCAACGACGCTGTTATCATTAGTGGTATAAGGAATACCCGTTGAGATAGTAGTAATAGCTCCCGGATCCGTATTGATACCGATTCGGAAAGACTTCTTATCAATGATCTGCGAAACATAGTGCAGACCGTTATAACCTGTGTTTGCTTCACCATTGACGTTGTTCTCAGAACGCAGTCTGTTGATTTGAATCAACTGACCATGACGCAAGCGGTGAGGATGGCGGCAGGTGATAAAACCAATGTTGCCATTCCATGAAGCATTGGTGATATAGGTCTCCGTGCGGAGATCCAGATCACTGCTCAAAACATTATTCTCGTTCTGGAAATTGGTGTCATCAATGACTGTGCCACTATCTTGAATGGTATAACCATTCTGTGGAGGTGCTGCAATAGCAGAACCATCAGGCAGCACATACCGCAGACGGTAGATTGTTTCGATATCCTGGCGGTCATCAATCTTACGAGTGATGAAGGTTGCAGGAGTCTCAGGACTGATGGCGGACTGGTTGACCTTGATCTTATCGTGTAATGAGTTGCCGGTCTTGACATTCACATACCAACCAGTAGCATCATACTGAATGGGGTGACCCGGTTCTCCGGGTTCTTTGTCAATAACACGGGAGACAACTCTCAGTTGTCCACCAACATTGTTGATACCAGTGATAGAAACGTTGGCAAGGGCATTGTCCTTGCTGGTTGCAATCTTGATCTTATCGTTTTCATTTGCAACCGGGTTAGCGATTACATAATACTTCCGGTTATAATCAATACCATCAGGAAGTGCACCATTATCAGAGTAGAAGCAGATAGACTCACCAGTGAACAGGTTGTGAGTCTCATTAGGACATTGCAATGTCAGAGTGTCACTAGAGATGCTGCTGATACCAGAGGCACGTCCAACCAGGAACTCCTTCTTACCACTTGCCTCACTTGTGCCATTTGGCACAGTCATCATGATCTCAGCAGTGGTGACCTGACCGTTGATGTTTAGTTGCAGCAGGTCACCAACTTTATTACCAACAAAGTATTTTGATGCTGTGGTGATGGGAACATCATCACGTTGCTTGAAACCACGGAGATACAGTTTTGTATCTGCCGCAGCAGCAGTATCATCTACATCCAGTTTCAACCAGTTGAATGTAGTCTCTTTACCAAAGTTCTTTTGGGTAGGAAGGATGCCAGTGATGTAACCTTGGTCATCTTTCTGGAATGCATCATTCTTGAAACCGTCACACAACAGGGCGCACGCACCAAAGTTGGAGTTAGAGTTGGTGACGGAGGAGTCAGAACCAGACTCATTGATGAAGTGGTGTCCACAACCCACGGCAAACACAGACACCAACTGAAGTTGTGCGTTGTTGGATGCCTTGATGTGGAAGTTCTGCCAATCAGGTCTATGGCGAGCAAATCCATCCGTATGCAGGATGGTGCTAGTTCCTAACGCTGCCTGATCTTCATAAACACCACTAGATACATTATATTTTACAAATGCATTGTCATCTTTGTTCAGGGACACACCCGTGAACTGTGCCAGCACCATGGATTTGAATCCAGTTGCCTTGCTACCATCAGCATGCATGCCGTTGATGCCAAAGACAGAACGGACAGAGCAGTTGAAAATATAGGGGGATGCACTAGTAACAGTGTCACTCTCAACCGTGACAGTGGGAGTAAGACCACTTAGGTTAGGAGTAGCAGTGGTTGCCGGGGCAGTAGTTACAGAATAAGTGAACAGTGTGTCGCTCAGAACCTGAGAAACAACATGCACGCCGTCATATTCAGTGCCATTGACATTGCTGGCACCAGCAACACCCTTGATGTTGATAGGTGTAGCAACAGTAAGACCATGTGTCTCAGTGGTGCGGACAGTTACAATAGTGGTCGCAGTGGGGTCAGAAGAGTTGACACCAGAGTAAATATCCTGAATCTGGATCGCACCAACGTTAGAGATAGCACCAACAATCCGAGATTCATCGATAACTTGCTCAAAGTCATCGTTAGTAGGATAACTAGGCAGGGCACGACCAGATGCATTACCATATGCCAGAGTCAACTTGGCATAATACATGTCAAGGTCAGTTAGACCCTTGCCATCCATTTTATTCACACCATCTGCAAACTCAAAGCAGGTGAGTTTGTGGTGAGAATAGTTAGGAGAGTAGACGTTTGTGGTGTAATCTTTATAGATTTTGTCAGCAGGATCACCATCAAACAGGGTAAACTCCCGGAAGTAACAACCACCAGTTACACGGAACAGTGCGGTGGAGGGAATGCTGTTGTTGTGTGGATCTGGTACATATTTCGGTCTAATTTTTGTCTTACGTAGATCAGAACCACAGATTGAAGTACCACGTGGCATGATGACACCACCATTCGCACTGTTGAAGTGGTACAGTACGTTGTTGGAATCTTGAATGTTGAAGTTGGCACCAACACCAAACTCTGAGATGCTTTGTGGAGCACCGGTCACGTCGGTGACAGTACCTGAGGTGTTGATCTGATAACCAGGACGGTTATCAACATAGTGAACACCAGGTGAAACTACAATCGTAGTTTTGTCAAACTTGTCGTTGTCTTTACCTAGTTGGTAAGAAAATCTGGCGGACTCAATAAGAGCCCGCTGGATAGTCTTGAACGGACGGGTTCTCGAATTACCCGTGTTACTAATATCATCTGTGGCATCCAGTTCTTCTGGATTGACGTAGATGACATTGCCCTGAATGTTCTTCAGGAAGTTTTCAAGTCTACTGAGAGGCATTACCTATGAGTCCAGACACCATTCCTTCAGATTATTTAGGAACAGTGTCTGGACCAGGTCAAATGCAACTAGTCATCTCAATTTCATCATCAATCTCAACCGCTAGTTGTGCTACCTCCCAAACATTCATGAATTGTTCTGTTTCTGGACAATCCAGTTCTCTAATCGCCCCATCAGACCCGTGGATTGTAAACTTTCGAGCAGGAACGTTGACTTCTATTTTAGTCACGTGCTCGGAATCAAACATAAGCGTCCTATGCTGTAACTTTTTTATTATACTTCTTCAGTCTTCTGTTGTCAACACTGCTGTAACAGTAAAGAATGCGTCGATTTTCCCACCGCCTTGATTACGAACCTTTACAGTTCTACCATAAGGGATTGACTCCACAAACAATTCCTGGAAGCAGGAGTTTGGGGTGAGTTGAACGTGGATGTTATTTTCATCTACCTTTCCATACCAGTCCTCAGGTAGTTCAATGATCCCATCAACAGTTACTTTTCCACGAAATTCAATTGTTGTCATCTAAAGTATGCTATTTCTTCTATTATAGCATACTATTTTGTAATTGTGTTCTGTGGTCCGCGATAACGTTCATCCAAAATGTTCCGTTCTTTATCATCGGGTGCCATAAAAACGTTGGGGTCAGGATAATCTTCCCAAGTTTTACCTTCGTAACTGGTGATGAGGGGGTTGATATCCTTCCTCTCACCGTAAACATGGTAAAAACAATCGATGTCTGCACCAGAAGCATTGCCACCAACATGCTTCAGTGAAACACGGGTATTGTCAAAGTCTGTGACAATGATGTCTTGTTGTGCACCAATACATGTAATAGAAACCGTGATGCTGTTTTCATGCACCAGGTTCACCCAGTATTCAGGCAGGGTGATTTCATTGCTACCGGTCAGTCTGCCACGGTGATACACAGCGACTTCCGGTCCCTCGATACATGCATAGCGAAGTCTGCGACCTTCCTCGGTGGGGTGCTGGATGTCAAATGACTTACCCAAAGCATCTGCTGTAGAGAACCTGGATGCCAGTCGTCCCTTGTTCAAACAATCAACTGCACCTGTGACATATACATCACCGTCGATGTATACAGCGTTTACTGCTTCTTCACCGATGACCTCAACATCGCCGTCAACCTGGAGTGCTCTGCCACTCACACCAGACTTGAACTTGTCGATGTCCGTCCCAATATTTACAGTTGCTTTAGCATATCCGGAATGCTTTCCTGCTATAACAGGACCAGTGGCAACCAACGTGCCATTGAAAGGTGCGTCACCGTCCAAGGTATCACCAGCGGTGTCCAGTTTCGCTGGGATTTCTCTGCCGATGTAGACCTTGCCGGTCTCAATGTCTCTAATGCCTGCCATTATTCTACGAGAGAGTTGATGTAGTCCCCGAGTGGACCAGGAATGAGTTTAGATTGTGGTTCATGGATGCGAACCATGTCTCCAATAATAAGGTTGAAACCTTTAGAGTTCGTAATCAACTTGTCATTTGCAGTGACTGTGGTGTTGTGCCCGATCAATTTAGCAAAGTTTTTGCCCTGCAAATGAATGTCATGCTCGGCATGCAAGAAGATGTCACCAATCTTTGCATCAGTCGCTTTCATGATGATGTCCTTTGCCATCACCGAAAACGTTCCCTTGCAGTCGATGTTCACATCTCCATCAGACTTGATATTGATGGGACCAGAACCAGTCTGAAGGATGTTGGAACCTTGGTCGTTTTCAGTGGCACGTAGTTCCCACCCACCATCCTCGAAGATCCGCAAAGATGCAGCAGATCCAGCAACAGCACAGACCTGTGCCTTCCTTACTGCTTTGCCATCTTCTTCCCTACCAATACGGAAAGAACCATCCTCAGGATGGTTGATAATATACGGGGGCGACTTAGACATTAGTAACCTTTCGGGCAGTCAATGACAGTGATGACCTGAGCGGTCGGCAGCAGAGGTTTATCATACTGCTCAATCTTCGTAAATTTAGTTATGGGTCGAATATATGCACCAAAACCAGTTTTAGACTTGATTTTCAATGCAGGAATTCTGTCGAGACCAACGTCTACGACACCTGTTGCACCTAGAATTCTACCATTTTCAATAATTGGAGTCAATACCCCACCATTTTCGGTGACAATAGTATCACCTTCCTCATAATTATTACCAGTATTGATGACTTGAATGCCATCAACTTGCCCGATTACTTGTTCACCTTCGGCAGATCCACTTACTTGTTCACCTTCAGCAAATCCACCAGGTGTTTGCGTTTCAGTCTGTACTACTTCCTGGATCACGTTCCCATCGGAATCCACCCCGATAGGCGTAAGTGTATCGACAGTGACACTTCCCCCACCAAGATACCCAGAACCAGGGTTAGTAATAATAATGTTAGTAACTTTACCGTCTTTGACGACAGCGGTGCCTGTAGCACCCCGACCGTTATTACAACGATCAACAATAGAAACAAATGGTACATCATCGAAACCTAACCCGAGATCTTCCATGTTTGCACCGACAACTTCACCAACTGAATTGACTACTGCCTTAGCAACAGCACCAATTCCGCCGCCACCGAAGATTTCGATGCTAGGTGGTCCACATTCAAATGCACTGGTATTACAACCGCCTGTCAGTTCAGCAGTTACACCACCCAGAATCTTACCAGCACTACCAACTCGCTCCACAGTTCCTTGAATGGTGTCAACAGAATTAGTAATGGAATCAGCGATTCCCTTCGCTTGTCCAATGAATGGGAAAGTATCTTCAAGGAAACCTTCTACGCCCTTATCAATACCATCAATTAGACCACCCACGTCCAACATACGCTTCAGGTCCAGAACCTTCTTCGGATCAGGTCCAACATTTGCTGCCCAATCAAAAGGTTTGGGATCACACTCAGAATCCTCACACTTCAACAACTTCAAACCTGCCTGCAGAGCACCTGTTGCCTTGTTCATGATGCTGCTGAAGTCAGGCAGAGCAATACCTGCCAATGATCCAATAGCACTCATGACCGGTCCAAGAGCCCCATTGATTTTGTCAGTAATCTTGGAAATCAAACCACCCAAAAACTGTTCCGCCGCGCAGAGTGGGAAGTTGATGATTTTGCCAAGCATTCCCTTCAGGAATCCACCGATCATGTCACGGAGACCGTTGATAACGTTCTCTATCAAACAGTAGGCAATGTCCTTCTGCTTCTTTAGTTCAATTTTCTTGATCAGATTATCTGGAGACAAGAAAGTCAGTGCCTTACCAACTTCCTCATCAATTTTTTGGAATAGGTCTGAACGTGCTCGTCTAATAAACCCACTCATATTGCCAGAGATCCTGTCAGAGACCTCCCCAATAATCTTATCAATGTTCACCGCCCTATTCAGGATAGGGTCAATGAATCCTTCTTTAGTCTGCTCAAGACCTTTGATGACTTCAATGAAAGACGACATGGTCTTTGCAACATCACCCATAGCAGACTTGGGAATGTCACATTTGACTGCTTTCCTGATCTCAACAGGTTTGTCTAAAATGTGACGGGCAGCAGTCTGTACTGGTTTGCCGTTGTTATCATCAATTTCTTGATCATTATTAGGAATACTGCCAACCGATGCAGGTTTAGCTTTCCTCGTAGGACGGACACTGGCACCCAGAGCAGTCTCCGAACCACCAGTCTCTAACACAGAATCAACTGTGATCGCTGAGAATCCAGATGTTCCTTTGTCCAGAACATCGTCCCACTTCAGTGCATCCTTGATCAAAGAGTGTTGGTATAACGCACCAAGAATGATTGGTTGTTGAGCATCTTCACCGTCAGCATAGAAACCGATAACAGTTTCTCCACCCTGAATAAAGTTACTAACACCAGCGTAGTTCACACCTGCACCCTGACTAGCAGGGACCAGAATATGTGCCCATGGCAACTCTTCATCCTTGACATCATCTGTGCCTGGATGTTTGCCTAGAACTCTTACCTTGGCGCGATAACCATACTTACGTGATTGTTTGTCGCCAGGAAATTCTCTCCATGCAGGATCAACAGGAACCTGGCCAATAAACCAGTGAAACCCGTCACGTCCTGCAAATTTAGATTCAATACCCCGGTCGTCAAACATCACTCGTCATATACACGGCATTCGAGAGCATCAGGATGATTATCGCAATACTTCTCTAAAACTTGATCGCGGTGACGTGCTTTCCAACCATCATCTTCCTCACCTTCATGCTTATCCATGAAACCGTGCATTTTGAGATCGTCTTTTGTGTACTCAAGCATGCCATGATTGACGTGCTCTTTCCCGTCCTTATCAATGAATTCGCTCATTTGGAATAGAATGCGAAAGAATCTCTGACTAATGAAAGTCCGGTAACATCACCACGGGGATCCCCGAATACATGGGCGAGTTTAGCGACCATGTAGTTACCAGATGAAGGGTTCATGCCCGTTGACTCACTATTTAGTAGTGGGAATGACATTTTTATGATCATTCCAACTTGCAAATCCAAGTTCATCGGGACAGTCAACTCCAATGACTGAGAGAAGAGAGATTGAAATCTTCCGGTTGCATGTGCCTGACGCCAGGCAATAGTTTCCGCAGGAGTCTTCAGTTCTGCCTTCTTCTCTGACATCGCACCAACATCAAGAACATTTAGAAAGATTCTTGAATACTTCTCATCAATGTCATTTGGGATATACTGATCTTCATTTGCAGAATCCAGTTTACTATCCTTGTAACTATATTCTACGAAGTGTGGGGTGCGATCAATAATATTATAGTACCAGTTAGCAGACTTGTATTGTCCTACCATCAACTTTTTGATGATATCATGACTTTCTACAAATCTTGGTGTATCTACAGCAGCAAAGTTATTGATCTTTGTTGAGTCAAAGTGTGCAAGTTGCTCATAACCATGTGATGCTTCCTCTTGCAATGCCTTATCGACAGAGAAGAACTTATATCCTTTACGCTCACTCTCACATAAGACATAACCAGCACTACCACTCTCAGCAGAGGACTTGCTCTTCTGCTCACCAACACACTTAGATGCCAGTCTGCTGACCTGCTTCAATGGTGTTTGATAGTTGCCAGTGAATGTGTATTCATTCATAGCAGGGTGTGGGATATCAATCCTGCTAGAATCAACCTCCAGCACATCTTTTAGAACTTTCTCAACACTATCAGTAATCTTGCCTTTATATCTCTTGATTACCCTGGTAGTCAAGTTAGACATGGTTGTCTTGGTAACACACTCCAAGATATACATGTGTCGCTTGGAGTTGCCCATCTCACTAGCAATATTTGCAATCAGCAACTCATTCTTCTTTTTAGAAGTGAACTCGAATGGTTCTTTGACACTAGGGTGAGTAAATGAAACCTCAACCTTATTGCCAGGTCTAATAGGCAATGCTTGCGACAACCCAAAGGTATCTGCAATCATGATAGTGACCTTCAGAGTCCTACCAACTCCCTCCTCATACCTAAGACCCTGAAACTGACCAATCAAGGAAAAGGGTTCTTTGCCTTCTGGAAATACATTTAGTGTCTTAGCTTGATAGCCGTTCAACCACTTCATTTCCAGACCTTCATATAAGACTCGTACTCAAGGTATTTAGAGTAAGGCAGGAAAGTTTCTGATGTAATAACACTCTGAGATGCTGGTGGAGACACCATGAATGGCATCTGCTGAGATCCCTTGGAGTCCTGCATGCTCAAGGCAGTAACACCAGCAAGCAAAGGAAGAAGCATCGCATTGTAGTTGACACCCCCAGATCCTGCGGTAGTTGGCGATTGGAACAGACTTTCAAGGTCAGCTGTTGCAGATTTTTCTAAAATTTTCTGCAATTCTTTTGGCGAAAGATTAGAAACGGTAATTTCTCCTGTTGCAGATTTTTCTAATTTTTCTCGAAAGTCTGCTGTTTTTTTCTTGATTGGATTTACGTTTGTCTGACGAACACGTGTACTTTGTTTGACTGATCGTGGAGGTTCAATCGTAGGTGGTTGTTTGGGTTTAGCATCCTTACCCATCAACTCCGTGTTGGTCCTTGTTCTAGTAGTTGATCTACGACCCCTACGACCCCTGAACACGCTAAGAAAACTCAAGAATGTAGTCGCTCCACCAACAGCTTGCACAGGTGCAGATCTGATAGTTTGCTCTGTTCTAAACCGCTTGTCTTCTTGAGCATCCCGGTTCAGGAACACAAAACCTGCCGGAGCAAACAACGTTGCTGGTTTACGGATAAGTGGACCATAAGGGGTTTCAATTGTTTGCTCTTCACCTTTAGCTTCCTCAAGGTCAAACTTTTCAGTAAATGGTCTGAGAAGTATCGGCAGTTTATCAACACCCACCACCTTGTTACTAGGTGTGCTGGGAATCTCACTGTAGTCAAGTCCAGTAGGAACATAGTCAGGAGCAAACCTAAACTGCCGACCATCACTGTGCTCCTCAGCTTCACCAGGGATCTCTGCCTCAAATATGTTATCTGGTTTTTTTAGTTCAACGGGTTTTGGTCCACCAGGTCTTGGTCCACGTGGTGGTTTTGGTCCACGGGGATCAAGAGGACCGTCATCCCCTCCTCTATTGATATCAATATTGTACTCATCATCAATGAAGTAGATTTTCTTCTTCGCAAGTAGATCAAAGCGATCTAAGGCATTATCAAATTCTTGAACAGTACGACCAAATTTACTCGTCCTCGCAGAAAGTCTTGATTTCTTTTCCTCTACCTTTCTCCGTTGATCTGCTCCTGTTATCTTGTCAGAAATATTGGCACCTAAGGTTGCACCACCAAAACTGCCAACTAAACCACCTAAAAGACCACCAATAGCAGCACCGGGGGCAGCACCAATTCCACCGAAGAGTGCACCTATCGCTCCTCCAGCAATTGCACCGCCTTTGGCACCAGCAGCAAAACCTGCTAAACCACCTGCTGTTGTGCTAAGTGCACCGCTGACTGCCTGGGTTTGGGTTTGACCCTCTGCCAGTCTCATTCCATAATCAACCCCAGTCAGTGCTGTGGTGGCAATAGCATTGAACCTACCCATCCGCAGTCCACCACGGACAGATGGAATACGTGGTTTACCGCCACCTCTAAGACCTTTAGTCGGAATAATATTATTTGCAGGTTTAGTTCTTGGTAGTCTTGATGGTTTTCTAAACCTATTCCTGAGACCTCTAAGCATTCTGCCACCAAGGGCAGCACCACCCAGTCCTAGAAGACCCTGCCCAATACCACCACCACCAGAAGAGGAAGAACTCTTACCAAGTTCTCCCTGTATCCTATCAAATGCTTCTCCCCGCGTTTTTACAAGTTTCTTCCTCAGTCTCAGACTTTGTTCTTCAAGCCTAGAAACCTGCAGATTTCTTTGTTTTATTACGCTAGTTAGTGGTTTTATATTTCTCATGAGAACATTGCTGGGATGTTATACTGACTCAGCAATGCCGTAGATGCAATCTCAGTTCCCGTGGTGCCATTGGAGTTTGGATCAACCGTAATTGATGCAGGAGATGGCGGTTCAGGTGCAACAGCAGCAATCTGGGGAGCGGGAGTAGCAGGTTGAATATCCGGCAAAGGTGGCAAAGATGACTGAGGACCCATGGGGTCAGGGTTAGAAGAAGGACCCATGGGGTCAGGGTTAGGAGTCTGTCCTCTACGCTGCTTGATATTATCTAAGATTGTATTGTATCTTCTAACTGACTCAGGAGCAGAGATATCTTTCTGCTTATGGTATGAAGTTAGACTTGCCCACTCCATACCCAATCTCTCCATTTCAGCATTGCTGATGCCATCAGAAAGATCTACCTTGCGTTCATTCTGTGCCAGATAAAGAATCATCGCATCCTGAACTTCAGGAGTCATTTTGGTGGTGTCAGGATCCAACTTCATGGCACGCATGACCTTCTCAGGGTACCGGAATTGACCTGCACCTACAACGGCACTTGTGTCCATTTTGCCCGTGGCACGATTGAAAAACCGGGGAGTTATACCTGCATCGATGCGACGCTGTTGCTCTTTTGCAACTTCAGTGCCAGTCATCTTAGTGATATCGATACTGGTATCACCACCAAACCACCTGTTATATCCTTGGGCATCATCAGTGCCCTCACCTTCTCTTACGAGTTGAACGAGTGCTTCTGACTTAGGGTCATCCAAAGCAACTCTATTGACACCAGGCAACATTGAGTCAATAGGATCAACCGTTTGCGGTGGATCATCGTCGCCAGGTCCTGGGGCAGGTTTTTTTGGTTTTTCGTCAAGATCATTGATATTGATCTTAGGATCCTTGACGTTTCTTCCCAGAAGTTTGTCTAAAATACCACTGAATCTAGCAACTGTGACACCGAAAAA
>Ga0163111_10001112_pt1 | contig 16309 bp, 8 predicted proteins | sample CRUFie1St18metaG_FD_109645 | JGI IMG/M metagenome (GOLD analysis project Ga0163111, IMG submission 109645) | Marine microbial communities from the Costa Rica Dome - CRUD Field 142mm St18 metaG | ecosystem: Environmental > Aquatic > Marine > Oceanic > Photic zone | place: Costa Rica: the Eastern...
GGGTGTTGCGCGTCGGGACGATCGGCGCGATGCGACGCGATCGGCGCCGCACACGTCGACGCGCTCGACATGGCGCTCGAACACGACGGCGTGCCGCTGACGTCGATGACGACGAAGCAGCTCAGCGCGCTGGCCAGGGCGAAGGGCGTCGCGCCGCAGCAATCGCGCGCGGCGTTTTTGAACGCGCTCGCGGACGCGCTGACGCGAGACGACGACGAAGGACTCGGAGACGACGCGCGCGGGATCGCGCGCGAGGGCGAGACGACGATCGAACGCGCGCGCGTCGCGCGTCGGACGACGGAGGTGACGATCGGACGGGGCGGGGCGACGACGACGACGACGACGACGCGCGCGGGACGCGTAAACGAGTTCGGCGAAGAAGAGGACGCCGTCGACGGCGCGAACGCGTTCGATGGGGACGATGACGAGGATGAGGATGGGTACGAAGATGAAGAAGGTTACTTCGTCGGAACCGCGGCGTTCGTGTGGGAGGACGAGGTGTACACGTACGGAGGATTGGCGCACGAGGGAGAATTCGTGACGAGCGTGTACAGGTGGAGCGGACGAGGGGCGTGTTACGAAGTCGCCGCCACGGCGGCGGATGGCGAAGTTGGCGTGCCCCCGGGTCGATATGGACACGGCGCGGTCGTGCACGGGGATTTGCTGTACGTTTTCGGTGGTCAAGGGCAATTCGGATGCTTGAACGATTTGTGGGTGTTCGACTTTGTGGCGTGCACGTGGACGCTGGTGGACGTCATCGGTGACCCCCCGCCGTCGCGCACGGGACATTGCATGTGCATATCCGATAACGTCTTGTTCGTTTTCGCGGGGAAGGATGTGCAGCCGGGACAGGATGTTGTCATATATAATGATCTGTATGGGTTCGACTTGGCGGAATCGGAATGGCTCACCATCGACACGCAGTGGAAGCATCCGGTTGGTGGTGACGCGTGCGCGATGGCGGCACGAAATTCGACGCTTTACATCTTAAGTCCAAACGAAACTTCCATCGAAATGGTTGTTTGGGTGCTTCAGCTTTCTGCGGCGGGTACGCCGCGTTGGACGATGGTGGCGCGAGCCGGGCAAGTGCCGAGTCCGAGAACTTCCTTCTTATCTTGCGTGTATGGTGCGAATTGGATCGTCCATGGCGGCCGAGTGTTGTTGCAAGACGATGTGCTTGGTGACACGTACGTCTTTCACTTTCCTACCGCGGAGTGGGCGCGACTCAACCCGGAATCCGACACCGACCCGCGATTTAGCCACGCCGGGGCGTGCGTCGACGGCGCCCTTGTCATCTTGCACGGTTCCCGTGATCCGAGTATCAGAGCTTCTCCAGAGGAAGCTGGTGTGTGTATAGCGATTAATCTTGAAGCTTATCTTCCATTCCCCACGGGGGAAGAAGAAAGTGAGTTGAATATGACGTACACGGGCAAAATCCCTCAGTACGACGAGGGCAACGAAGAGGGCGGCGCTGTGGCGACGAGAGGCGAAGGCAAAGAACTGGACGAAGCTGTTCAAGAGACCGAAATTGAGTCTAATCTTGAGCAAAATATTCTCACGCAGCTGAATGAAAGGGGTGTATACGGCTCGAAAGGAGGTTTGCTTGGGGGGTCACTTCACGTGCCCATCAAAGGTTCGCACGACACGGGTGACTTGGAGTTCATCGTCGGTGATTGCAAGATTTTTGCTCACACAGAAGTCGTGAGAGAGGGTTCAAAATATCTCGCAGAGCTCATGGAAAAGTCTCCGATGACTGCTGCGCTCGAACGTAAGCCTGACGCGATGAAAATCACGCAGCACTACTATCGCTATCTCGGAAGCATCATGGCTCTTCTCGTGAGGGCTCTCTATTGCTTTTTTGTCGTCGTTTCCTTCACCGTTCGTCGCATGGTTTCACCCGAAAAGGATTCTATGAAGCGTATAGTCATCACGGACTCCAGTGTACCCGTCGTTTTGGCCGCTTTACGCTGGATTTACCAAATCCCCGTGCATCCGCAGGCGGACATGTTGCTTGAACTGTATGAGCTCGCCAAACGTTTGAAAATCGACGGCTTACCGGGCTACTGCATAGATCGTATGAGGAAGGAGTTGAACGTGAAAAACGCGGCTGCTGCCGCTAAAATCGCGTCTTTGTCCCGGAACGCGCCTCTATGGAAAGCCGCCGTGAAGATTGGTCAGCAGCAATGGAATGAAGTGAGCCACACAGACAGCTTCCGTGAACTGGAACATTCGAACCCGAGCATCGCGCAAGATTATGCTCTCGCGATCCATGAAAGCGTAGTGTTGCCCGGCCATAAAGGTTTTGGGTCGCATGCCGCGTGAAAATTGTAAAACTAAGTGCTAATAACTGTTTCATTACCATGAATGCTATTTTTGTGCTAAAAATCTCAAACGACCGACGACCAGCCAGCTTGCAAAGCGGACTCAAGTACTCGCGCCGCGAGACTTGGATCTACCAATACCCTCACGGCTCCTTCGTGCGTCGAGACGAGTATGTTCGTATTGTCAGCCGTCATGAGGACTTGACTGATGTCGGAATTCGATTCGAACTCCCAGCGATGGCGCAAACGTAACGAGGGCAAGTCAAAAGCAACTACAGCCACTTTGCCCTCACTGGATGCCGTGCCAGCCACGAGATGATAACCGTCCTTCGAAACAAGTAACGTGGTTAAAGTGGAACACGTATCCACCAAAGAAATTGTTGAGATGATGTTTCCATTCAATGATACCACAGTGAGTGTGCGTTGCAACTCGTTCCAAACAACCAAAAAGGCTTCGTCAGAAATAGCGCAAAGGGAACCTCGAAGGTTGGGAAATGTGACCATGGCGGCGCCTTTCATCACGGAATAAAGAGAAGCCCCAGCAGCTGGAGTCACCGCCAAAATTAAATCCAAGTTCGTGTTTATGGCGAGCGATGTAATTGACTCACCATGCCCTTTCAGTAAGCTAATGGGCCCATTTAGCGTCATCTTTGTCGTCGGAGCATCGTCAGTTGTCAAACGATCAATGACGTTTGCAACGGTTGATCCTTCGTTGAAAATGGAGTTGACGTCGACTCGAATGATTGGAGCGATTGTTTCTCGTAGATTCTCACCTAGTGTAACTTTCTCCGTTGGTATTCTGATAAGCCAGATTCCAATCGTACCGTCGACAGATCCAGTCGCAAGAACTCTCCCGTCGGCGGAGATTGAAATCGAAATTACAGGCGCGCGGTGGCCCGTTTCATTACTCTCTATCGACCCGTTCTCGCAGTTGAATACTTTCAATGAGTTATCGGCGTGACCACCAATAACCACGTGACGTCCGCCGGGAAGCATGGCGCACGGAAGCTTTCGACCAGGCTTGATCAGCTTTGGATCAAGTTTGGCGTTAAATTTCACAGCTTCTGTGACATCAGTAAATCCAGCTCGTCGACGAATCGAACCCATGAACGAACCGAGCGTGCTTTGTTCTTTCGCAGGCTCAAAAGTAAATGGTAACCCCGCACCACTTGGCACACTTGGCATGAAGCGATGCGTCTTCATCTCCAAAGCTGTGGATATTACGACTAGTTGACCGGTGGAGAGAATGTCCATGAAGGCGACACGGTTGTCAGCGTAACTTGGTGTATTGAGAAGGTAGTCGTTCACTTTGTCGCCGTTATCAAATAACCAATGGCACCCGATAACTGAATCAGCCGCGCGTTGCCTACCAGGATGTGGTATGGTCAGAAGCTGCGAGGGAGTTTGCCCGAAGCAAGCAATTTGATCCTGCGTTGCCTTCAGCAGGATTGGATCTTGAATAGCTTCGACGTCAACTGCACCTTCATAGGTCATATAGTAGAAAACATTACACGCAGACTCTGCAGCTTTGCCTCTTTGCTTGTAGCCAAAAATGAGATCGACCCAGTGGTGAAGGTTCTTACTGACGTAGTCACTCTCAAGAGCCTCGCGCTGCTTTGCGACGAAGTCTTCCGGTGATTTTGCCCACGGAGGAAGTATGACGGCGTCGACTTTCTCACCAGATTGAGTGACTCCGAAGTCAATATTGTTGACATTTTTGAACATTTCTGGAAGGTAGAAGAATTCAGGTACAAGCTCTTTGACGTCACTCATGTCATTGTAGCAACTCTTCCACGTCGAAGCAATGTCGTGGAAAAGTCTATCTGCATGATCAAATTTACCACCTTGCAGCTCATATGCGAGCGTCGTGAATGGATCGACACGCAAGAGATAGAATAAGACCGTTCCAGATGAGCTATAATGACTCCCGTAATGAAACTTCGGGATTTCAGGGTCGTCAAAAAAGTCGTAGCGCTCCTTGATTCTCGCAAGTCGATCTGGGTTCAGCGCTCCAATAGGCTTCCGCAAATCACGATACACGTCTGGATTGCTCAAATCTAGAGTTTCCGAGGTGTAATCCGTGAGAACCCACGGGAACACTGGATACTGCGTTATGTCTTGGTAACTTCTTCCGGCAAGTGTATTCAGCGCCATGATATAGTCAAAATTTGAAATTTCACGACGAATCCACCGTGACGTGATATCACTTTTGCGGAGCAAAGCTTCCGGCTTACTGGTCTCAAGATAGAGTGGAACGAAATTTTTGGGCTTCAGCTTGATCAACACGCGGAAAACTTGCCGCCTTTGTTCAGCAGTACCGAAATCAATAAAGTAAGTCATGCGGTCTAGCATGAAAAATTCCAGAGCGCTTCGACGAAGCAAATATCTTCGACTTTGAACTTGATGAAGATGCTCCAGGGGCCAAGACCAGACGTGCGAGTTGTCTTCGGTGTAAAATATCATTTCCTTGTCAGAGATTGTGAATTTGCCACTGTAGATGTCCAGAGGAGTGACCATTGTCGCAGAACACTCATAATTGGACTTCTTTACTTCGCTACGATTTGCCGCGACTGCCAGTGCGGCAGTGGCAGCCATCACCTCGTTCAACTCTTCGTTGTTCATCGATCGCTGTGGACTCAGAGGAAGGTCATCTTCGTCGTCCGATGCGTCATGCTGTTGTCGGACAGGGAGCTTAATTTCCATCGCCTTTGAGTCGACTGGTGCCAAATGCGTTGAACGCTGTCGCATCGCCATGCGAGAAAGAGAGTAACGACGTCGTCTACCGCTCTCTGATGGGTCGATTCCTAAACGTGCGACATCGCCATCATCCTTAATTTTCGTCACCAGAGAATTACTCGCTTGCAAGGCTCTCATGTAACCTTCCCAAGCGACGATAACTTCGCTTTTCTTTTCGCCTTCGGCGGCGATGGATAGAGTACGTCTAGAAGCTTCCTTTGAGAGCGCTGCGAGCCATTTCGACGACATAGAGATGTGCACGTATTCACCTTCCCAAGTCGTCACAAACTTTTTGAAAGTATCTGTCCTTGTGTGATGAACAGCTCTCTGCGCACTCAGTCTCGACTCTGTCGCATCTGGGCCTCGGGCGGCTACGACGCTGTTTCGCGTTTCACCCATAGGCGTTGATTTGACTACACATATGAGCGTTTCCTTGATTGTTGACGACATGAGTATCTTGGTCCACTCAGCTGAACATAGAGATATTATTGCTGAGCTCAACGATCCTGATGCAAGCGAACGCAGCTTTGGAGAGATATCATCCTTCTCGCCCGCAACGATGACTTCCCGCCAGCGAGCAACCAAGGCGATCAAGTAAGTGGTGATCGCCTTGATATACACCACTTTTCGTCCCTTGAGTTTTGAGTACCGCCAAACTTCGTCTAACAGAAGCGCTATGGCTCCTGGTGCGAGACGAGCCGTTTTACGCACCGATGCCGCTTGCAACAGAGGTACAAGCAGGTTGTGCAACACTGCCAACTTCTTACCAGCCTCGCTCGACTGTGTCGTGCCCCACAGATGCTTTGCCTCAAATACGATCGCATCGGAAATCGAAGAACTACCGGAGGTTAGCGACGGCAGTGTATTCACGATATGTGCCGGCATCAGCGGTAGGGCGCTATCATACGAATCGTCATCTATTGGAAGATCTTCTTCGCGAAAATACGCGAGAGTGAGTCTGAGAAATAAGAGGACCAACTCATCATCCTTCAGCAACAGTGAGTATGAATCTGCACCAGTGCATTGCATACCGACCATAAAATTTATCATTTGCTGCGTGAGACGTAGCAGTTCGAGAGATTGACCGCCCATTGCTGTTGAACCTGCGCTTGGCGTCGCGACGAGACCTTCAATCAAGCGACAACGGTTGACCCATCCATTTGCTGAGTCCGTAGCGTATGCCCCGTAGCAGACTAGGGCGTTCGAGATCTTACCAATATCGTATGAATGAATTGGCGATAGTGACTCAGCGCTAAGTAACCTCAAATGATCTTCAATCATGTCTAACAAAGCGATGATGTTTTCAAACGTTGCGTTGCTGTTTGCGCTCAGGTTTTCTCTCGACTTCTTTGTTCGATTATCATCTGAAACGCTTATGCCTTTCAACTCACTGATCATAAACGTCGCCAAGCTTTGCAATACTAGCTGCTGGACTTCGGCTCGCTTTTTTACATCATCTTTGGTGACCATCTTGATCGATTCAATCACTGTCTCAAGAACGCGCCAACCATCCGGCAATCGCATTGAATGTTGCAACAGGATCATTAGCAGGTCGTTTGCAGCACTCAACGCGCTAGAGATTGTGGACTGCACGAGTATCTCCACTAACCACTCTGGGAATTCGGGCAAAGAAAGTAATAAGTTGCGATTGTCTGCGTATGCGCACGCAATCAACATGACGTCGTTCAGCGCTCGACTAGACACACTCTCTTCGCACTTCGGTAGAGTTGAGAGCATAGATCCAAGCATACCACCGCTGATGAGCCGAGCCGGCTCAGTCATGTTTATGCTTGCGAGATTGATTGAGATAGAGGACTGAATGATCGCCTCGTACACGTCAACTGTTAGCAGTTCAGCTGAGCCTTTGATGAAAGCATACCGAACAGCTCTTTCTATGCTTCCCTTGGTGACCTTCTTGCTACCGCCTACTTCGGTCGTTTTATTTGCGCTCACGCACCCGGTTTCTAACATATAGCCAAATAATCTCACACATTCGGCAAACAAGCCCTGCACACCCTGAAGTTGATGATCAAATTTTCCTCGGAGAGCAAGTGCGCGCATGAGACCCATGCAGACCTCGACACCTCCTTTGGACACAAAGGCAAATAAAAATTCGTTCGCTCTATCAGCCTTAGGTGAGACAATCATTGAATGGACTAGCTTTATGGTAGCTGAGAGCATGTGAGGGCACGGGCACTCTGCAAGAAAGCCGATTATGATTTCAACTTTTGCGTCCATGTGTTCACTGGTGTTGACGAGTAAATTCACGGACACCAACAAGTCGTCTATCAATCCCAGCAACTCCTTCTCTGATACCCGTAATTCTCCTCTATCATCCATAACTGACTTCGTAGAACTACTATGCAGTATTCCTCCCATTAGAGACGTCGCTGGTGAAAGCCAACGACGTCCATTATCAAACAGAAGTTGCAGCGCTGAAATTTCTTGCATCAAATCTGGGCTCGTGTTACAGAGCGAAGAACATATGTTCAAGAGACGCCGAACTACGCGTGCTCCGGAGCCGTTCCAAGGTTTGAAGTCCAACACAAGCGTAGAAAGAAGCTGCTTTGATAACACTTTCTCGCTCTTACACACGGATAAGAGATGCTCAATGGCGTCAAGAATGGCTTCCTCCTCGTCGTCGAGAATGTCGCCAGAAAACTGTCGACGTAGAGCATCCATAGCGAACGGTAAAGCGTGCGCCAAGAGACTTGGGACGTTTTTGTCTTCCATGACTTTCAAGTTTGGAGGATGGTTTTCGCACGCACCGGCTATTATTCCGATAACTGAACGTATGGATAAACCCGCACTGGCGAAATCGTCATGAGCATCTGAAATCTCCGGTGCTAAATTCCTTGAGCTAACCAACGGACACGCGAACGGTAGCATGATGGCTGGTCCACTTTCACACGATGCCCAAATAGAGTCTCGCATCAAGTTGCGCCTCGCTACAGTTGTGCCGCCCAACAGGGCCGCTTTGGACTCGATGGACACTCCTGCAGGAGAAATATCCAAGACGTAGTTCTTGCTCGCCATTCGAGGATGGAGAACCTGAAGTATAGTCGGTGCTAATACCTTATCTAAGACATCTTCGACGTTGACATCGCCTCCTTTGTCATCATTCGATGAAAATCGCGGAACATAAGATCCACCACGCGCTGAAAGTGCCTTCATCGCATGACCGCCAAGCGCCTGTTTGAAAATGTACACTGGTCCGAGACTTGCAAACAGTGCGCATTGACGCCGCTTACGTTGTAGCCCGGCCATAGCTGCTGGAGGATTTGTACCTATACAACAGAACCCAAGTGGCTTGCTTATTTTCGGTAGATCAAACTTGTGGGTTTCGACACATATACCATTCACGTACAGCCGGGTTTCGGCTCCGCCGGTTCGAACGCTCGCTGGTTTATGCTCAATTCCCAAGCAAAACCATCGCTTGAGAGGGAATTTGTGAGAGAACGGGAGCGTCATTCTGGATTCTTTAACACCATTTGTCTCTAAAATCAAGAAACCATCGTGAAAGTAACATTCAACCCCTTGTCCTTCGGCGGATAAAAAACTAAACAGCCGCGGCATGTGCACTTCGTCTTCGCCCGCGGCGGCGGCGGCAACTGCAGCGGCGGCGAGTGGAGATGCATCCACGACCTGCGATGCTGAAGCGGCAGCAGCGTACGATGCTGCTGACGCAGCGGTAGTCTCTGACGCAGAAACGCTTTCCAAGTACACCCAAGTCACAAAAGCCAAACCTTCCGTAAACGGCCACTTGGGTTGCGCCGAGCCTAATATCCCGCTACTTTCCCCATCCAACAGGAACAATTCCGCTGGACCGGTGCTAAACCTCGTCTGCAGCGTCATGTTGAGTTGATCTAGCAGGAACCCTCTAGATTCGGGCGTGCTCGCCGCGGCTAACTCTAGCCACACTTTCAAATCCAGCGCCGACATGGAAAATCCCGCCGCGCGTCGAGCGCACTCGGCGACGATTTTCACATCACCGTCGGCTTTGCCGTTTTCATTCGATCTCAAAAGCGCGTCGAGCGAGCGCAGCAGCTCCTGTACCACGCCCTGTTCGCACACCGCGTGACAATTCCCCATGTACGACCGCAACACGTGCCGCACGCCTCGCAACAACGCTCCTCGATGACTCGGCCCGTACTTGGTCTCCGGCATCGTCCTCGCCAGTTCCACGCCCAATTTCACGTACCCCGCGTCGCATCTCGCGATCGCCACGTCCATCCCGTGTCCGTGTTCATCATTTCCTCCCACATTTTCGTTCCCATCGTCGTCTTCATCGTCTCCTCGCGCCATCATCACCGCCGCGTCCCCGCCCACGAGTTCCAACAACTTGATGACCGTCAGCGCGAGCGCGTCCTCGTCCCCATCGCTCACGAATCGCGTCAGCGCCTCGAACGCATCGTTCGCGTCGTCATCGCTTCCATCGTTTCCGGGCGCGCATCGCCGCACCGCTCGGCGCAGCGTCGCCGCGACGTACGTCTCGTCGTCGTCGTCGTCGTCGTCGTCCCGCGCCCAGCGCCCAACGACCGCGGACGACGACGTCGAGCGGCGTCGCGCGCGGGCGTCGTCGTCGAGGTAGTGCGCGTCGTCGTCGAACTCGAGCAAAAGCTCCATCTCAGCGCGACCGCGCGACCGCGCGATCGAGCGACGACCGCGCGCGCGAACGGCGCGCGTGTGACGCCGACCCATCCGAAACCGTCGACGCGGCACAGCCTAAACCCTCGACGCGCGCGCGAAACGCGCGCGCGCGCGCCGGTTCGAACCGGCGCGAACGCGCGAGGGACGAGACGGCGGAAAACGCGCGGAAAACCGCGCCGAACGCGTGACTAAGTAACTCGTGTGACAAACTACGTGTGCTATTCCGACGCGTCGCCGCGTCGTCCCGCGGCGAACCGCGCGCGCTCACTCGCCTCGTCCCCTGCCTCCGCGACCGCGCCCGCCGCGACCGCCGCGACCGCCTCGACCGCCCTCGCCTCGACCGCCGCCCTGCGGACGATTCTTCATCTCTTCCTTCACCACGTCCAGCACCTCGTCCGGCACGCACACGTACTTGATCGTGTTCCCGCGCACGTAACACTCCGCCATTCGCCAAAACCGATCGCCATCCTTGGAGGTGCAAATCACCTCCTTCAGGTGCACGTTCATCCACGTGTCGCACGACGCCAGCGTGCCGTTGTACGTCTCTCCATTCTTCAGCTCCACCAGCATGGGGTGCCCGCACGACGTCTTGAGCAGCGTCAACGGAAGCATGTTCGTTCGGCCGACGTCCCGCGCGCGCCCGGGAATGCGGGAATTCGTCCCGCCGCGCCGCATTCCCGCGCGCGCGGCGCGATGTTCCAACCGGTGGGAATCAAGAAACTCACCAACGTCGCCGTGGTGCGACACAAAACTCACGGCTCGCGGTTCGAGATCGCGTGTTACAAAAACACCGTCCTGAGCTACCGACGAGGGCACGAGAAGGATTTGGACAACGTCCTGCAGTCGAGCGAGGTGTACGTGAACGTGAGCAAGGGCGTCGTGGCGAGGGACGAGGAGTTGGTCAGGGCGTACGGGACGACGGATCGGGGGAAGATATGCGAGATCATCCTCGCCAAGGGAGAGCTGCAGGTGAGCGAAAGGGAGAGGAAAGCGGAGAGCGAGAGCGCGTTTCGGGACGCGGTGACGACGCTGGTGGAAAAGTGCGTGAATCCGGGGACGAACAGACCGTATCCACCGGGAATGATCGAAAGTGCGCTGAGAGACATACACTTTTCGGTCGATCCCAAGCGAAGCGCCAAGCAACAAGCGTTGGAAGCGCTGCCAAAGCTGCAAGAAATATTTCCAATAAAGCGCGCGGAGATGCGCTTCGCCGCCGTCGTGCCGAGCGCAAAGGAGGAAAGTTTGATGGCGTTCGTGCGAGAAAATAGCGGGAAAGTAGAAACCAACGACTTGAGCGCGAGCGAGGCGAGCGTGACGTTTACCATGGATCCGTCGACGTACCGAGCGTTGGACAAACTCGTCAAGGAGTGTAAAGGTCGATTGGAAGTCGTCACGCTCGCGGTGACGGACGAGACGACGACGTCGGGTACGTTTGACCAAGATACGATGAAGGCGACCGCGGCGAAGCAGACAGCGATGGAGAAAGCGGAGGAGGCGTTGTCAAAGATTGAGATCAGCCGCCCCGTCGTCCAACCGATGGCTCCAACGCAAACGAGGGCGACGCAGTTAGAGACGCTCAGCGCGAGCGACGCGAACATCTTAGTGCCCAGAGGGCCGATCGCGGACCTTCCAGAGGAACACGCGAGCCGCAAGGAGCGTTTCGCGGATCTAGACAAGTACCAACCGGGGTGGGAGGTAGAATTACGCGCGCGCGAGGGTTCTTCTATCGTCGATGCCGTCTTCTACTCTCCCGATGGCGAACTTGCGAAAACGTACGCCGAGGCGAGACGAAAAGCAATGACGGCGTCAAAGTGATCGTAACGCGCAAAGCAGCTTTAGAAAATCTAGGAATTTGAATCGAATCACATTGGTAGGCTAATAGTCTAAGGAAGTTCGTCATCGCTGTCCACGAGGTCTGAAATCTCCGTTTTACTGATTTCGACGCCGCCTTCATCCCCGATGTCCATCGCGTTCTGTAATTCAAACGTCGAGCGCGTCTGCAAGATGGCAGCGGGATCTTCCTCGGCGAGTTCCGGTACCTTTGAGCCGTATTTTTCCGCCAACTTCGCGACGCGGTCGAGATCGGACTCACCATCCGGTTGCAAGCGACCGATGGATTCTAAAAACTCCTCCGTCGTCAAAGGAGGCGCGCCCATCCCCGTGAAGTCGTACGGAAACCGAGGGTCGTACACCTCCACGCTCACGCTCATCATCTTGTGTCTGATGTCATCGGGAAAATTAATCAGTTCCACGATTTTCTCGTGATCCCACGCCGATTCGTCGTCTTCGTACTTATTCTTCAACCGTATGTCATCCGCCATGGACATGAAGCGCTGCGACTTCACCTCCTCCCGCGTCTTCGCCACCGCCCTCTTTTGTTCCTCCTTCACCTTGGCCTTGTAATTCACGATCTTCTCCTTGAACGGGTCGTACTTCTCCGGAGGTTTCGTGAACGACATGAATCGAGGTTCATCCACGAAATCACTCTCGGGAATGTCCGCGTCCCAGCACGGCCACGGTCCCTCGCGCATGGCGTCTTGCAATTCCTTTTCCCACGGCGGCGTCGCGTTCTCCCCACCCACGGCTTCCGGATCGTACGCCGTCCACGTTCGCGCCTCTTCGACGAATTTCGCGTACTCTTCTTCATCTTTCATGCGTCCGCGTTCGCTCTTCCCACCCTCGGCGACGCGTCCGACGACGCGGTCGCCTCGACGACTCGAGTGGCGGCTCGAGGCGCGCATTCGTCCACCGCGCGTCGTCGTCGTCGTCGTCGTCGTCGTCGTTCCGGGTCGCGATCGCGACGCGCTCGCGAGCGTCGTCATCGGCATCGTCATCGTTCGCCGCGCGCGTCGACGTCGTCGTCGCGCGTCCGCGAGTGCGCCGTCGCCGCCGTCGCCGCGAGGGTTTGGTCGGTCGCGGTCGTTGGACCGGGACACCGCGACGCCGAGACGGCGAAACGGCGGGACGCGGGGACCGCGAGAGGGGCGCCGACGCGCGAGGCGACGCGCGAGATGCGCGCGATGCTCGCGCGCGCGGCGACGCGCGCGCGAGGGGCGGTGACGCGCGCGTGCGCGAGAGAACGGTGGCGGCGGTGCCAAGGCGAGGCGGCGAGCGGGACGCGCGCGGCGGGCGCGGGACGACGCGAACGCGCGCGACGATGGAGCGCGAGCGCGAGTGGGGACGAGAGAAGCGAGAACGCGCGAGCGGAGACGAGCGGACGCGTCGCGGCGCCGGTGACGGGGGCGAAACAAAGGTTGGATGAACTCACCGTCGCGCGTAATCCCGAGTTGTCGCGCAACGTGGCGCAGAGTTGGATCGCGCAGGGGAAGGTATTGGTCGATGGACAGCCCGTGACGAAGGCTGGAACGAAACTCAAGCCGAGCGTGAAGATTGAAGTCATCGCGGAGCAGCCGAAGTTTGTGTGTCGAGCGGGATTGAAGTTGGAAAAGGCGCTCGCGCACTTTGGCGTGGACGTCTCGGGATGTACGGCGCTCGACTCTGGGCTTAGCACGGGCGGTTTCACCGATTGTTTACTCCAGAGCGGAGCGAAGAAGGTGTACGGGGTTGATGTGGGGTACGGTCAGGTGGCTGAGAAGATTAGGCAAGACGAGAGAGTCATCATCATGGAGCGCACAAATTTACGATACGTCACGGACCTTCCAGACATCGTCGACGTCGTGACGTTGGATCTGTCATTCATCTCCGTCCTAAAGGTGTTACCAGCGATTTGTAGAATATTAAAGCCAGGGGGGACGATGTTAGTGCTGATCAAGCCTCAATTTGAGGCCAAGCGAAGTCAAATCGGCTCCAAAGGCGTGGTTCGAGACGCAAACGTTCACAAGGAGGTGATTGAAAACGTCATTCAAGGCGCCAAACTGTACGGATTCGAGTACATCGATCACACCACTTCGCCGATTAAAGGCGCGAAAGAGGGCAACACGGAGTTTCTAGCGCATTTTACCATGTCTCTCGATGGTCCACCTCCGGAAATACTCCAGAACACAGTCGAGGTTGAGGAGGATGAATGACGAGTCGGTCTAAAGTGTCTAAAGTTGTAATTAATACTTAGCCTATTTCGCCCCTGCCTGCGCCTGCGCCGCCTCTTGCGTGCGCGCTCGCAGAAAGTCCTGCACCAGCAACAATTGCTTGCGTTTCTTACCCACGAGCTCCATCAACTTTTCCATGTTATCTCGAATAAAGTTCACCTTGCGCTTACAGTAGTCGATCCCTTTCTCGGTGTCGTGCTCGATGAAGTACCCCGTGCCGACGTCGAGCAAGACTTTATCGACCGCCGCAATCTTACCCGGCACGTACAACGACTCCGTGAGTGGGACGAGCATGTCCTTACCCACAGTTTCTTTCGACAGCTCTTCGATCGCCGATCCCGAGGAGTGGTATCGACTCACCGCTTTGCTCAACATCTGCAAAGATTCCGAGTACGACGTGACTTCCTCGCGGAGCTGTTCGTCGGCGACTTTGAGCTGCTCGAGCGTGGCGGTGCGTAAATCTAAAGACGTCATCGTGCGTGTGCGTTTGACGGGAACAGGCTCGACGAAGTCTGCTCGCGTAGACGCGTGACACGCGTCAACGAATGGTGCGATCTGCGGCTTTTTGGGTTGAGTTGGCTTCGCGCGCGCGTTGACTTTTTTAAATTATTACAATCCGGCCACGTCTTCCTCGAAGCCGTTCGAGTAAACGCGACGAAGGGTTCCGTCTGGAAATAAGATTTCCTTATCCTTGGGCTCGTCGCCCGCGGCGTGAAGTTCGACTTGATTGGTTTGAACGAAATGGTAGAGCTCAACGCCGGTTGGGTGCGTGGTGTGCCACGTCTCGACGTCGAAGTAGTAATACTCGATGATACCGTTTTGGTGAGTGCGTTTGATATCACCGTTGGTGAAGAAAATAGTCGTTTCATGACCATCGATTTCCTTAATCGTGCCGTTTGCGAAAAATACGACGCGACGACCGTCAGCAAAGACGCGCTCGACCCGACCATCCTCGTGCGGAATCTCGCGTTCGAGACCCGCGGTGCTTCGTAATCGAACTTTATCGCTCACGCTCGGGAGCGGATCGCGCACACTGAGCGCACGAGGTGCAAAGTACGTCGTATCGTCCGCATATACACGCCTAGATGGACTCGGTTCCGACGAAATCGTCATCCCAGGCCGCGAACTCGCGGGCGAAGCGATCTCGACGACCGGCTCGACTCGACGAGGCGGCGTCGTCGACAAAGCCTTCGCTTGCAAACGATTCGATACCTCGCACTTCTCTTCCAGCAACCTTTTCTCCATGCGAAGTTCCGAAATTTCGTTCGTCAGATCGACGATTTGTTGCCGCAGGCGATCCACCGTGAGCTTGGCTCGTTGTTGCTCGGCTTTGAATTCAGCCTCGTTGCGCTCGAGCTGTTCGCGAAGAAACTTGGCTTCATTGCGCTCCTGTTTCGTGGGTAGTGCTAAGTGTGCCTCCGCCTCGCGCATCAACGCCGCCTTTTCGCGCTTGAACTGTCTGCGCACGTCCTCACACTCAGCCTTGAACGCTTCCTCGGCGTCGTCTCTTTTCGCTTCCCACGCCGCCCGTTCGTCGGCGAATCGTTGTCTTTCGCTCGCCAGACTCGCCTTGGCGCGCTCAAAGGCAGCGCGCGCTTCCTCTTCCTCCGCAGTCGACGAAGAGACAAAGTCACGAACGACCGTACCCGATCTCACGTCATCGAACGATCGCCTCTCGGCCTCTTCCTTTGCCTTCGTCTCGCTCCACAACCGCGACTCGAGCGCCTCGAATTCCTTCGTCTCCCTCGCGCTCCTCGCTTTATGTTCTCTCCACGCCTCCATCGTCGACGGTTGAACGTTCACGTCGTGGTCAAACAACCCACCACCTGCTCGTCGCGGTGAGCGCGACTCTTCGCGCCTCCCGAACGCGATTTTCGGACTCGGACTCGTCGTCGTCGTCGTCGTCGTTCCTCTTCGTCGTTCCGCCGTCGTCGTCCCCGTTCCTCTTTCCGCCCCCCCCCTCGGGCTCATCCCTCGCGCGCGCCCCACCTTCGATCGCGCGTTCGTCACATTCGGCGTCGTTCCCGCCGTTTTCGGCGTCAACGGCGACGTCCGCATCGCTCGCGTCCCCTTTTTCAAGTAACTCCTCGTCGGCGTTGACTTTAAACAATCCGCATCGTCGTCGTCGCGCGTCGTCGTCGTCGTCGTCGTCGTCCCGCCGTCCCCGCTCAGCGCGCTCGCGATGATCTCCTCCCACGTCCTCGTTCGATCGCCGTTGATCGGGACGTCGTCCAGGCTCATGGCCGTCGTCGCGCGCGATGTGGCGCGCGTTCAAACGCGTCGCCGCACCGGCGGACGACCACTGAGGGCGGACCCAAGATGGACGACCACTGAGGGCGGACCCAAGATAGCACTATAACGGATCCAATTTTTCCGAACCGGCGAGTCCCCGCGCGCGCGTTTTCGCGTTCGGCGTCCTCGACCGCGTCGAAGACTCCCGGCGACGCACGTCGACGCGCGACGGCGCGCGCGGTGGACGCGGATGGCGACGACGCGCGCGACGACGACGCGAGCGACGACGCGCGCGACGATGGGACGACGACGCGGGACGACGAC
>Ga0163111_10001114_pt1 | contig 16274 bp, 13 predicted proteins | sample CRUFie1St18metaG_FD_109645 | JGI IMG/M metagenome (GOLD analysis project Ga0163111, IMG submission 109645) | Marine microbial communities from the Costa Rica Dome - CRUD Field 142mm St18 metaG | ecosystem: Environmental > Aquatic > Marine > Oceanic > Photic zone | place: Costa Rica: the Eastern...
ACTGTAATTACACCTTCTTTACCAACTTTTTCAAAAGCTTCTGATATTAATTCACCAATAGTATTATCATTGTTAGCAGAAATTGAAGCAATCTGTTTTATTTTTTCTGAAGAATTACCTACTTTTTTTGCTTGTTTTTCCAAATCAACAACAATTTCTTTAACTGCTTTATCGATACCGCGCTTTAAATCCATTGGATTAGCGCCAGCTGCAACATTTTTCAAGCCTTCTTTTACAATTGCTTGAGCTAAAACAGTAGCTGTAGTAGTACCATCGCCTGCAAGATCATTTGTTTTGGATGCAACTTCTTTAACCATTTGGGCACCCATATTTTCAAGGGAGTCTTCTAACTCTACTTCTTTTGCAACAGAAACACCGTCTTTTGTTACTTGAGGTGCTCCAAAACTTTTACTAATTATTACATTTCTACCTTTTGGACCAAGAGTTACTTTAACTGCATTAGCTAAAGCGTCTACACCTTTTTTTAATCCATCTCTTGCATCAATGTCAAATTTTATGTCTTTTGCCATTTTTATTAATTTAAATTAAACAATTGCAAGAATATCACTTTCTCGCATTATTAAATAGTCCTGACCCTCAAATTTAAGTTCTGTTCCAGAATATTTTCCATAGAGAACGTTATCTCCAACACTGACGGTCATTTTTTCATCTTTGTTGCCATTACCAACAGCAACTACTTTTCCTTTTTGGGGCTTCTCTTTAGCATTATCAGGGATGATGATACCAGAAGCAGTTTTAGTTTCAGCAGCCATTGGTTCAATAAGAACTCTGTCTGCTAAGGGTTTAATATTAATAGCCATATCTAAATTATTATTTTAAATGACAAATGCTAAAATTGTGCCATTCAAAATTTACTGACAAACTTTCAGTTAAAAAAAATGTCAACATTATTTGACATTTTTTTTAATTGAAAACTTATTTAATTTTCATTAGTATTATCTAAATTTAAAGGGATGTCTTGTGGAGATACATCTTCGACTTGGACTTTAGAATTAGATTCTTTATCAAGCGCTTTTGACTCAGTATTTTTATCAGAATTTACGATTGCCAAGTTAGATAACAATATGAGAGCAAGTAATAAAATTGCTAATGTCCAAGTGCTTTTATCTAGAAAATCAGTTGTTTTCTTTACACCTCCTAATTGTTGTGTGCCACCACCACCAAATGAAGAAGATAATCCTCCACCTTTTGGATTTTGCACCATTATCACAATAACAAGTAAAAAGGCTACAACAACTATGAGGACTAAAAAAATTGAAAATGTACTCATGTGTTTTTAATTTTTTTCTTTCAATTTATTTATAAGTTTAATTTGGTCTGCAAATAAAGCACTTTTTTCTGGATATTTCAAACATAAAATTTTGTAAGATTGAATGGCTTGGTCATAATTTTTTTGTTCTAGATACACTTTTGCAAGAGTCTCAGTCATTAAAGGGGATGAATCTTGAATATTGCGCTGACTTAGATCTTCATATGATTTTGGTTGTCTTATTGGTTTAATTTTTGGACTTTTTTCAATAAATCTGTCAATAAGGTCAATATTTTTTTGTTTTTTATTTTTTTCATAAAAATTTGTATTATCACGATTAATTGGATCTATTTTTGTAAGCTGTAACCATTTAGAAAATGAATATGATTCGTCTTTTCTGAATTCAAAGGGTTTACCAATTCCTAAGATAATAGCTTCTTCATCTTTATCAAAGTTAGTTTCTACAATTGGATTGTCAGAAATATCCAAATATTCATTAATGTCAATATCTTTTGAAATTTCAGAGCTATTTTTTATTAATTCTGATACTGTGTTTTGTAAAAATATATCTGATGTAATAAAATCAAATAAAATTTCTCTATCTGTTGTGTATGCAGCTGTTACCTTTAATATTTTATTGTACTTAAAACTATCAATATCTTTGAGTCCTTTTAAATAAACAGCTCTTACAGCTTGAAAATAAGGGAATTCATTAACAATTGAACTTAATTGCTCAATGTCTGAGGGTTTTATTGATGAAGGATTTGCAATTAAATTTGAAAAATATTTTCTATTCATGTTACCAATTTGCTAAAGACGCATTAATAATATCTTGTGTTATTCTATCAAAAATTTCTTCTAAAGCTATTGTTTTTTGAGATCCTATTAGTTGAGCACTTCCTGAATAATCATAAAAAAATGAAAATCTTTTTTCAAAATCTGCATCATTATCATATTTATTTATAAATCTAACATTTACGCTGATAGTTAAACGATTTTGATCAGCTTTATTTTGAGCTGTTGCAGTAGTTGGTGAGATCCTGTATTCAACAATTTCTCCCTCATATAATAAATCTCCATTCGACTTAACAAGCGATAAATTTGTTTGATTTAAAATTATATCTTGAAGGGCAAGTGTGAAATCTCTTTCAATTCCTGGTTCAATTAAATCAGAATTATTTTGGAAATAATTTACTTGAAATGTTTTTGTTTTTTCACTAATAGATATTCCAGTAAATGAATATGCTCCGCATCCAACGTAAAAAATGATTACAAAGCATAAAATAATATTTTTATTGAAATTATAAATCATATTGTTTGATCTTTCTGTACAGGGTTCTCTCTGAAATTCCAAGCTCCTCAGCAGCTAGCTTACGTTTACCTTTATGTCTTTCTAGTGATTTTTTAATAAGTTCAAGTTCTTTATCATGTAAAGATAAAGTTTCTTTCGCTTCAACTACAAAATCATCAGTGAAATCAAACTTCTCATCATTTTTTAAAATTTCTATTGTTTCATTTTCTTTATTTGAATTAGAGAGAGTCAAAAGCTTATTATCATTATTAATATTATTATTTTCGTTGTAAATTTTCTCAATAATCTGTTCATTTTTCTCATGGATTTCTTTGTAATTTCCACTTTCCATTAAATCTAATGTTAATTTTTTGAGATCATTAAGATCATTTTTCATGTCAAAAAGTACTTTGTATAGTATTTCTCTTTCGTTTTTAAAATTACTTTTTTCATCTTCTTTTTCAATGACAGCAGGCAACTGAGTGCTCATATCAGGCAAGTAATTTTTTAAAGTTTTAATGTCAATTTCTCTTTTGGATTCTAATACAGATATTTGCTCTGATATATTCCTTAACTGCCTAATATTTCCTGGCCATCTGTAGTTAAGTAATAAATTTATAGCATTCTCGTTAAGTCGAATTGTAGGCATTTTATATTTTAATGCAAAATCGCTTGAAAACTTTCTAAATAATAAATGGATATCTTGATTTCTTTTTCTTAAAGCTGGGATTTGTATCTCGATGGTACTTAGTCTATAATAAAGATCTTCTCTAAATTTATTTTTTTTTATAGCCTCGAACATTTTGACATTTGTAGCTGCTACTATTCTAACGTTTGTTTTTTGAACTTTACTCGACCCAACCTTCAAAAATTCCCCATTTTCTAAAATTCTTAGCAAGCGAACTTGGGTTGTTAAAGGTAGTTCTCCTACTTCATCTAAAAAAATTGTTCCTCCATCAGCAACTTCAAAATATCCTAAACGAGTTTGAGTAGCACCTGTAAAAGCACCTTTTTCGTGACCAAAAAGTTCGCTGTCAATTGTTCCCTCGGGAATAGCACCACAATTAACAGCTATGAACTTACCATGTTTTCTGTGGGAGAGTTGATGTATTATTTTAGGAAAAACTTCTTTTCCAACTCCACTTTCTCCCGTAATTAGAACAGAAATATCAGTTGGAGCTACTTGAATTGATTTTTCAATAGCTCTGTTTAAGCCAATATGATTTCCTATAATTCCAAATCTTTGTTTAATTGATTGAGTATTTTCCATAATTAATTATTTTTTGAATAACCTACGGCTCTACCTTTCAGAGTTGCGCTAGTACAACTTTCAACTTTTACCATAACAAATTCTCCGATTTTAAAATTTTCTTTAGGGAACACAACCATGGTGTTTTGAGGATTTCTACCAGCCCATTCATAATTTGATTTTTTGGATGTTTTTTCAATAAGTACTTCAGTTATTTTACCAATAAATTCTTCGTTTCTTTGAAGGCTGTGTTTTTGCTGTAGTGCTACAACTTGTGATAGACGTCTTTTTTTAATTTTTTCAGGAATGTCATCTTTTAGTTTTCTTGAAGCTAAGGTTCCAGGTCGCTCAGAGTAAGCAAACATAAAACCAAAGCTGTATTTAACATATTTCATGAGACTTAATGTGTCAAAGTGGTCTTGTTCACTTTCAGTTGGAAATCCGCATATTAAGTCATGAGAGATAGCACAATCAGGTATAATTTTTTTAATATTATCTATTAGATTAAAATATTCTTCTCTGGAGTGCTGACGGTTCATGGTTTTTAGGATTTTGTTACTTCCACTTTGTACCGGTAAATGAATATAATTACAAATGTTCTCATGTTTTGCCATTGTTTTTATAACTTCAATTGACATATCTTGGGGGTTTGAAGTTGAAAATCTAAAGCGCATATTTGGCTGTGCATTTGCACACATGTTTAATAAATTTGAAAAATTAATTGAAGTTGCTTTTTTAATTTCTGATGCTTTGGAAAAGTCTTTTTTTAATCCGCCTCCATACCAAAGATAGCTATCGACATTTTGACCTAATAGAGTAACTTCTTTGAAACCTTTTAACCAAAGGGTATTTACTTCGCTAATTATACTTTTTGGATCCCTACTTCGTTCTCGACCTCTTGTAAAAGGAACAACGCAAAATGTACACATGTTATCACATCCACGGGTAATGGACACAAAAGCAGTAACACCATTCGAATTTATCCTAACAGGGGAAATATCAGCGTAAGTTTCGTCTTTGGAAAGAATAACATTAACAGCGTTATTACCACCCTCAACTTCTTCAATTAAATTAGGAAGGTCTTTGTAAGCATCCGGTCCCACAACTAGATCAACAATTTTTTCTTCTTCCAAAAATTTACTTTTAAGTCTTTCAGCCATACATCCCAAAACCCCAACTTTCATTTTTGGATTATAACGCTTTACAGCATTATATTTTTCCAATCTTTTTCTAACTGTTTGTTCAGCTTTGTCTCGGATAGAGCATGTGTTTACAAGAACAAGATCTGCTTCTTCAAGATTTGAGGTGGTATTATAGCCCTCCTTTTGCATTATTGATGCTACAATTTCACTATCACTGAAATTCATTTGACATCCATAGCTTTCAATAAAAAGTTTCTTTTTATTTGATTTCAATGGTTTTATTTTGAGAGATTTACCTTGTTTGGATTCGATAATAACTTTGTCCATTCTTCTTATTTTGAAACTTTCAATATGCAAAGATAATTTTTTTAATAATTATGACAAAGTGTCATGTTTAAAAAAATATATACTTTAAGATAATTAATAATATTTTGATGAAGAGATAATAATAACTAGCTTATATAGATTCCATTAATTTGGATTTTAAATGATATCTTAATAATTAAATCTAATATTTTTATAATTTATTTTTAATTTAAAAGTCTAATATACAGCTATTTATGATCATATTTAATTATCAAATTAAATGTATAATTTTAATTTTGGGAAAATTTTAAAAACTACAATCGAAAAAATCTTCTACATTTGTTCACTTAATATTTAAGATATGGCCAAAAATCTTGTCATTGTAGAATCGCCAGCTAAGGCTAAAACAATTGAAAAATTTTTAGGAAAAGATTTTAAAGTAGCATCCAGTTATGGACACATTGCTGACTTACCTTCAAAAGAATTAGGTGTTGATGTTGACGGAGATTTTTCTCCCAAATACCAAATAAGTAAAGACAAGAAAACAATTGTTAAGTCACTTAAAGCCTTAGCAACGAAAGCTGATATTGTTTGGTTGGCAAGTGATGAAGACAGAGAAGGTGAAGCTATTGCTTGGCATTTATTAGAATCACTAAATCTTGATAAGGCTAAGACTAAGAGAATAGTTTTTCACGAAATAACAAAATCAGCGATAGATAAAGCAGTGCAAAACCCTAGAAGTATTGATTATGATTTAGTTGATGCTCAACAGGCAAGGCGGGTATTAGATAGAATTGTAGGATATGAATTGTCTCCCGTGCTGTGGCGAAAAGTCAAAGGTGGGTTATCTGCTGGTAGAGTTCAATCTGTTTCGGTTAGGCTTATTGTTGAGAGGGAACGCGAGATAAAAAACTTTTCACCTAAAGCTAATTTTAGAATTGATGCTAAATTTAAAACTGAAAATGAAAAAATTTTCAAGGCTAAATTACCTAAAGTGTTTGATACTAAAGAAGATGCACTAAATTTTCTTAAGAAAAATATTAATGCAAAATATAAAGTATTATCATTAGATAAAAAGCCCGCTAAAAAATCACCAGCGCCACCATTTACAACATCTACTCTGCAGCAAGAAGCTTCCAGAAAACTATATTTTTCAGTAAGTAAAACAATGAATATGGCTCAGAGATTGTACGAAGCAGGTCTAATAACTTACATGCGTACAGACAGTGTAAATCTGTCTGTTGAAGCAAGAAATTCAGCATCAAAGGAAATTAATTCTGCATTCGGTAAAAGTTATAGTTCTCCTAGAAATTTTAAAGGAAAATCTAAAGGTGCTCAAGAAGCTCATGAGGCTATTCGGCCTACTAATTTTGCAGTTCATTCTGTAGATGTTGATCGTGATCAAGCAAGACTTTATGAACTGATATGGAAACGAGCAATAGCCTCTCAAATGAGTGATGCAAAACTTGAACGTACTAATGTGAAGATTTCTTGTAATCAACATGATGATATATTTAGTGCAAACGGAGAGGTCATTATTTTTGACGGGTTTTTAAAGGTTTATATTGAAGGTACTGATGAAGAAGGTATTGAAAAAGATGATAGACTTCCATTAATGCACACAAATGAAACTTTAATAAATGATTCAATAACCGCTACACAAAGATTTTCAAGACCTCCATACAGATATACTGAGGCATCTTTAGTTAAAAAATTAGAGGAATTAGGAATCGGAAGACCTTCAACATATGCTCCTACAATATCAACTATTCAAAATAGAAATTACGTTGAAAAAGGAACTGTTGATGGCGAGGAAAGAAAATATTTTAAAATTACATTAAACTCTGATAAAATTGATGAAATTACTTGTTCTGAAAGAATTGGTTCTGACAAGGGTAAGCTCGTACCAACTGATATAGGAATGATAGTTACTGATTTTTTGGTAAATCATTTTGAAGAAATTTTAGATTACAATTTTACTGCTAAGGTTGAGGCTGACTTCGATGCAATTGCTACTGGAAAAGCTGATTGGACTAAGATGATGAAGCGCTTTTACAATTCTTTTCATCCGCAGGTTGAAGAAGTTAGGCAAAATGCTAACAGAGAATCTGGAGAACGCATATTAGGTACTGACCCAACTTCCGGAAGACAATTAAGTGTAAGATTAGGTAAATTTGGACCAATGGCTCAGATAGGAAAAATTGATGATGAAGAAAAACAGCTTTTTGCTAGTGTACCACCAAATTTTCAATTAGGTTCAATCACATATGATCAAGCTTTAGATTTATTTAAATTACCAAAAGATCTTGGAGTTTACAATGGCGAGGATATAATTGTTAATAACGGAAGATTTGGACCTTATGTAAGATTTGGAAAGAAATTTATTTCATTACCAAAGGGTGCAGATCCTCTTGAATTAAAATTAAAAGATGCTGTTGCGATTATTGAAGAAAAAGCTAAAGCGGATGCTCCAATTTTTGAATACGAAGGGTTACCAGTTCAAAAAGGGAAAGGTAGGTTTGGACCATACATTAAGTGGAACAATATGTTCATTAATGTCAATAAAAATTATGATTGGGATAATTTGAATTTTGAAGACGTCGAGTCTTTAATTAAAATTAAAATTCAAAAAGAAATTGAAAAATTAGTTCGTGAATGGCCTGAAGAAGGTATAAGGATTGAAAAAGCTCGCTGGGGTAGACATAATTTGATTAAGGGAAAAATTAAAATCGAAATACCAAAAGGAGTTGACGTGAATAAGCTCTCTTTTAGTGAAATCAAAACCATGCTAGATAAGAAAAATCCAAAAAAAAAATCCCAAGGGACTACTAAAAAGAAAAAGTAATGGATTATAGTTTTCTCTCTCCAGTTTCAAATATTTTAATTGATGATATTAGAGTATCTCATTTCCAAACTATTGGTAGAAAGATATTGTTGCATACTGTAGATCATAAACCTAGTTTAAATAAAGTAGATCTAGCTATTATCGGTGTGGCGGAGTCAAGAAATTCTATAGATCATATTGATCAAACACATAATTTAAACGAAATACGTAAGTGTTTTTATTCTCTTTTCCCTGGAAATTGGTTGTGTAAAATAGCTGATCTTGGTGACGTAATAAGTGGTGATAAAGCTGAAGATACATATAGATGTGTGATAACAATAATTAGTAACCTTCTCAAGGATAATATTATTCCTATAATTATTGGTGGAAGTCAAGATATAACCTATGCTAATTACAGAGCATATGATAATATAAAACCAATGATTAACATTGTCAATGTAGATAAAAGTTTTGACCTAGGTGATTCTTCTAAACCAATAACAAACCTAAGTTATGTTGGTAAAGTGATTTTGGAAAAGCCTTATAACTTGTTCAATTATACTTCAATTGGTTTTCAGACGTACTTTAATTCTCAAGAAGAAATAGACTTAATGGAAAAATTATATTTTGAATATGAACGTTTAGGTGATATTAGTTATGATATTAAAAATGTTGAGCCAGCTATGAGAGATGCCGATTTAGTAACTTTAGATTTAAATTCCATCAAATCGTCAGAAGTTAGTGACAATCAAAAGTTTTCTCCAAACGGATTTAATGGAAAAGAAATTTGTGCAATATCAAGATATGCTGGTATAAGCAACAAAGTATCATCTTTTGGAATTTACGAATATAAAGCTTCAGTTAATGATGAAGCTACTACAATGTTGATTTCTCAAATGATATGGTACTTTATTGAGGGTTATAATTGTAGAGTCAAAGACGATAATTTTAATAACCCAGCGGAATTTAATAAATATACTGTTTTGGTTCAAGATCAAGAACTAATTTTTTATAAAAGCTTAAAAACCAGTAGATGGTGGGTTCAGACTCCTTTAATATCAAATTTAAATAATAAAAATAATAATTTATCGTTATTAGCATGTATGCAGAGTGATTATGATACTGCTGTGAAGGGAAATATTCCTAATAGGTGGTATAAAGCATATAAAAAAAATTAAGAACTAGTTTATATTTTATTTAAGAATAATAAACTAAAAAAGTTGTAATTTTAAAAATATATAAATAAGTTTACGAACTTTAATTAACAGGGAGTCATACCCCAACAGATATATTATGAAAAAAATCATTTTTTTATCTCTAGTTTTTTCCATTGTTTTTAGTTGTGGAAGTAAGGACAAAGGTGAATTGGTAGGTGTAAAGGGAAAGCGTTGGCACCCTGAAAAACCATACGGAATGAGTTTGATTCCTGGCGGTGCTTTTGTTATGGGAAAGGCAGACGACGATATCGTTGATTTACAAGATGCACCTACAAGAACTGTTACTGTTCGTTCCTTTTACATGGATGAAACTGAAATCACAAACAGTGAATACAGACAGTTTGTTAATTGGGTTAGAGATTCAATTATTAGAAGAGAATTAGCAATAGCAGCAGAACTAAAACTTGGTATTGACGTTCAAGAAGACAATGAAGATCTTGACAATGGAATAGGTATGTTTTATCCAAAAAGTTTAATTCAGTCCGGAGATGATTCAGAAGATGAATTTTCTTATGCTAAATACGTAGCTGAGGGTAATTCATTATTGTATGATGACAAATCTTATGTTGATGCTGCACCACTTGATTGGGATGTAGAATTATCATTTGATGAAAAAGATTTTGATAATTATGACGCAGAGTATGTTGAAGTAATTGAAGGAATGTTCCTTCCCAGAGATGAATGGTATAATAATGTAAGAACGTGGGATGTTAGAAGATTCGAATTTGAATATACAGACACTGATATTGACGGAGCAGCAAAGTCTTACGGCGATATCATGAGTGGGTCTAAAAATAGAGCAGATTTTATAAAGAAAAAAAGTATTCTTGTATATCCTGATACCACTGTATGGGTTAGAGATTTTGATTATGCATATAATGAGCCTATGCATAATGATTATTTTTGGCATGAGGCCTATGGAGATTATCCTGTTGTTGGGATTACATGGGAGCAAGCAGCAGCTTTTTGTCAATGGAGAACCATGTACAAAAATGGATACCAGAGGAAAAAGGGGAAACAAAATGTAAATATTTTTAGACTTCCGTCTGAAGCTGAGTGGGAATATGCAGCTCGAGGAGGTTTAGAAGGAGCAGCTTTTCCTTGGGGTGGTCCATACGCAAAAAATGATAGAGGTTGTTTCTTAGCTAATTTCAAACCTCTAAGAGGAAATTATGCTGCAGATCAAGCCTTATACACAGTAGAAGCTGATGCTTATGAACCAAATGATTACAATCTATACAATATGTCTGGGAATGTCTCAGAATGGGTAAGCTCATCATATGATAGATTTTCATATGAATACTCTTCATCATTTAATCCAAATGTTAATGATAAAGATAATCCCAAAAAAGTTGTTCGTGGAGGCTCTTGGAAAGACGTTGCATATTATTTACAAGTGAGTACAAGAGATTATGAATATGCTGATACTCCTCGTAGCTTTATAGGATTCCGTACTGTTCAAGACTACCTTGGTACTGACTCAACTGGAAATGAATCAACAAATTAGGAATTTAAAAATTAAAAAAATTAAAACTAAATATTATGGCAATCAAATTAAGTAAAAAAACAATGAATATGGCTTACGGCCTGGGTGCAGCAGTAGTAATTATTGGAGCATTAATGAAGATTATTCATAAAGATCTTGGTCCCTTGACTGGTAGTATGTTATTAACTATTGGTTTGGTAACAGAAGCTTTAATTTTTGCATTATCAGCTTTTGATACGCCTGATGAAGAATATCAATGGGAATTAGTTTATCCAGAGTTAAATGACGGTAAGGTAAAAGTGTCATCCAAAAAAAGCGAGAAAAGAGAATCTCCAGAAGGTATTTTAACAAAAAAATTAGATCAACTACTAAAAGATGCAAAAATAGATGGAGCTTTAGTTAAAAGTCTAGGTGAAAATATCAAAAACCTTAATGCAACTGCTTCTTCAATGGATGGATCAGTGGGTGCAACTAATCGTTATAATGACGAGATGGCTAAAGCAACTGCTCAAATGGAGTCGATAAATGACCTTTATAAGGCTCAACTAGAAAGTGCTTCAAAACAAGCTGAAATAAATGCAGAGTCCATTGAAAACGCTACTAAGTTGAAAGAACAAATGGAGTCTTTGGCTTCAAATTTAGCCTCTTTAAATGGTGTTTATGGGGGAATGCTTTCTGCTATGAACAATAAAAATAAATAGACATTTTTAACAATTAGAATTAACTAAAAAAACAAGAAAATGGCTGGAGCTAAAGAAAGTCCAAGGCAAAAAATGATTAACCTGATGTATTTGGTTTTCATTGCAATGCTTGCATTAAATATGTCTAAAGAAGTTTTAACTGCTTTTGGTCAGATTACTGAGCAGGTGGAAGATAACAATTCATCTCTTGATGAAAGAATCCAAACTTTTGAAGAAACTATTAATAAAAATTACAACAGTGAGGGGCAACAAGAAGTGTGGGCTGAAAAGAAATGGGCTATGGATCAAATTGGTGATATAACTTCTAAGTTTGTAAATCATATATCTTCTTTACCAAGAAAGGATATGCCAATGAAAGAGGTTAAAGGACTTAAAAATCCGATTGTTGATTATGAAATAATGGACAAGCCGGATTACTACGATAAAAAATTCTTTGCAAATTCTGCTGCCAACGCTAAGCTAACTAAAGAAGGTGAAGATTTCGTTAATAATGTAAGAAGTTTTAAAGATGATTTTGTTAAAATAATTGATTCCTTGTTGATTGGAGATAAGAATAATCTTAATTATCAAGAATTGAAAGTTGCATTGAATGAAACGTTTAATGTGGATGACAAAATCAAGGATCGAGAAGGTAAAGACTTGAATTGGATTGAACGCTATCATGGTTATCCCGAAGTCACTTCAAATACTAGACTTGCTATGCTGAAGTCAAACGCTATGTCTTTTAAAGCCCAGTTGTTGTCATTTATGATCGGTGGACAGTATAAGGTTGAAGCTACCCTTGCTAATTTTGATGCATATGTAGTTTCAGATAGATCTGCATATTATCCAGGATCTAATTTTTCTGGAAAAATTATCTTAGGAAAAAAATCAAGAAATCTAGTACCTAAATCTGTAACTATAAATAATAACGAAATTGATCCAAAAGAAAAATTAAACAGTGAAGGAGCTGTGATATTAGATTTTCCTGTTGGACGTACTGGTCAACAACAAATTGAAGGTACAGTTGTTTTTGAAGAAGGAGGTGAGTTAATTTCAATCCCAGTCAGTGCTTTATATGATGTTATTGAAAAGCCTAATTCTGCTTCTGTTGAAGTTGTTGGTAGAAATACTCTATTTAGGAACTATGATAACGAAGTAATTGTTTCGCTTCCTGGTATTTCTTCTAACGCAATTTCAGTTTCTTCATCTGGCGCCTCTGTCTCAAAAAAGGGGAGAGGACGATTTACAGTAAGACCAAAAAGTGGCAGTAAGTTAACTTTAAGTGTTTCTGGAACTACTCCCAATGGTGATAAATTTTCAGATAAAAAAGAATTTATTATTAGATCCGCACCTGAGCCTACAATACTTTTTAATGGTAAAGAAACTGGTAAAATGAGCAAAGGTTCTATAGCATCTTCATATGTTTCTGCTAGATATCCACCAGCCTATGGTATTTCTAAAGATGTTAAAGTTAGTGGATTTCGCGTAAAAATAGGTCCTAAAAATTTTAATTGTTCAGGTAACAAATTATCATCAAAAGCTAAGAGTTTTCTTAAAAAGGCTCCAAAAGGATTTGATATAACTATTAAGGACATAAATTATAAAGGAATTACTGTAGGCAGAAAGACACTTGGTCCATCAATAACTATAAACTAATTAAAATGAAAAAAATATTTTCAGTCTTATTATTAACTCCGATAATTTGCTTATCCCAGGCAAATATTCTAAACACCAAAAAATCTTCTGAGATTGAAACCGTGTCTAGAATAGTTGAAGGATCTGAAAAACCTTATGAATATGAGCACGTTTCTGATGATGATATTATATTTTCATTCACAACTTGGGAAGTGATTGACTTAAATCAACGAGTCAATTTTCCTTTATATTTTCCTACCGACATCAATATAGTAACTGAGGACAGAAGGCCATTGATTCATTATTTGTTCCAAGCTATTCAAGATCCACAATATGGTGTTCCTGCATATCTAGATGATAATTTAACAATTCCTCTTGATGATAAGGATATTGAAGGAATTAAAGAATATAAAAGATTAAAAAAAGGAGCAGATGGTGACGGAGTTCTTGTTGGAGAAGAGTGGTTTGCAGACAAGGGATCTTGGAAAGCTCACCTTCAATCATTGGGATACGAATTTCCAGATGGTGAAGAATGGGTAAATTATGACCCTTTATCTGATCAAATGAGTGATTTGTTTGACGAAAACCCTGAGAGATATAATGAATTTTATAAAAAATGGGAATTAGCAGCAACTTCTATTATGGCGGATGAAGATTTTGATTCAGCTTCATTTGACCCGTCTGATGTTAGAAAATATTTAATCAAAGGAATATGGTACTTCGATAAAAAATCTACACAATTAAGATATAGACCAATTGCCATTGGTCCAGTTGCAGTTAGTGCTGAGGATAAATTTGAGCAAAATTTTAATCTCGATGATTATGGTAGTTCTGAGAGTGGTGGTGGATCTGATTGGGGTTTTGGAGGAGATGATGATGACAGCGATGATGATGGTGACGACTGGGGTTGGGGCAGTGATGATGATGATGATGATGATGATGACAGCGATGATAATGAAAATACAGAAGTTGCAGAAGTTGAAGAAGATTCACAAGATGGGTCAGAAGAAGACGAGTCTGAAATTACAGGGTTTACCAGTATTAATCAAGGTGATGTTGACCCTGATAAAGAATATACTGCAATGTTCTGGGTGTTCTTTCCTGAGGTAAGAGAAGTTTTACATAAAGCCTATGCTTTTAATGATAAAAATATGTCTAAGCCTATGTCATTTGATCACCTAATAAATTCTAGACAATTTGCTGCAACTATATATAAAGAAGCTAACGTTTATCAAGATCGTGATATTAGAAAATATATTAACAATAATTCACTAATGCAGCTTTTAGAATCAGAACGTATAAGAGAAAAAATTCGAAATCGTGAACAAGACATGTGGAGTTATTAAACTCTTTAATAATATTTCAAACGCTTCTCTTTCTGGGAAGCGTTTTTTTTTAATTTTTTAATGAAGTTTGAATATTTAATAATTGGTTCAGGACTTGCAGGCTTAATGTTATGTGAAACACTTCGAAAACGTGATATTTCGTTTAAAGTTATTTCAAATAATTCTCAAACGGCATCAATCGTAGCAAGCGGATTATATAATCCTGTGGTTTTAAAGCGATTTAATAAAGCATGGAATGCCCAAAAGCAACTTCCTTATGCAATCTTAGTTTACAATGAATTAGAAAAATTGTTGAACATTAAGATTGATCACAAACTACCGATATTTAGAGTATTTAATTCAATAGAGGAGCAAAATCATTGGGTTGTGTCCTCCGATAATCTTGATCTTGATTCGTTTCTTGATCCTGAAATTAAATATTTAGATAATCCTAATATTATTGCACAACACGGTTATGGAAAAGTAAATAATACTGGAAGAGTAGACACAAAGTTGCTTTTAAATTCATATAAGAAATATTTGATTTCAAGAGATCTTTATATTGAGGAACCCTTTGATCATAAAATTTTAAATATTTCATCTCAATTATCATACAAGAATATTTTAGCAAATAAAATTATTTTTGCAGAGGGATTTGGATTAAAAAAAAACCCTTTATTTAACTATTTACCTTTGCAAGGAACTAAAGGTGAACTAGTTATTATTAGAGCACCTGATCTTAATCTTAGTGTTATTTTGAAATCAAGTATTTTTATTGTCCCTATTGGAGATAATAATTATTTAGTAGGTTCAACTTATGCATGGGATGATTATTCTAATTTATCAACAAATAAGGCTAAAAATGAACTCTTAGAAAAGCTTGAAAAGCTTATTTCTTGTCCCTACGAAATCGTTTATCAGCGAGCTGGAATTAGACCTACTGTTGCAGATAGAAGACCACTGGTTGGACAACATAAATCTTATGAAAACTTATATGTTTTGAATGGTTTAGGCAGTAGGGGAGTACTTATTGCTCCTAGTATGGCTAAAGAGTTAATTGGATTCATTGAAGACGGTAACACTCTTGATCAAGAAATTAATATTAGTAGATTTAATTCATAGTTAAAAAAACTTATTTTGATTAACTTTTTACCCACTTTTCTTAGCATTTAAATTTATTTATTTTTGCAGTTTATCAGAATCAAATAATGCTTAACATTCATCAACTTACTATTTCTTTTCAAGGAGAGGACCTTTTTGAAGATATATCATTTAGGTTACAATCTGGTAATAGAGTTGGTTTGATTGGTAAAAATGGTGCTGGTAAATCAACCCTATTAAAAATTATTTCTGGTGAACTAGAATACAGTTCAGGTCAAATTAGTTTTGAAAAGAAAGATTTGAAAATTGGATTTTTAAAACAGGATATTGACTTTAAGAATGGGAGATCTCTTTTAGAAGAAACTTATGAAGCATTTTCAGATATTAAAGAACTTGAAAAAAAAATAGATCATATCAACAATCAGTTAGTTGAGCGATCAGATTATGAGAGCGAAAGTTATAATAAACTTATGATTGATTTAAATGATGTCCAACAACAATATGAAATTTTAGGTGGCTATAATTATCATGGCGATACTGAAAAAATTCTTTTTGGACTAGGTTTTAAAAGATCTGAATTTGAAAAGCTTACAGATACTTTTTCTGGAGGCTGGCGAATGCGAATTGAACTTGCTAAATTGCTTTTACAAAAAAATGATATTTTGCTTTTTGACGAACCCACAAATCATTTAGACATAGAGTCTATTATGTGGTTAGAGCAATTTTTAAAAAATTACTCAGGTGC
>Ga0163111_10001115_pt1 | contig 16255 bp, 19 predicted proteins | sample CRUFie1St18metaG_FD_109645 | JGI IMG/M metagenome (GOLD analysis project Ga0163111, IMG submission 109645) | Marine microbial communities from the Costa Rica Dome - CRUD Field 142mm St18 metaG | ecosystem: Environmental > Aquatic > Marine > Oceanic > Photic zone | place: Costa Rica: the Eastern...
AAAAAATAATGACAACTAAACTTGTTATCTTTGATTTGGATGGCGTCCTTATCGACAGTAAAGATTATCATTACGATGCCCTGAACCAAGCACTTGGTTCTGAATATGCAATCAGTCGGGAGGATCATGTCAGTATCTATGATGGTCTTCCTACCAAAGCTAAGTTAGAACTTCTCACTAAGAATAAAGGTCTTCCTGTAGATCAGTACGATAAGATCTGGAGAGACAAGCAAGAAGCAACCCTCAAGATCTTTAATGAGTGTGTTGCTAAGGATTATGAACTGATGGGATACTTCCAACAGTTGGTAGACAGTGGATATAAGATTGCTGTTGCTTCAAACAGTATTCGTAACACGGTCAAGATCATTCTTCTTCGTCTGGGACTTCTTGAGTTTGTGGACATGTACGTCTCTAATGAAGACGTTGTTCGCAACAAACCCTTCCCAGCAATGTATTGGAAGTGTATGACTGCACTAGGTGCTCTTCCTAATGATACTGTCATCATTGAAGACAGTCATATTGGTCGTCAGGGTGCCCTGGACAGCAAATGTCATCTTGTTCCTGTAGAGGATCGTAAGGATCTTAATCAGAGTAAGATTGATCGAATTAAAAAAATTCTAAATGGAGTTAAGAAAAAAGTGGCGTGGGAGAGCAAGACTATGAATGTACTTATTCCTATGGCAGGTCGCGGTAGTCGATTTGCAACTCAAGGATATACCTTCCCCAAACCTCTGATTGAGGTTAAGGGTAAACCAATGATTCAAGTGGTTACTGAGAATCTGAATATTAAAGCTAACTATACTTTTATTGTACAGAAGGAGCACTATGAGCAGTATAATCTTAATTACCTACTTCCTCTTATTGCTCCTGGATGTAACATTGTTCAGGTGGACGGAATCACTGAGGGTGCCTGCTGTACAACCCTCCTTGCAAAGGAGTTCATCAACAACGATGAACCGCTCGTGATGGCAAACTCTGACCAGTTTGTTGAGTGGGACTCTAACGAGACTCTTTATGCCTTCCAGAATGGTGATGCTGATGGTGGTATTGTTACCTTCCCTGCAACTCACCCTAAGTGGTCTTATGCCAAACTGGGAGAGGATGGATACGTTGCTGAGGTTGCTGAGAAGAAGCCTATCTCTGAGCACGCTACTGTTGGTATCTACTACTGGAAGAAGGGATCTGACTATGTGAAGTATGCAGAGCAGATGATTGAGAAAGATATTCGTGTCAATAACGAATACTATGTCTGCCCTGTATTCAATGAAGCAATCGGTGACGGTAAAAAGATCCGTATCAAAGAGATTGACAAAGCAGGTATGTGGGGTATCGGAACTCCTGAAGACCTGAACTACTTCCTTGAGCATTACGAAGGTGAGGTCTGATGAAAGTAGCACTAGCATTTTTTGGTCAACCTAGATTTGTTGACAATCAACAGATTATTGACACCTATAAGCAAGTCATCCTTGATAGGTATGACACCGATGTCTTCGGACATATGTGGTGGCAAGAAGAGACAGAAGGGGAGTATGATTACTCTTCTTGGTCAAAGATTGCAAAGTGTCCTATTCCAAAGGATGCTCCTAAGATCATTGCGGATAACTATTCCCCAATCATTATGGGTATAGAAGATCCAAAAACTTTTGAATTACCTCCCAACGCACTTAAGTACGTTGACGAGAGATACACTGGTAAGCATCCTGATGGTCCACATTGGAATCACAAGAATTACAGTAATGTGATGTCCCAGTTGTTTTCTATCAAGTCTGTTGCTAATATTGTAAAGTCTTATGCGGAAGAGACTAATACTAGTTACGACTTTATTGTCCTTGCTAGGTATGATACTGTCCTGATGAGATTCCCTGATCTCAATACTTGTGACAAGTATAAGTTCTATCTCCCTGGACATCACCCCAGATTCCCTGATACTATTCAGTTCTTTGGACCTAAGTATCTCACATGGGCACTAAATGCCTTTGATGATGTTGATCATGTCTACGAGGGGATCTGGGAACCTTCCCCAGAAGCATTCAAAATGGGTGCATTCTTGCGTAGGTTTAGTCAATCTGACCTCGCCCCCTGTCCTATGGATGCCGCTTGCATCAGAAGCTAATGAAACTAATCGCACATCGTGCCAATATTGACGGTCCAGATGAATCTACCGCAAACGAACCAAAACAAATTGACAAATGTATCGAAGAAGGGTATGATGTCGAAATTGATGTTCGTTATGATCCAAAAACAGAACGTCTTTGGTTAGGTCATGATGAACCTAAGCACGCTGTAACCTGGTGGTGGTTAGCAGGTAGAGCTCCTCACCTGTGGATTCATTGTAAAGATATCACTACCATGTTCGCTTTTTCTGATGGAACAAGTGGATATAATTATTTTTGGCATCAAGAGGATGATTTTACTTTAACCAGTAAGCATTTTATCTGGACGTATCCAGGTAAACCATATACAAGTAAGAGTGTTATTGTTATGCCAGAGTGGAACAAACCAAACTGGGATGAACTTAGAGTCACTAATTGTTATGGTATTTGTACAGATTTCCCAGCAAAATTAAAATGAAGATTACATTAGTAGGACCTGGAATCATGCCGATTCCCCCAACTGCATGGGGTGCTGTAGAGATTCTTGTATGGGACACGAAGAATGCTCTCGAAGAGTTGGGACATGAAGTCCAGATCATTAACACCAAAGATTATCGTAGGATAATCAATGGCATTAATGCTTTTGTCCCTGACTTTGTGCATGTGCATTATGATGAGTTTATTCCCATCATGCCATTCATTCAGTATCCAGCAGCGATTACAAGTCACTTTGGATATTTGGAACGCAGAGAGATGTTCAATGGTTATATTAATGTTGCCAATGAATTTCAAAAACTGAAACCAAATGTCTTCTGTTTATCTGAAGGCATTCAAAAAGTTTATAACGTCATGTTTGACGTTCCTAGAGAGAATACTTATGTCACTCCTAATGGGGTGAATCTAGATCGCTTCAGGAGATCTATGGATCCTGAGCATCCAGATCGTAGTCTGTATCTTGCAAAGATTGATTATCGTAAGCGTCAGCATTTGTTCCAAAGCATTGATAGTCTTTGGTATGCTGGTAACCTTGCAGATAATAGATTCGATACTGATAAGAACTATCTCGGTGAGTGGTCTAAGGAGACTCTCTACGAGGAGTTAACTGACTATGGTAACCTTGTTCTCTTGTCTGATGGTGAGGCACATCCTCTGGTCTGTATGGAGGCACTAGCAGCGGGTCTGGGTGTAGTTGTCTGCCAGTGGGGAGCAGCAAACCTTGATCTAGATAAAGATTTTATTACTGTCATTCCTGAAGATAAGATCAATGATCTTGAGTTTGTAGAGAATGCTATAATTAAGAACAGAGAATACTCTGTTAAAAATAGAGAAGAAATCATTCAATACTCCAAGCAGTTTGAATGGAAGGAAGTTATCCGCAATCATTACATCCCTAGCGTAGAGAAGGTAATTGAACGTCATGCATAGTCCTGCTGTAGTAGATAAAAACAAGTCTGCATATAAACTGGCTAACTTTGGACCAGTTTATTATCTGAACATGGATGCAGATGAGAACCGTAAGGGTTACATGGAAGAGCAGTTTGCTCATTGGGGTGTAACCAATTATGAACGTGTGTCTGCTTATGATGGTCGTGACGATGATCTGAGTGACATTCTCAAAGGACGCTATCCTGATCAGATGTCTTCTGGTGAAGTGGGATGTATCACGTCCCATCTAAAAGCAATCAAGCACTGGTACGAGACATCTGATAGTCCCTATGCTATAATCATGGAAGATGATTGCAATCTAGACACTGCTCACTTCTGGAACTTCTCTTGGAGTGACTTTGTTGCTCATCTCCCATATGACTGGGATGTTGTACAGGTTGCTATTATCCAAACTGGCGATGTACATATCAAGTTGCATCGTAGGTTTGTAAACGACTTCTCAACCGCCTGCTATATGATTACCAGGCATCATGCTGAGAAGTTGATCAAACACCATGTCAAAGGTCCAGACAAATATCGTTTGGATAATGGTGTCAAACCCCGTCCTGTTGCAGATGATCTCATCTACAATTCGGGCAACACCTATTCTATCCCTCTGCTTCTTTATCGGCTTCAACTGGGATCTTCTATTCATCCCGAACACGTTGATGCCTTCCATAAAGTCAATCATGATGGTATAATGAACTGGTGGACTCAGATGGGTGCCTCGATGGATGTCAAAGCATTGACAGACTTCGATCCTTATCTGGGTAAGGTAAGTGACCCTTCTCAACCGCAGTAGGGTTTACCCCACATACTTGACAAACTCCTAAGAGTCGAGTAGTATAAATACTTAACCTTTTTATTACAAAAGGTAACGGGATATGTCGAATCCCTACACATCTGCGGGTAATCACTCCGCAAGCAACTCAAAGGTATTAAACAAAATGATCAAATCTGTATTCGCAGCAACTGCTGCTCTGTCTGTCTCCGCTGGTGCTGCTGTTGCAGGACCCTACGTGAACGTGGAAACCAATGCTGGTTTCGTTGGCTCAAATTATAGCGGCGCGACGACAGATCTTCACGTAGGCTACGAGGGTGCTCTGGGTGATGCTGCATCCTACTACGTCCAGGCGGGTGCTTCGGTCGTCTCTCCTGACGGCGCTGCAAGCGATACTGTTCCCTCTGGCAAGGCAGGTCTTGGACTTGCTGTGACTGATGCTCTGGGAGCATATGGTGAGGTCTCCTTCATCGGATCTGGTGATGACTCCATCGACCGTGGATATGGAGCTAAGCTGGGTCTGAAGTACAACTTCTGATCTAATTCTCTGCTATACTGGAGGGGTCTTGAGACCCCTCTTTTTTTATGCGCTTCCTTTGGCATCCACTCACACTATTCAATCTGGCGCTGGTAGGAACATTGGGGTTCATTGAACTTCTTCATGTCCAGGCTCACCGTACTTATGAACTAGATGTTCATGGTCATGCTCGTCAGTTTTGCAGAGTAAACCCAGACGAATGTAAGAGTTTCCTGTCAGACTATTGATCTAAGTATAATTCACTACATGGGACCTCTTGACGGAGGTCCTTTTTTACTATATAATATATGAAGATTTGTTACTGGAGGTAACATGACTGTAACACGCTCAGGCACAATCACAACTGAAGACGGTGGGCGCACAAATATGTGGGCTACTGAACCACGTATGTATGTTGATCAAACCGCAGCAGAACGCTATGGTTACGAGACCTATGCAGAACGTGCAGAAAAACTGAATGGTCGCGTTGCGATGCTTGGTTTTGTTGCTGCTGTTATCTCTTATGCAACAACTGGTAGTCTCTTCTTCTTCGGAGCATTCGGTATCTGATCATGATTGAACTTTTGACGCAGACTGAGTTTTCTTGGGCTGCCAACCACACTATTGCAGAATTCCTTGCGGGTTATGTGTTTGGTGCGGCACTTATTATTGGAGCACCTGGTGTGTTCTTCTTTATTGCCTTCATGGCAGCATTGCAAAACACTAAGGGTCGCATGGTTGGTTATAAAGACCACAAGACCTATGGCGATTCCACTATCTACGAAGTAAATCGAACAACTTGATTCAGACCGATACACCTTATAAATTAGCGGAGATAATCCGCAATACTTGGCCACAACTATTTTATTTAAAAAGGAGCAAAGAACAATGTCAGAACGCGCAGAAAGAATCAACGGATGGGCAGCGATGCTCGGAGTGATTGCAGCGATTGGTAGCTACGCAACCACAGGACAAATTATCCCAGGTATCTGGTGATATATAATTGGACGCTACTACAGACGTTGATCTTCATCATCACCCCATTCTTCTTAATGCTTGCATTGACTAGTGGGGAAGATGATGATGACAATGGACCAGATAGTGGTATAATGACACCAGTATTTGACTACTAATATGCAAATGGAATTGAGAGTTCCACAAGTTAATATAACCTTCCGTAAAGAAGGACCTTGCTTGACTTGCGGAGAGTTTGAAACTGTTAACACTGTTGACTTGTTCCAGGGTAAAAGAGTTCTTGCATTTGCTCTTCCTGGAGCATTCACTCCTACGTGTACAACTCAACAACTTCCTGGATATGAATCCTTCTATGATAAATTCCAGGAATTGGGTATTGATGAAGTTTACTGCATCTCTGTGAACGATGCCTTTGTCATGAATGCCTGGGCAAAAGAGTTGGGAATTCAAAAAGTAAAAATGATTCCTGACGGAAATGCAGACTTTACCCGTAACATGGGCATGCTTGTCTCAAAGGGAAATCTTGGTTTTGGTAATCGCTCTTGGCGATATGCAATGGTTGTTGATGATGGACTGGTTGAATGGATGACTGTTGAACCAGGACAAAAATCCAATTCAAAAGAAGATCCTTATGGCATGACAACACCAGAAGAACTTCTTAAATATCTTGAAAGGTATGCACAGAAGCGACCAGTTAATTTCTAAAATTACTAAATAAATACATCTAGTAAAGATATTCGGACAACAACAATGGCTCTTAACGAACCCACATTAGCACGACTGAGAAAAATTGCCGCTGCTGTTAAGGCGGGCGACTCCGTGTCCGAGATGAATCTCACATGGGCACAGAAGAACGCACTTTATGACGAGACTGCAGCAGCAGATCTCAAGTCAGCAGGCAAGTATATCGAAGCAAAAGATCAGGAAGACACAACAGAAGTCTGATCCTTAATTAAAAACCTTATAACTAATACAGCATCTAAGTCCCTCTATAGGGACTTTTTTTATGAATTTATTTTTAAGACCATTGGAAGATCCTAATGGTGTAACGTGGAGCATCATCTGGAGTATAGTCATTCTCCTTATTGGAGTTGTATATGTTATTGCATATATACTAAGAATTGATGAGATGGAGGCACAAGAGCATGGGAGCCATGACACCGCCGAGCAGGAAGAGTTGCTACAACTTCAGAGTGATCGAGATCAACAGAGTAGTGGACGGGGACACGATAGATGTGACGATAGATCTGGGATTCGATCTTCACAAGAAGGAGAGAGTGAGGATAGCGGGAGTTGATACTCCAGAGAAGAGGACCAGAGACCTTGATGAGAAGGAACTGGGTATCGATGCTACCAACTGGATGAAGGAGAAACTAGAAGGTGCTATTCATGGGGATGATGATCTCGTCATTAGAACTGAACTGGTTGGTGGTATGGGTAAGTACGGTCGCCTTCTTGGTTGGTTATATATTGGAGATTCAGAAGTATCGTTAAATGAGCAAATGATTGACGAAGGGTACGCTTGGGAGTATGATGGAGGAACCAAGCAAAAAAACTTTGAAGAACTTCGGGAGATCCGCAGGGCACATGGGACACTTGTTTAGTATTTTATTTGCAGCAACTCTGTGGGTACAAGTCCCTCAGTGGTCTGATAATTGGTCTACTTGTGCTGTTGATGTTCCTGATACCTCTTGCCATTGGTATATCGTAAATGCTGATAATACCTTTGGTGAAGGATTTGACTGGGAAACCGCACCTTGGTTTGATGTAAATGGTTTGCAGGACATTGCTAATCTTCATGATGAGGTTGTTAGTGATGGTAAACAGTATACTGTTGAACATCTGCAAGGTTAAAAAATAATGAAGTCTACTAAATAAAACACAAGCAATTTTTATGGAGGGACATGAAGAAACTTCTTCCCTTGGTAATGTTATTGATGACCGCTTCTGCAGCAAATGCTGGCGGATTAGTTCATAAGATGTCTTCCAGTGTTCAATTGACTGTTGATACTGCTAGATCTACCGCAACAAGGTTAGGATCTCAGTACAGCATTTCTGGATCAAATGTGGGTACTACAGACGGTAGTACAGCAAATACTATTTCTGCTGGAACTATTACTTCTGGTGTTTACTCTCCAGGAACTATCTCTGCAACTCAAGCAACTGCTGGAGAAGCATTCTCCTTTAGCACCTCTTACTTACAAGGAGATGCCGTTCCTACTTCAGCTCCTTCTGTAGGTGCTGTTGGTAACTTCGGTTCAATTACAAGTTATGCATCAGGAACTGCTGGTGACCTGGCAGGTACAATTGCAACAGACGGTGGTATTACTTTGACGGCTGGCGGAGCTGGAACAAGTGCTGTAGGCCAATTTGTTTCGGAAATCACTGTGATCGACTAATAATGGAGAATCCTCGTGAACATCCGTTTTGGAAAGACAATCACATCTATTGTGACAAGTGCGGTGGCAGTCTTAGTTACTGCTGCCGCTGCCCAGGCGGTCCCCGTGGTCCCAAATTTCACTCAGGGCTCGATGACCAGCCACACAGAAACGACCAGTAAGGTCACTGAAACGATAAACTCTATAGATTATTCAACAGGATGGCAATACTCAGTAAGTGGCACCAACGTGTCAAACAATGGGGCGGCACTTCTACCTCCCACAACGAACAACAGCGTCGTGGTAAATCCTCTGGGAGGAACAGAAGGAACAGTAACAAGTTCCGCAACTGGATTGAACTTCAACAACTCCAATTTTACAATCACAAATCCTGGAGCAGCGTTCCAGTTCACCAGTACCTACCAGGGTCCTGGCGTAACGAATCAGACTGTGATTCAAAGAGTCACAGAGGTCCAAAGCGTGACCGACACAACAAGTATCTTTACCCAATAAGAATATGTCTATCTGCTCTGACTGTGGTTGCGAGTGTCCCTGCAAATGCAGCGGATGTCGGGGGTGTGAGTGCAACGGCAAATCCAATTGCAAATAGCTCAGGCTCGGTGACCAACCAGGCAATCCAGGTTTTACAAGGCCCATATATTACTAATACTTATGGGGGTGGGATCAGTTGCCAAGGTCCCACTATGAATTTTACCCCCTATGTCACTCATGCTAGAAATGACAAGGATCCCTTTGAGACTCATTATTTTGAACCTCAATATGACAATAGGGACTTTGAGGGTCGCATGGTGGAAGTTCAAAAGAATGTAAAAAACTTTCCTTGGGAAACTTGGTATGATGATAGAACTTATACCAACTCAGAAGGTGAGACAGTAAGAGCATATGAAGATGGTGCAGATATGACCATCACAGTTATGGAGATGCAAGGAGATGGAGTGCCTGATAATCCAGGTAGCAAACTCTGGGATAAACCGATAAGGACTGGTCAGACTAGGAACTACAGTACTAATATTGGATTCTCTGCAACGATGTCCTTCCCACTTGATGGTGGGTTGCAGGAGCGTTGTAAGCAAGCAGCAGAGACTCAGATTGCATTGCAAACACAATTAGTTGCCAACAAGCGCCTCGACTTTGAGCTAGCCAGACTCAAGAATTGTGGAGATTTGATGAAACAGGGAATCCGATTCCACCCTAGGAGTCCTTACGCTAAAATATGTGCGGATGTCATGGTTCAAAATGTAACTTACATTAAACCCCATGTTCATTCTATTCCACCTACTTCTTCAAAGGACGAACAGAGCGCATTGCCTTCACAGCGTGGTTCCTCTGACGCTGCTCAGCAGTCCTCTCAGATACCGACTGCGGCGGGATCTTCTTACCCCGTAAGGTCGCAATCTTCTTCATTACCTTCTTCACAGTCGGCTTCACCACTTTTAACAGAAGGTCAGCAAGAGGTTTTGCGAGCAGTGCCGAGGTCGTTGCCACCACGGCGATTGATGCCGTAGTTGTTACAGCACCAGCGTTAGGAATGTTTCCAATAATCTGATCAGGAATACTAAGTTGTTCTGTAACCATCAGACATTCCTTACCAACAACCTCATAACCAGTAATCTTTTTATTACCCTCTAGGATTTTTCCTATGGGGTTTTTTAATTGCTGCTCTCTTGTAGGACACTCTGGTCTTGGTGCTGTTGATTTTGGAACTTCTGGTGTTCCTGGTGCTTTAGGTTCGGGAGGTTCTGGTGATTTTACTGGTGGAGGTTTCGGTGCCTCTTGATTATTTGTATATTCTAATTTATTTCTGTCGTAATCTATAGGATAAAAACTTGGTGTTCCTGCATCACAAAGGGTCATCACTCCATCAGGATCTTCATCCTTGAGTGTTGTATTCTTTCTACTTTCTTTATGTGCTTCCACACATCCAGGAATATTGACAATGGGCGTACCCACCTGAGTTGTTACAGGTGGGTATATTGGTATTGCCATTGGGGGATTTGTTGTCGCCCAACTGGGTGCATAAGTTTGGATATCAATATTATTAATACCAATAGGTCTAATTTCCATTAGCAATCATTAAATACACTACCAACTTGTGACCCTAATTCGGATCCTGCTTTCTGTCCTAGGAGTAATGCCCAACCACCTGCTAACCAACCCACGTAGGGGATGCTAGCAACGGCAGGAACGGCGACTCCAGCAGCGATAGCACTACCTGCCATCGCACCTTGTGATCGTGCTCCAGCGTCCGCCGCGATACACTCTGCGCTGGCACCTCCTGTCTTTCCCAACTCTCCTACATCACCTCCCATGTTCCTCACACCTTCCATAGTATATTGATCACGACGATACTCAGTTCGCTGCTCAGATCCTCCGCCAAAGAGTCCTCTCTTATTTTTGTCAAGATCTAGAGATCTTTCGGACTCTAAAATTTTAGGATCATTTGCACGATACTCAATCGTGTATCCATCCTTACCTGCCTGAATTTTGTAAGACGAGTAAGGACCACGGGGAAGATTGACTATAGGAGCTGATGGAGGTTCTGCCTTCCTATCAATCAAGTATCCCAGAAGACCTAGATGTGAGATAGCAAATAAAGCACCAGCAGTGGTGATAATTATTTTCCATCCAGATGGTTTCTTTGATTCTGAAGTTGGTGTAGCGTTGCCTTCTTGTTCTTGTGTGCTCATGGTAATTGTGGGATAGCAGGACCAGTTGTGCTTGGCAGTTCAGGCATTGAACTATCCATCATTGATGGAAGTGCCCCTGCAATTGCTTCAGTCGCTGCTTTAGTTATATTTTCCCTGGCATTCTCTACTAAAACATCTTTGTTAAGATAGAGATAACCAGCACCAGCAACAACGGAGAGAGATACAAGACCAGACGCAAGCGCGATGACATTGATTATTTTTTGCATGGTACGAACATAGTATACGCATTTATTTAGATGACATAGTTACGAAATTACGGTATAATAAATATTACCATAGACGTAATTTGAGATATTAATGGGCACCTTCAGGAAGTCTCTTAAATTGGGGAAGAAATCCAGACAAATTGAAGAGAATTTAAAGAAGCTGGATAAGGAATTAGAAAAGACAGGTGCTCTCAACGAGACTGCCAAGACTCCTGCTGCGCCTGTAGAGGAGCAGAATCGGAAGTTTGATTGGCGCAGGGAATTTTTCCCTGAGAAAGATCAGTATGAAATGGTTAATCTTCTTTATGAAGAGCGCCAGCAGAAGCTGAAAGAAGCAATTGGTGAAGAGAAGATTAAAATTGCAGAAGAAGTTGAGAGTCTTAGAGAGGCAGTAGAGAAGAAGAGAGAACTTAAGCAACTTCAAAAGGTAGATCAGCACCTTGCAAACATTGATGTTGAGTTCTATAAACTGCGTGACGATCTTGTTGAGAATATCAACGAGAGCATGTTCCCCAACATCCCTGCTATTGAGGAGAAGTTGGATGAAATCCTCACGGTATATGGCAAGTTAAGTGATAGAATCTCTGAGGGATTCCTTAACGAACCAAGTGGATCTGCTCAAGGTGGAGACCCACTTGCCAAAACTGATTTTGTAACTTTTGATCAGTTAAAGCAACACTATTCTCTGTACCTGGATAGAATCTCTACACAACTTGCTACTCTTGGTGGCGGTGGTGAAGTAGAACTGAAGTATCTTGATGATGTTGTTGGCATTGCAACTAATGCTGCTGCCTATGATGGTAAGTATCTGAAGTACAACCACGCATCTAAGAAATTTGAGTTCTCTGATGTTGGTCCTATTGGTATCACAACAGAACTTCAGACCCTGAACAATGTAATGGGTCTGGGTAATACTTCTAACCTCGGAATGAGTGTTGGTGTATCTACCTTCGCTGATAGTGTTACTGTTGGTGGTGCAACCACTGCTCTGGTAGTTGAAGGTGATGTAAGAGTAGTTGGTGTATTAACTGTTGGTTCTGGTTCTATCACTATCGATGGTGATAATGACACCATTGGGATGGGCACACATGCCCTGACTGTTGCTAAAGTTGCTCTTCTGGATGATCTGGATGGAGATACTGCAGATTTTGCTGGGGACGTAAAAGTTGTTGGTGTTCTCACAGCACTGTCCTTAGACTCTTCTAATGTATCTGTTGCAGGTTCTGTCACAGGCACAACCATCTATGGTACAACCTTCTATGGCACAACATACTATGGTGATGGATCTAATTTAACTGGTATTAATGCTGTTGGTGTTGGTACAACTACAATTAGCACCGAGTCTATTACAGTAACTGGTGTTGTAACTGCTGGACAATTTAAGAGACCTGATGGTCTTGCTACACAGTTCCTTAAAGCAGATGGATCTGTTGATGCTAATACTTATCTGACTGCTGAAGCGCAGAATCTTGATGGTATCCTTGCACTTGGTAATACCACAACTCGTGGTATGAGTGTGGGTGTTCTGACCGCATCGTCCTTCAGTGGTGATGGTTCTGGTCTGACTAATCTTGTATTTACTGGTGGTGATATTGTATTCACGGGTATTACTACCTTCAATACAAATGCTCTCTTTGGTGATAACAGAAAGGCGGTCTTTGGTGCAGGAAATGATCTGCAAATCTTCCATGATGGTGCAGACTCTTACATCTCTGAACTTGGAACAGGTAAGTTAATCCTGAATACCAATGGTCCAAATATTGAACTTAAGTACAACAACGCAGAGTTTGCTGCTAAGTTCAATCAAGACGCTGGTGCTCTGTTCTACTACAACAATCTCAATAAGTTAGAGGTTCTTGGTACAGGTGCAACTACATACGGAACTCATTATGCATCTTCCTTTGTTGGTGGTGGTTCTGGTATCACAGGTATTACTACTGCACAGATTGTAGACTTTGGTAATGTTGTCTTTGGTATTGGCAGTAGCACAAACGTCAATACTACAGGATCGATTACTGCTGGTGAATTCTATGGTAATGGTGCAAACTTAGCAGGTATTGCAACTCCTGCATATGTTGATGCTGCTGTCGCTGGCATCGTCTCGTCAGCACCAGAAACTTTAAATACACTCAATGAGTTAGCTCAGGCACTCGGGGATGACCCCAATTTTGCAACTACAACCACCAATCTGATTGGTACTAAGGCATCTCTTGCTGGTGCTGCCTTTACTGGATCAGTTACGGTATCTAATGGATACCTCAGCGTTGGTTCTACAATGCTGTCTGGTTCTAGATTCTATGCAAAAGAGAGAGTTTATATTGGTGAGAATGAGAATATTCAACTATATCAGGTAGAAACTGGCAACCCAGTAACTTCAACTGCTAGTTACCTTGATCTTGCTTCTGGTGGTAGTGCTGGGTCTAGTGGATTTATCAAACACGGCAATAGATCTGGATTCTATGGTGGAGAACTCTCTATCACTAATGGCGGTAACTTAAAGTCTGCTGTATTCAATAGTGGATGGGGTGGAGTAGATCTCTATCACTGCCTGAGTGGTGACTTCCCAACTCTTAGATTCTCTACTACTGCAACTGGTGCTGGTGTTGTTGGTATTCTGACAGCAGATCGTATGGTAGGTGCTGCTACAAGCAACCTAATTCCATTCCTTTATGCTGATCCAAGTGCCCTTCCCAATCCTGGGGACTACCATGGTGCATTTGCTCATGTTCATTCTACTGGTGGAGCATACTTTGCACATGCAGGAGCTTGGATAAGACTTGTTCAATATGATACTACTGAGGGTAATGTCTCTATTGGCACTGCTAACTTTACTACTAGTGGTAACATCGGAGCAGGTATTGTAACTGGTACTAGTGCTGAGTTCCGTAACCTTAGACTTGGAACTTTTGGTACGAATAATATTTACGGTGTCAGTGGTCCTCTGTACCTTGACTCTGAGCATGGTGAAGTTGATGTTGTAAATAACTTCCATGTCAATGGTGTCAGTACATTCTCTGGAAGAGTAATCGCTAATGACATTGTTGGATTGTCTAGTGCAAACTTTACTGGAATCGTAACTGCTCAAACCTTCTATGGTGATGGTTCTAATCTCACCAACGTTGCTGCTGGAGCAACTGTTCTTAGTGCTCTTACTGATGTCAATGCACCAACTCCTTCTCCTGGTCAGGTTCTGAAGTGGTCTGGTAGTGAGTGGCAAGCAGCAGCAGACCTTACTGGTGCTGGTGGTGCTGGTATTGGATTATCTTCTCTGTCTGTTACCACGGCATCGGTTGGTGTCGCATCACTGTCTTACAATAATCAGTCTGGTGTATTCACATATACTCCACCTGACTTCTCTAGCTACCTCAGTAGCAATATTACAACAAACGTATCTATGGGTAATGGATACGTCTTTACCTATGATTCCTCTGCTACTGCAAGATTTGGAACTATTGGTAATAATGATTATGGTGATATCTTCTGGGGTACTGACAATAGTGCAACTGGATTCCACGTTAAAAATAGTGACTTTGATGGTGCTCTCTATCTGACCAACACTGGAACAGACGGTGTATACATCAGATCAACTGCAACCGAAGTTGGTGCATCCTTCAAAGCAAATGCGGAAGTAAATCTATATCATAATAATGTACCTAAGTTCTCTACTTCTGGTTTAGGTGCTAGTGTTTATGGTTATCTTCAGGTTGATAGTGGTCTGAATGTTAGTGGTGTTGTAACTGCAACAGAATTTAAAGGTACATTTACTGGTACTGTCAACTATGCAACTCTCGCTGGTGTTGCAAGCACTGCATCTTATGCAAATGAATCCGTAACTGCTGGTTTTGCAAATGTTGCTGGTATTGCTTCTGGAATCTCTGGAACACCAAACATCACTGTTGGTGAACTTACCACTACAGGTGCATTTGTAGTTGGTGCAGGTCAGACTTCTACCTTCGGTGATCGAGTCACTGTAAGAGATGATCTTGGAATTGAAGGATCTACACCTACACTTAGAATTCAGGATTCTGATCAAGCTGAGAACTATGCATACCTGCAGTATGACAGTTCTGCTGGTCCTGCTCTGAAGTTTAGAACCAGATGCTTCGCAAATACTCCACACTTCATCTGGCAATCTGAAGCAGGTGGTGGAATTAATGCTAGTCAGTACCTCATGTATATGCAGGGCGGTGCGCCTGGTGCATACAATCATGGATATGTATCCTTCGGTAGCACCACTGCCGATGAGAGACTGCATGTTGGTGGTTCTCTGAAGGTTACTGAGAACATCAATGCTGCTGGTATTATCACTGGTAATATCATTAAGGCAACTCAAGGCATTGATGCCCCTATCTACATTACTGAATCCTTAGATGATGATAATGACTATAACTTAGTCATGCTCAATGCAGCTGGTGCGGGTGGTAACGCTTATCGCGTCAGCATGGTTGACAATGGTGGAATTACCTTCAACCCATTCCAGAACAGACTGAAGACTAATAATATAGAGGCAGATCAGTTTGGATTCTTCGGTAATGGTTCAAACCTTACTGGAATTCCAACAGCAATTGTTGCTGGTAGTGGAATCTCTATCGGATCTTCTACTGGTATGGTTGTTATCAGTGCAACTGGTGGAGGAGGAGGTGTCTCTAGTACTGCAGCATATGCAGAAGTCGCAGGCATTGCAACATTTGCAACTACCGCTGGTTATGCGAACACAGCTGGTATTGCAACAATCGCAGCAGTTGCTCAGGGATTGACGGGAACTCCTAACATCATCGCTGGATTTACTACCACCAATGATCTTTATATTCAGGGTGGAAATCTTGGTATTGGATTAGATCCAAATCCAGCATACTCCATTGATGCCCTCGACAACATTAGAATGTTTGGTGGTGAGTTTTGGATGCCAAGAGGATCCAATGGATCACTTCTCCTTAAAAATGGTGGCAATAATCTCCGCGAAATCAATAGTACTGGATCTGGATCACATATTATTATTCAGCATCCTTCTTACAATGGTGGAGTTGGTATTGGTACAACCGTTCTGGATGGTTACAAATTTAGAGTTGATGGCAACACTCAATTTGTTGGTATCATAACTGCTACTTCGGTCGTTGCTGATTCATTTGCTGGTGATGGTTCTCTCCTGAC
>Ga0163111_10001116_pt1 | contig 16254 bp, 25 predicted proteins | sample CRUFie1St18metaG_FD_109645 | JGI IMG/M metagenome (GOLD analysis project Ga0163111, IMG submission 109645) | Marine microbial communities from the Costa Rica Dome - CRUD Field 142mm St18 metaG | ecosystem: Environmental > Aquatic > Marine > Oceanic > Photic zone | place: Costa Rica: the Eastern...
TCATGTGCTATCCTTATTATCCTTTCTATGAGACTTGCAAATCCTACCTGTCTTTGCATAGTCAACAACTCTCTTATCCCTAGTGGCTTGAAATTGTCTAATGTGAGATGAGCAACTTCACTCTTGTGTTCACCATTCACAAGATCAATTATTACTTTTGCTGTGCCTTTGGTCATGTGTGAGTCGGCATCATGCTTGTATTCCATTGTGCCGTCCTCTAAAATCTTACCAGTAACCCATAGATTGGAGATGCATCCACGTATCTTGTTTTCTTCTGTTTTAAATTTTTCTTGTAATGGTTCTACTTTACGTGCCTCGTCGATGATGTATTGTAACCTATCGTGGCCTTCCAATGGAGCCATTTCTTCACCTCTTGCTTTAATTTTGTCTAACAACATCTCTCAATTTACTTTTTGGTGTGTTGATATTTCTTTTATCACACACATTCATTATAACACATTTACCACACCCTGCCAACCTGCTTGTACAAACACGTTTTGCGTGTGTAATCAGCCACATATGAGCACCATATTTGTATTTTGTTGGCGTGGTATCATTTACTGTCAATGATGCCTTACCCTCATCTAGGCTGTCTGCCCAACCCAATCTCCACAACATTCTGAAGACATGAGTATCAACTGCAATATGTGGTTCACCAAAAACAAATCTCATCACTATGTCAGAACTCTTTCTACCAACTCCGGGTAGAGTCATTAGTTCTTTTTGCGTTTGTGGCACACGTCCGTTAAATTTTTCAAGTAACATTTTACTTGTTGCCAGTATGTTTTTGCTTTTTGCATTATGTAATCCTGCAGGTCGTATTGCTTCTATAATTTCTTCTCGTGATAACTTTATCATGTCCTCTGGATTATCAGCGAGTGCAAATAATTGCCTACAGGCAATGGCAGTCCTCTTGTCTTGACTTTGTGCTGATAGCATCACACCTATTAAACTTGTATAGGCTTTTGAATAAATTTTTGCTTTTGGTTTCTTGTTTGAATAATTTGGATACAGAGCACTTAATTTTTCGTAGATGTATGTGATCTCATCAATCGTTTTCATCGCTTTCCCGTATCATTTCAATAAGTTTTTTATGCTTTCTTTTTTTAACAAACTCTTCTTCGTCCACGTAGGTACTACATTCTTTCAGTTTGTCCTCAGCATACCAAAGTATCTTGTATAGGTCCTGTTTGGCTCCCCAAGTATTAAATCCATCCATTTTTGGATCCGTGGCGGCTAAAACAATTTTGTCTATTTGATTTTTTACTTTTTTAATGCTCCAGTCTATAATCATTTGTCTTTAAAATACTTTTCGTATTTCCCTTCTTCGTTTTGATGTTTTTCATAATCCGGCATTGGATCTTTTTTCTGTGTTAACACTGCCCATTCTTGACTCCATTTACCATTGAACTCTACCCATTTGGCACCTTCGGGATCAGAGTCAGGTCTGATTGCGTCCTCAGGACATTCAGGCTCACAAACTCCGCAGTCAATACACTCGTCTGGATTGATGACTAGCATATTTTCGCCCTCGTAAAAACAATCAACCGGACAAACGTCCACGCAATCTGTGTGCTTACACATGATGCATTTGTCGTTGACTGTGTAGGTCACTATAAGTCTTTTAGGCTATGAAGTTTATCTTGTGCTGTGGCAAGTGCTTCTAATTTCTTTTCGGCAGTTGCAACGTAGTCTATGTGTTCTGCCACACCAATGGGGTTGTTTAAAAAAGTTACTAAATCCACCCTAGCAGATTCAACATCACCTTCCAGTTTTTTTATAAGTGCTTCTTTTATCATCTGTTTCTCCTAGTGTTTATTTTATAATATATTTAATTTTTTGTCAATTAATTACCAGAAGTATTTTGATTTGTTTTCTATTAGACCGTGTAGTCCGATAAAATTATCATAGTTCCAATATTTGCTTGGCATATGTGTCCATACTGTATTGTGTCTTTGTGCTAACCAAAGGTTATTTGTCTTTGCGATTGCAAACTGTTCGCAAATACTTTCCACGGTGTTGATGTGTGCATCGTATGTATAATCAAAATTAAATTTATTAATACAACTGTATAACACATTTGCAGATATTTTATTGTGTGCATTCTTATCTTGCGATACAGTGTGCATATCTGGCACTTGTTTGTTGCTGTATCGTAGACAAGGCCTAATATCGTTAATTGGCCATGTCTTATTCATGCTGAACCAAATTTCGTCAATGCCTATAAGATCTAAATCTAAATGTTTACCAATGTATACAGGTAAAAAGGTCATGTCCAACGCAATATAACAATTCTTTTGTTTACAATCAGTTATAAATTTTAACACGTCGGACTCGTTGTGATTGGGTGTAGGAAATTCTATTATGACTGTGCTATTTTCAGTTATACCTTCTTTGATCGAATAATGGTCTATATTGTTTGCAATACAATAATCTTTCACGCCATAGTATGAGTCTGACAAGTAGCCTACTTTGTTTGAACGTTGGCAGAGTGATTCTATGCAGTAATCTATTCCTCCCAACAATGTAATATTATTCTGCGTGACATTTTGTAAGTGTAATCTTTTTGATTTATTGATCCATTTCAACACGTCTTTGCCCAGAGCAGATATATTGATGTCCTGTCGTAAGTCCTCAATTTTTAAACTGTTTACGTAATCGTTTACAGTTTTATCATCCGCCGGCCTAATAGGTGCAAGTGCATAAGCAAAATTGTTTATCAACCATGATGCTTTATACAGTTTACTGTCCTTTTCAAATCTACCGTTATTCTCATAGTCAAATTTTTCCTGCAATGGATCTGCCTGCCAAAACCATGCAGGGTCAGTTTCATTCTTACTTGCATCAACTTGGTTGAGTAATTCTGAATTAAAATGTTCTATCAAGGACTTAGATAAAGTCGCTTCTGTAACTTGCTCTAGTATCACGTTCTGATGACATTGTAATAAACTCAGTAATCTTTTGTCTTTGAACGGAGTCCATATCATTGTGTTATTAATATGCCATACTTGTTGATCATTACATATCATTTCATATATTTTTTGTAGTGGTTGTTTCTTTGTATTTTTACATTTTTCTTTATAAACAAGATCAAAAAACTTTTTCATATAACAATTATTATTAACCGCAAACACATCGATTAGATCACAGTCTTCTTCTCGTATTAAACTTTGCACATAGTATGGATTTCGCAACAGGAACTCGTCTCCGTAAAATCCAGTGAGTACAACTTTGGGTGTGTCAAACTCTTGTATTTGATTAAAACCATAGTAATCTTTTTCAAGTTCCTTGTGAAAATTACTGTATGCTAATTTTTTTAGATCAAACAATTCATAAGGCACTTGTAAATAATCTAAGATGCTTCTTGCCGTTAGTGTATCAACACCGTTGTTGTTTGGAACAAGTATTGGCAGTGTGTTGCAATCCAAAAATTTCTTTGTGTTCTCAAGCAATATGTCTGCTACAAATTTAACATGGTCACTAGGTGGTGTTTCTATGTTGTAAAAGTCTTTGGCATACTTTACTTGCCAGCCGTTGTCGTATAGCATTTTTCCATCTGCAGGAACTACATTATCAAGTTTTATAAAATTGGAACAAGACACTTCGTCATGAAACAAAGGAAAATCTCGTAGATCGTTGTGAGTGATATTGATAGAATCTTTAAATTCTATTTTACAATAGTTGTTTGAAGTGCCTTTGATAAGACTGTGTTCACCTACCGTCCAATTATCATCGTAGAAGATGTCTACTTTGTTGTGAGTAATTTTGTTTAGATCAAAATTGTTTTTGTAATCTGCATTAGTCGTTATTAGGAAGTTCATCTAATTTTTTTTCTAATTCGTGAAATCCACCGATGTGTTCCTCATTTAACCAAATTTGAGGCATTGTCCTTGCATTAGGAACAAGCGCCAAAAGGTCCTGTATCTTGTGTCCTTCTGCTATGTTTTTTTCCTCGTATTCTATTCCTCGACTTTTTAGTAAATTCTTTGCTTTGACACAATAAGGACAAGCAGGTTTACTCCATACTATTGCTTTCATTCATCATTCTCCATTTGTTCTTTTGCTTTTGCAAACATATAAAATATTACATCGTACCATATAATGTTTATCACTACTCCGACCTTGGTGTAATAAAAACCAAAAAGGTATGGTAACACGTAGAGTAGTAATATGAGTCCAATGGCATATCTCTTTACAAATTTTTCAGGTACCGCCCAAAAGATCCATCTAAGCATTGTCCTCAACTTTTGTTAATAATTTTTTAATTTTACTAATACGTCTTGTTCCGATTCCGTGAAGTACAATTTTATAATACCATGCTAGAAGTCTAGATCCAAAACGTAGTCTCTCTGTGTACTTAAAAAAATCCTGAACAGCAGAATGACATTCTGATACTTCGTAAGCATATTCGTCTGCAAGTAAAGGACGTTCGCTTAACCTAAGTAATATTGTGTTAAGCCTTGCGGTTGCATAGTCAAGTGTTCCAAAGTACATATCAATATTATTATCTCCAGGGGTTCTGTCCTTTATAAACTGCATGACTTTTGAGTTCTCTTTTACTATGTCTTTATAGTTCATTGTTTCTTTACTTTAACCTGCAACGGAAAGTTTTCCTGTCTTGCCAGTAATGTTGTTTCGACACCTTTTTGTTCAGCAATTTCATGCGTGTATGAACCAACGACACCTTGTCCATCTTGGTGTATTTTTTGTGTAATATTTTCCGCTTGTTCCTGTGTTTTATGAAATATCTGCTTCAACACTCTAATGACAAATTCCATTGTTGTTATATTGTCATTTATAAAAATTACGTCCCAAAGTCCCGGCTCTTCTAGTTTTACTTTTTCTCTGGTTAATGTTTGTATTCCTGTTGTCATTTCCACCATACCCTTTCTTCATCTGTAAGTTTAGATTTTTGTATTATATTTGATCTCAACCAAACTTTTTGAGCGTGTGCAATTTTTTCTTTGTCAGGAGTTAATCCTAGCCATTCCAAACACTTGCTCATTGTTTCAGGAAACTTTTTTATGTCCCATATATGGGAATACGGAATCTCGAATAGATCTTTATTGTTTCTTCTCAAGTAATGTAATAACTCTGTCAAGTACTTGAAACGTATATCTATCAAATAAGGATTATTCATTATACCGTGCTTGACATGAGCAACTCTGCTTTCTGCCAACTCTTTTTCTTTTTGAGTTTTACAACTAATGAATACCATGTTTTCGTAATTCATAAAATCCTTAAATGGAAAGTGATGACCCTTTAAAAATTCAATATCTGGATCTATCTCAAAGTCTCCTTCTCTCTGTGTCCATCTTCGTTTACCATCGTTATCTTTGTCATAGATTTCAAATTGTTTTAGATTGTCCTTTGTAAAAGCAGTAATCACTAAAGCGATCAATTTACCTGCCAGTAAAGGTTCATAAACAATGTGAATCATAACTTATTATAACACAATATAGGTAAAAGTCAATTGACGGAGGGGTGTTTTACCACCCCATCCATTTTATGCTTTACTTGATTTCGATAGTTTTTGCTTTTTTGTGTTCTGGAATAATTCTCTCCATAGACACTTTCAGCAAACCATCCTTTAGTTCTGCACCTTTGACCTCAACATCATTGGCAATAGTAAATGTTCTTGTGAACATTCTTTTTGATATGCCTCTGTGTTGTACTCCATCGTCGTATTTCTCGACTTCGTCTGCAGGTTCTTTATTTGGTTTAGATTTCACAGTCAGTTGATTTTCTTTGTACTCAACTATGATGTCATCTTTACCAAATCCTGCAAGTGCAAGTTCTACGTCGTAGGTATGTTCTCCAGTTTTGACTATGTTGTATGGTGGAAAATTACTGTTTCCTCTAAAGAAACTGTCGTCCATCATATGCTCGAAGTGATCGAACCAGTCGTCAAATCCTACTGTATATGGTCTAAGGTTATTAAAAATAGATAGATGTTTTGTCATGTGCTTACCTCCTAAGTTAGCGAGTTAATATAATGAAGATCCTATCTATAGCAATCTTCAAGTGTATTTATCATACAGTATAACATATATGTACGATTAAGTCAATTACGACCTATTTGGTAATTATTTTTTGACTTTTGGTCTGCCCATGAAACGAGAATCGTCTCTTTGCCATTGCAGTTTTCTAAGAACTTTACGCCTACGTTTTTCCGCTTCTCTTTTTTTAAATGAAGGTTTTTGGTAATACTGCCTGTCTTTTAATTCTTCCATGAACCTATCATTTTTTATCCATTTTTTAATTTTCCTATAGGCTCTAACCGCATCTCCGCCCTCGGGTACTTCTACGTAATAGCCTTGGAAGCCTAGCGGCCTATTTGTTTTGTTGTTTCTTCGCATCTTGTTTTTTAAACAATAACACAGGATCGGCACTTTTGTCAACCACCTCCGATGTTATTTGTATTTTGTTGACACCTTTGTTCCTCATTTCGGCGGCGTCGAATTGATATGGTAAAACTATGTTATCTATGATATTCTTTAGACCTCGTGCATTTGTTCCTAGTGCTTTTGCTTTTTTGGCAATACTCATCTTTGCGTCTGCTGTAAACTCTATCTTTATGTTGTCCAATCCAAACAGATATTGTGTTTGTTTGATCAATGCGTTTTTTGGTTCTGTAAGTATTTTCACAAGTTGTTCTTCGCTTAAATTACTTACACTTGTTATCATACTGAACCTTCCCACAAATTCAGGGATAAGTCCATATTTGATCAAGTCCTCAGGTTTGACCTCTTGCAGGTAATTCTTTTGATCCTGTTCTTTCAATGATGCTCCAAAACCTATGCCACCTGACTGTTTACTTTGTATTTGTTTCTCTAGTTCAGTGAATGCTCCGCCCACGATAAACAGAATGTTTGACGTGTCTATTGTGATTGTCTGCTGGTCAGGATGTTTTCTGCCACCATGTGGAGGCACTCTACATTGTGTACCTTCAACTATTTTAAGCAATCCTTGTTGTACTCCCTCTCCAGATACGTCTCTGGTTAGAGAAGTGTTTTCTCCTTTACGACAGATTTTATCTATTTCGTCTATGAATATAATCCCTCGTTGTGTTTTTTCAACATCTCCTTTGGCATTGGCATACAATTTTTGCACAACATTTTCAACATCTTCTCCCACGTAGCCTGATTCGGTAAGTGTTGTTGCGTCAGCAATAGCAAACGGAACTTCTAGATATCTGGCAATAGTCCTGGCCATCAATGTCTTTCCTGCTCCTGTGGCGCCAAGCACCATAACATTTGATTTGTCTAGTTCAAAGTCTGTGGGCGGTTGCGTAATTCTTTTGTAGTGATTTGCCACTGCCACACTTAACACTGTTTTTGCATGATCCTGACCTATTACAAATTGATCCAGATACTCTTTTATTCCAACAGGATTAAGTATATCCTTGTCGCCAGCATACAGTTTTTCCTTACGTGACTTTACAATGTCCTCTTCTAATATTTCAACACACAGTTTGACACACTCGTTGCATATGGCAACCTTGGTTGCTCCAACGATCATTTTTGTTACGTCTTTACGGGTTTTGCTACAGAAGGAGCAAGTAAAATTGTCCTCTGCCATTATTGACTATCTTTTAATTTTTTGATTTTAGGAAACAATTCATGCATACCTGCAATCTTGTTTCTATTCAAAACTCCAAATGATGATGCATCATCTTGATTTGAGTTGATGAACCATGTTTTAGCAAGTGTTAAGATATAACCACTCCAAACTTTAAGTTGGTTAGAACTATAATCCATGTTAAGGATAATTGTTGTAGATGCTCTGCAGGCGTTCAACAACCAAGTGTAATCTCTGCCCTGTTTGTTTGGTTTCCAGTTTTCAAGATATTGTTCATACTCGGGATCATCGTCTGCACCAAAAGGATCTAAGGCTGAGAAGTTGTTGTCGTCCCACAAATAAATTGTTAAATCATCTTTTGGAAAATATTTGTTAATTTCATTTGCAAAGTTATCTTTGTCTTTTTTGCTGAGATTGATTAAGCAAAAACTTCTGTTTTGATTTTGAAAGAAACTTGGCGGAGTGACCATTGTGATGGTACCCATTTTTTTCCGCAGTTCAAGTTTTTTTCCTGTTACTGCGATCTCCGGTTTCTGTTCAACGTTTTTTTTCTCAGCCATTTTGATCTAATATGTCAAGTATAACTTTTTGATCCTCATCAGTCAAGTCATTTAATTTAATTTCACCGTTCTCTAATTTAGTTATTAAATCGTTTATACGTGCCTCGATTCTTGAGTGATAATCAGTATCGGTGGTAATTCTTTTCTTGTAAGTTTCAAATTTATCCTTTGGAATTGTGTTCTCTATTTTGATCGAATCAACTATATCCGGAACCTCGTCCACGGTATTTTCCAACTCTGGTATCAGTATTTCATTTTTTTCTGGTTCTGGTAAATCTAATTCTTTGGTTTTGTTCCATATGGTTGTTTCGTCCTGCTCCTCATTTTGCTTGTATTCGGTCTCGACAGGTACAAATATTCTTTTACCATCTTTGATAATCATTTTTGTTTTACCAGTAGGCTTTTTATCTTCTTCCCATCCTTCCAACAACTTATCAAGTTCCTCATCTGTCATGGGACGATCTTCTGTCTTTGGTTCTATCATAAACTTTTCTTTAAGTCCTTCAGCACTAGTCTCTTCTATACCTTCTGGATGTTGTTCTTTCAAAGCCGATCCTTTAGTAATAATTGGAGGGTTAGGGAGATCATTATCCATAATTTGTGCCAAAGTTTTTCGTAGTTCCTCAGGCACGTTTTCATATGTGGTGTTTCCTCTTTTGATGTCATCTATTAGATCCTCGAAATAGGCCAACCTTGATTCAGTTATGGCCGGGTGTGCTTCTGCTTCTTCTTTCGACAACGAAACGTCTGCCAAAAACTGTGCTATATTGCTTTCATCTCTTTCCATTTTTAATTGTTCATCGCTTATGTCCTCAAAATTTCCGTGTTGCTGATGAAACTTTTTTAACAATTCATCAGTGTTTTCTGGCTTTGGGGCCTCGACGACCTTTCCTTTGTTATCCACAGGTCTCACACCTATCACTCCTATTGTATCTTTTTTAGGTTGTATTTGGGTTTCAGGTTCTAGTACTTCGGTGAAATCCGGACGTAATCGTTCAGGTTCCATTACTTCCTCAATTTCCTCTGCTATGGATTTTTCTACAAGTTCTTCTTCTCTGGCCTTACGGGCAATTTCTTCTAGTGCTTCTTGTTCTTCTTTTTCTCTTTGCTTAAATTTTTCTATTTGATCTTCTTTAGGCTCTTCATACTTTTTATTGAATTCTTCATACCCTTCTACTTCTGCAGGATCAAATCCGTCCTTAGTATTATCTACTACTATTTCTTTGTCTTCAGTTTTTTTTTGACCCTTAAGATCTATGTGTGGAATGTTGTCTTCTTGGATTATTTCTACAGGTGCTTCTGCATTTGGTTTTGGCACTTTTGCATTAAAGGCATCAAGTTTTTCTTTCCAGTCCTGCAGTTGTGCAGTGGCCTTCTCCATTTTTTCTTTTTGCTTACTAGCCATTAAGTCAGTCCACTTTGGATCAAAAGTTAAATCATGATCAGGTTTTTCTAAGTCTAGTACTTCTTCTGGTGGTAGTGGCTTGACAGGGAATCTTGATAGTAAACTCTGGTTAGCCGCAATTAATAACAACACAGCAAGTGGATCAAATACACAAATTATTATTAGTATCACCCATCTAACTGCTTCAGATGTATTCACTTCACTTGCTACACCCCAGTCAACTGCCAAAGCGGCAATATATTTCACAGGACCAACCTCTGCTTCAAGTTTGATCATTTTTGATTCTAATGGTTCTCTTTCAACAACCAAATCATCTATGTTGTTCTGTGCTGACAGTATGTTTGCTTCTGCTTCTTTTATTTGTGCATAAACATCGGACTTGTCGTCTGTGTCACCTTCTCTCAACTTATCAATCCTTGATTGTATGACAGCAGTGTCCTTTGCGTACTCGTCCTTTAAAATTGCAATCCTGTCCTGTGCTTCGCTAATTCTTTTATTGATATCAGCACGTTCTTCTTTTTGTGATGCTTTAAGGTCAGCGGCCGCTTTTTCCTCATTGAAAAATGCTTTATTTTGTTGTGTGAGGATTGCAGTTACATCAGCATCAAGCGATTTGATTCTGTCATTTAGATCTTTGACAGTATTGGTCTCGACTGCAAGTAGTGTTTTAAATTTATCTTGCACGTCTTTAAGACTTTGTTGTTCGATTGATATAGCGTCTGTGTTTGATTTTCCTGTTGTGGCTAGACTTTTTTCTGCTCTTTCGATAATAACTGTTTGTCTATCGATATAAGTTTCTTGGCTTTTAATTTTGTTGTTTATTATTTCAATTCGTTGTGTTACTGTATCCTCAGCAAGGTTCTGTTCCAGATGTGCTTTAGATAGGAATCCAAAGATACCCATACTCGTTATCAAAGATAATACTATGACTGCTATTGTGAGGTACGTTTTTAAAAGAAAGCGGGTCTGTTTCCAATGCCTATACAACCAAGAAGCAGTAATCAGTTTGCCCACTTCTAACACCGAACCCATGATTACCACAGGCCAAAAAGCACCTGGAAATATTGTTGCAAGTCCTATCACAGAATAGAAGATTGCTACTCCAGATATGGATAATGCTGATAATAATGTGAGGTATGCTATAAACATTGTATTATATTTAACTATAACACAGGCCGTGATTAAATGCTATTGATAATTTTGGTAATATTACTCTGCAGAGTAAGTTAACGAGTTATCTGTTGCTAATTGTCCGCTTGTATTAGGAGCAAATGCAGATACTTCAGTAACTGAGATTGCGTCTCTTATGGTACCAGTGTTACCTGAAACCGGACCGGCAGTGACAGCATCGTTTGATATTAAACCTTGTCCAGATGTTGGATCAAAAACTGTCATGTTCTCAGTTCTAGTTGTGTTAAGTGCTTCACCAATTTTGTCTGCGATGTATTCTGCTTTTGTACCAGTAGATGAACCATCAATTGATGTACCTGTTGTTGGAATAAAATCTGGATTTTCGAAAACTAAACCAAATGCAAGGTTAGTGATTGGTGAATCACCTGCGTCGCTGGCATAAGTTGTAACGATGTTGTGTACTTTAAAGTTTGATCTGATACCAATAGATTCCATCATCATCTTGAATCTTAATGCTCCTCTTGAAACTTTAAGTGATTCTGCTAATGTTGTTGGTTTGGTTGCGAAATCGTTTGCCACACACGGTGATACTCTACCACCATTTGCGTCGGCCGAGTCAGCAAAGGCACCTTGTGCTATTGCTACTTGAAAGTATGTCATTTGTGGTTCTGCTGGAGAAACCGCATATAATGATTTTGGTTCAACTGTTGCCATCGTTTAAATCCTTTGTCTTATGTACTTATTTATATGATTATTTATATTATTTGTAGAATCGCCAAGACTCAAAACCGTCTTCTTTACAAGCAATATTGGTTGTATGCTTATCACTTGCTTTGATTTTGATCCATGCTTGGTATGTTCTACAGATTCCAGCACCTACAGGATACGAGTGTACCACTCTAACTTTACCGTTTGACAGCCTATCCTTGCTATACCAACTAACAATTTTGCCATTTTCTGCGTTTTCAAGTGCAAAGAATACCGCGGACTTATGCAACTTCTTTTCCTTTTTGTTTAGTTTTAATGACATGAACTGGGTGTTTCTCCACCCAAACATCATAATACTATATCTGATATCGTTTGTGAAAAACGATGGATAAGGCATGGTTTCTAAAGTATCATCTAATTCGTTAGGAACTTTAGACCATTCGTTTGCGTGTGCCTGGGCAAACAACAAACTAATTAAGACCGTGATAACCTGGAACAATCTCATATTCACCATTTAGTTTCTGACAGGCAATATCACGTTGCTCAACTAACCTATTGCCAATCAGCATCTTCCATGTGTATATCTGGCAACTATCTGCTATGCCCATTCCATGCAAGAAGTCCTTTGCTCCGTCTTCGCAAACAACTTTTTCTTCTGTTAGATTTTGTATGACATTTCCGTCTTGATCAATTACCTTGATCTTTGTTATTTCAACATCACAATATTGATCGTTCCATGGACCACCGGCACTTGCCTTTGTGGCAAAAACAATCAACACTATCAACAAAACAAATAGAGCGATTAGAAAATTTGTGCTTTTCTTATTCATCGCTCTATATGTCTTTGATGTCTTTTTTCTTCATTTCAATCAGCACATATGCTCTGTAACTTTTATTCTTTGTAGTGAATATTTTAGATTTTGTCACTACATAGCCTTTTGCCACAGTGTCCTCGATGACATTGTTGATAGTATCTTGCGAATTACCAGCAACCACCAAAGATTCATTCGTACCTGATTCCGTCTTGTTGATGATAGTGGTGTTATTCATTTCACCTGTAATTCTATCAACAAGTTTTGCCTTAGCCAAGAGTATTGCTTTCTTCATAGCCAACTCTAAGTCAGGCGATACTGCCGTTGCAGACTCTTGATATTTGAACAGAGTTTCACGGTCATACTTGACATACCATTTAGGTGTCTTGTTAACCACTCCTGCTTTGTTCATATCAGGTTTAATGTTGTATGTCGAACAATTCGCCAACATTAATCCAGCAACAACTACAAGTATCATTTTACTCAAGTGTTTCATTTTTATCCCTTCATTGATTGTACAATAGAATCTAACCAAGCAATAGCAGTTGATACAGAATTAAGGATGTTGTCAATTTTAATTGTTGACATGAACTCATCAAAACCCTGCGTACCAATCTGAAAGCCTGCATAGAATATTGCACACATTATTATAAGTCTAATCATACAACAATTATAGCATATTTTCCAAATACGTCAACCAAAGTTGGTCTTGATAAAAGTGTTGATTTTGCTAGGTTTTTACAGTATGGTCTTGATAAATCCAATACCATCTATGCCCAAATATACCAAATACATGGCTGTGAAGCCAAAACTCCTACGGCTCCATGCTCCATACATAAGAAAGACTGTTGCAATTAGGAAAAAAATATAAGCAATAAACATAGGTGGATTTGGTGAATACCACATTAATATTAATGAGGCAATAAGATTTGATATCATACCAATAACTTCACAACAGAATCTTTTGGGATTAGACCTATAATCCTCCCTGATCCATTGTAAAGTTGATTTCCTACCTATCCTTGCCATCAGTTTAATTGCTCCTCGCTCTTCCATTGAGAACGTTTACCTTGTTTAGCACCGCAGGCTCTACGGCAAATATAAAACGGTGTATCTGTTGTAAGCCTCACCTTGTATTCCTTAAATAATTCTTGGTTGTTATATTCTCTGATGTCACTGTGCAATTCTAATCCAATCTTGTTTAGGAATGCTTCTGCCATGTGACAGCAAGGCCAGTACTTACCAGTGTAATCAAGATATACACTTTTATCTCTGTCCTTTTCACATTCTATATTCCTACCATAAGACGGTGGCTGATAATCTTCTACAGGCAATACACCAATGTTAGAAGTGTAAGTGTCCCACCTATCAGTTTCTTTTGCTCTAAACCAACTGAATCCCATTTCCTTTGCTAATGATTTACATTCTTCAACTTGATGTTTATTGTGTTCAAAAACCAGCATATCCCAATGTGCCCTTGCCCCTGTTGACATAAATGCCATTGTGTTTTCAATTACTTTAATCCATCTTACATTTCTTCTATACAAATGATTAGTGTCTTCCAATCCGTCTATGCTGAAAACACAATAATCTAAATGTCCTTGCAACACATCACCTAATCTTTTCCACCATTCTTTTGTTTTAAGTCCGCCGTTGCTATTCAAACCTATCACTATGTTTGGATTGTGTTTTTTGAAATATTGTGAGATCTCTATAAGTTCGGGTGCTGATGCAGGATCACCTACATTACCACAAAAAAATATCTTGTCAAGTTGTGCTATTTGTTCAGGTTTGATGTTTTCATAAAACCATTTTGCAGGCAAACTTTTTAGAGTGATGTAAGGGTTTAGTCCTTTGCCATTTATATTCCTGGCACACATAGGACATTCCGCATTACATAAACTGGTTGGCTCTATATGGATTTCTTTAACATTGTCTAGCATAAAGCATATTTACTGCTAGTTTCTACGCATCTTGGATATTTCTTCTGCACCTTCTTTGTCCCATATGGGCACAAGATTACTTTTGTGCATAAGTCCAATACCGATAAGTTTCCGCTTACCGGAATATTGCATCTGCTCTTTTTTTGCACCACCATTTGTGGGAATCTTGTTAGACATAGGAATATCCGGACCTTGTCTTACATAAGTTGTGTCCCTACCAAAAGGATCATTGTAAATTCTTGGAGTCAACTTGGATTTACGTTTACCTGTGATATATTTCATCCACTGCTCGTTTGTCATCACGTGTTGTTTCAAACCTAATTTTGTAAAAAATTTATTGTTTTCTTTGCGTAATTGTTCAAATTTTGCAAGTTCTTTTTTTGAGAACTTTTTGCTTTTGCGTTTCTTAGTGTTGAGAGTGGTAAGACCACGTTCTAAGTGCATAGTCATAATTTATTATAGCACTAAGGTAATTTGTTGTCAACTATCGCTTGTAATATTATTTCGTGGTAGTCAGGTGTTGTACTCCATGCTCCCATTAACACCATTAACCTTCGATAGTTCCATTTACCTTCATCTAATTGCTTCTCCCTTTCTACTCTGAATTCTGCATATGCAGGATGTCTGTTAATAATTGCAATCATGTCCTTAACAGATTTACATTTTGTTTCGTATTTCTTGACACCCCAACTAGCATCAGGATTGCCTTTTGCTTTCATATGTGGCACCGTATCTAAGTCCCAAGTTCTTACACCAAATAGTGCATTACCTTCTGTTGCAAATCTACTTGTACCCCAACCTGACTCAACACCTGCCATTGCAATTACAATACTTGTAGGCACTCTGCTCAACCTGTCTGTAGTATAATTTAGATAGTCTACACATTTCTGCGTTGTTTTAATAAAAGATGCTTTATCAGAATAAACAAATTCCGGTTCCTGTAGACCAAGTAAGTTTACCTGATTTAATTCTTTTATATGGAACTCGTGTTCTAATTTTTCAACTGCCCATTTGTTTGGATAAAAGGTTCCGCCAATAAACGAACCTGAAAGAAAGATGGATACCAAAATGACTGTTCCGCATATCCATTTAATAATACTATTGTTTTTCATAAAAATTAGGTGTGTGTCCGCGAATATTTGTACCTACTTGCGAAACACACACCTAGTTAAGTTATACCGCAACTTTCTCTGTTGCAGGTTCTTGTGCTGGGGCAGTCTCAGAATATTTTGCTTTGTATTCTGCTTCTGCTGAACCCATGAAGTTTCTCCAGTCTGCTGAACTCATACCAGTAAATCTAGTTATCTGTCCATCAGAAAGAATTTTAAAACTTCCTGCTAGTCTGTGACTGTTATCTTCTGCAAACTTGTGGACAACACCAGTTGCCTTACCATCGGCATTCTCTCTGCCCATGATATACATATAGTTTCCAGATCTACCAGTCCATCTGTTGTTAGTTTGTGAATCCTGTTGACATCTTGCTCTAACTTGATCCAAAACCAATTGTGCTTTTACTGAACATTTATACATAATTGTTCCTCCTAAATTACCATTATTATAACAGGTAATGGTATTTCCGTCAACCGTGCTAGAAGTCGCATTTTTACTAGGATAAAAAGCCATTGGGAAATAATTGATCTACGTTTTTGGTATCTTTTTTGGTTAAACACATGAATTTACTGAACACCCCAACTGTGCCTAGACTAGGGTCTCCACGGTTAAACCATGCATCACCATATTGTTCAACCAGTGCTTTATTTCTTTCACGCCAAAGTTTAACAATTTCTAAAGGAGCCTGTGCTACTGCCAGTTGGTCCTTGTTGTTGTAGTAACCTTCGTGTTGCAATAACTTCATTGGAAAATTGCATACCTCATATCTACCTATGCTTTTGTTCCAGAAGTCCTGATGTTCATCAAAAAATGTAATCGTGTTATACTGTTCATGGGATTTGTGTTGTATAATATTCCTCATCAACATATGGCATTGTTTAAAATGTATAGTAGGATTTTCTAAATAAAAGTTATATTGTTTTGGTTGAGGCGTTACATCAACGTCAAGGAAATAGGTGTACCAATTGTTTTGCACATTGATAAGTTTGGGTTTATCTTTTCCA
>Ga0163111_10001117_pt1 | contig 16247 bp, 14 predicted proteins | sample CRUFie1St18metaG_FD_109645 | JGI IMG/M metagenome (GOLD analysis project Ga0163111, IMG submission 109645) | Marine microbial communities from the Costa Rica Dome - CRUD Field 142mm St18 metaG | ecosystem: Environmental > Aquatic > Marine > Oceanic > Photic zone | place: Costa Rica: the Eastern...
AGATGTTGCTGCCACCTCTTTTTATCCAGCAAAGCCCCTTGGATGTTATGGAGATGGTGGTGCGATTTTTACAAATGACGATGATTTAGCTGAAGAGTGTAAAGCAATTCGTATTCATGGTACCAAAAAAGATAAATATAATAGCGAAATGATTGGACTAAATGGTAGGCTAGATAGTATTCAAGCAGCAGTCTTATTAGAAAAATTATCAATATTTGATGAAGAGCTTGCAATGAGAAATGAGATAGATAAAAAATACCGTTCATTCTTTAACAATGCTCAATATCACCCCAAAGAATACCAATCTGCACATGCTCTATTTTCTATTACTATGGGCTCTAAAAATAAAAGAAACAATTTAATTGAAAAACTTACTCAAAAAAATATACCAACTGTAATTTATTATAAATTACCTATTCACATGATGAAAGCTTTTGATTACTTAGGATACAAAGATAATGATTTACCTATCTCTAAAAAACTATCCCAAACTATTGTAAGTTTACCAATGCATCCTTATCTTGCAAGCGAGGATATCAATAAAATTATAGAAACTATTAAGAGATAATGTGAAATATATTGTAACAGGTGGCGCTGGATTCATTGGATCAAACCTTGTTGATAAACTGATTTTAAATGGTCATGAAGTTCATATTCTTGATAATTTCTCTACTGGAAAGAAAGAAAATTGTAATTCTAAAGCTACTTATCATGAACTTGATATTTGCAATTTAAAAAATTCAGAAAAAATTACAAAAATTATGTCCAATGCTGATTCAGTATTTCATATGGCTGCATTGGCTAGAGTACAACCTTCAATTTTAAATCCATTAAAGTATGAATTACATAATACTATTGGAACCATGAACATTCTTAAATCTTCAGTTGATGCTAGAGTTAAAAGAGTTGTTTACAGTGCTTCATCATCAGCATATGGAAATCCAATGGAATTACCTTCAAAAGAATGTCATCCAACAAATCCAATTTCTCCATATGCAGCACAAAAGTACTACGGAGAAGTGTGTTGTAAAATGTTTTCAGAAGTGTATAATATTGAAACGGTTTCTCTTAGATATTTTAATGTTTATGGAGAAAAACAAAACCTTGGAGGAGCATACGCTACTGTTGTTGGAATATTTGTAAAACAATGTCTTGATGGAGCTAAAATGACAATCAACGGTGATGGGACAAATAGGAGAGATTATACTTACGTAGGTGATGTTGTTAAAGCTAATTTATTAGCATCAGAATCACACAATGTAGGTAATGGAGAAGTCATAAATATAGGATCTGGAATAAATTTATCAGTTAACGATGTAGCAAAACTTATAGGGAAAAATAAAGTTTTCACGGATTCTGTAAAAGAACCTAAAGAGACATTAGCTGATATTTCTAAAGCCAAATCTTTATTAAATTGGAGCCCAGAAGTTAGATTAGAAGAATGGATTGTTGGCTATAAAAAGAAAATAGGATTAAAATGAGTAAAAAAATATTAATTACAGGTGGCGCAGGGTTTATTGCTCATCATGTAATCGACAAAATTATGTCAACTACAGACTGGGAGATTATTACTCTTGATCGACTAGATTTTAGCGGAAATTTAAACAGGCTCAAAGAAGTGGTTTCCGCATATCCTGAAAGTGAGCAAAAAAGAGTTAGAATTGTACATCATGACTTAAAAGCTGAGCTTAATCCAGAAATATCCGCATCAATTGGTAGGGTAGATTTTATTAGTCATCTCGCTGCAGGTTCTCATGTAGATAGATCAATTTCATTTCCATTGGAATTTGTTATGGATAATGTTGTTGGAACTGCAAATATACTTGATTACGCTAGAAAACAAGATAGTCTCGAAAGGTTTGCTTATTTCAGTACTGATGAAGTATTTGGCCCAGCACCAGAAGGTGTTTATTATAAGGAGAATGATAGATATAATTCAACTAATCCTTATTCAGCTACAAAAGCTGGAGCTGAAGAGTTAGTAGTCGCCTACGAAAATACGTATGGTTTGCCAGCAATTATAACACATACAATGAACGTTTTTGGTGAAAGACAAAATCCTGAAAAATATATTCCAATGGTCATCAAGAAAGTGCGTGATGGAGAAACCGTAACCGTTCATGCAAATGCAGAAAAAACTAAAGCAGGATCTAGACATTATATTCATGCGGAAGATGTAGCTAACGCACTCTTATTTTTATATGATTATGATTTGTCGTTACTCAAAGCTGATTCATTAGGAATGAATTGTCAGAAATTTAATATTGTAGGAAAAGACGAGATAGACAATTTATCTTTAGCAAAATTCATTGCTAAAGTTCAGAACAAAATTCTTGATTATGATATGGTAGACTTTCATTCTCAAAGACCTGGACATGATTTAAGATATTCCTTAGATGGACAAAAAATGAAAAAAATGGGTTGGGAACCTAATTCAGCCTACGATAGATTAGAGACCGTTATCAAATGGACTTTAGAAAATGATAGATGGTTAAAAATTTAATTAATCATCATTTACTACAGCTCTCCCTTTTAATTTTTCCCAATCTTTTTCAGGACGAACCTTTAGGTTTGTTTCCCAGGCACCAATTAGTGTATTTAATTCAAGATTTTTTTCAGTTCCAAAATTTATCATTGCTTGAATATCTTTTGGGAAACAACTTCCACCAAAGCCAAACTTACCATCAGGTCCCGGAACGCTAAGATGAGAATGACCAATTCGTCCATCAGAAATAAACCCTTCAATAGCCATATCCCAATCTGCATTACATTTCTCAGCTACTTGTTTCATTTCATTTAAAAATGAAACTTTAGTTGCAAAGAAACAATTATTCATATACTTAATTAATTCTGCAGTTTCGAATGTAGTTTCAATAATTTGAATTGTAGAGCCGAATCTCCATCTATAAAGATCGGCTACTTTATTAGTTAATTTTTTTTCACCACCTAAAATGAATCTTGACTGATTAATAAAATCAAATTTTGCACTTCTTTCTGTCAAAAACTCAGGATTGAATACTATTTTTAATTGTGGATACTTATTATGGAATAAACGAGAAGAACCTGGTGTCATAGTTGAGCGTAGCAAAATAATAGTTTCTGAATCAGGGTTAATTAATTCATTTATCTCATTTAAAGCTTCATCTACAATATCAAGATTTATCGAACCATTTAAGTTAGATGGTGTTGGTACAGACAAAAATATATATTCTGAACTAGTTATAACCTCTTCAAGACTATTTTCAGATTTTAAAGGATCTTTGTCATAAACTTTTACTTCAGCATCACAACCTGTATTTGGTGAGAAACCAAATTTAACAGCACTACCAACAAAACCTTTTCCGATTATACCAATTTTCATAAAATCTCCATTTCTATTAATTTTTTTATAATTCTTTTTGATGCTTTTCCATCCCAACCAAAAGGTAACTTATATTTTCTATTAATCTTAAATTTATTTTGAATGAATTTCTTATAAATATTTCCTTTTTCTGGTTTAGTTAAGATGTTTGTTCCCTGTAAAATAGTAATTGGTCTCTCTGTATTATATCTAAGAGTGTAACAAGGAATTTTAAGCACAGTTGATTCTTCTTGTATACCACCACTATCTGTAAAAATTACTTTTGCATTTTTCATAAGTTTGAGAAAATCTAAATAGGATAAGCTATCAAAAATTTTGATATTTTTATCAACAATAATTTTGTGTTTTTCAATTTGATTTTTTGTTCTAGGATGAACTGAAAAATATAGCTTAATATGATTAGAAATTTTAGATAAATCATGAAGAATGTTTTGTAATTGATCAATGTCATCTACATTTGAAGGTCTGTGTAATGTTACCAATCCATAATCATGAATATTATCATCATCATTTAAACCAAGTTTTTTTATACCATAATGCAAACTATCAATCATTAAATTACCTACTAAATGAATTTGCTTTTTTTTATGTCCTTCTTTAATAAGATTTTTTTCACCACTCTCTTCTGTGACAAAAAAAATATCCGAAATAGAATCTGTAACTAATCTATTAATTTCTTCAGGCATTTGACGATCATAGCTTCTTAAACCTGCTTCAATATGTGCTAATTTAATATGTAATTTTTTAGCAACAATACTACATGCGAGTGTAGAATTAATGTCGCCCAAAACTATCACAAGGTCTGGTTTAACTTTCAAACAAACCTTTTCAAATTTTTCCATAATATTACCTGTTTGAAAGCTATGCGAACCTGACCCAATTTTGAGCATATAGTCAGGTTTCTGTATATCATGATTCTCAAAAAAGACTTCTGACATAATTTTATCATAATGTTGCCCAGTATGAACTAAAAGAGATTTTAAATGACTCTGATTTTTAAGTTCACGCAACAGAGGAGCTGCTTTCATGAAGTTTGGCCTTGCGCCTACTACTGTGATGATTGTTTTTTTCACGAAAATTAATTTATATTTTTGTCTTAATAAATTCTATCATTTTTTTTGATAGAATTTTTCTGGAATAATTATTAAGTAAAAAATTATATCCATTCATCCCAAGTTCATTCAAATAATGAGTATCTCCAATATTTTTATCAATTAAATGTTTTAATTTGTCTGAATCTTCAGGTGGAAAGTTGAATGAACAATTAGCAATATTTAATAGCTCTCTTGCTTCACCTTCAACTCCCATAAAGATAGGCTTTTTTAAAGCCATAGATTCAAAAATTTTTGAAGGAATTACTTTAGTAAACTCATTATCCTTTTTAAGGTGAACTATATGAGCTGATATCAATTGATTTATATTGACGATTTCTTGCCATGATAAGTTGTCAATAAAATGAATATTGTTTATTCCAAGATTTGTGCATTGGTTTATTAAATATTGTCTTTTTGCACCATCTCCAATTATTAAAAAATTAACACTTTGGTTGTCTATTTTTTGTGCTGTTTCTAAAATAACTTCAAGACCATGAGCCATACCAACTGTTCCAATAAATGAGATATATTTTTTATTTTTATCTAATCCATATTTTTTTTCAACATCAATAGTATTATCTGAGCACGAAATAATATTATTTAGATTAAATCCGTTAGTAATAACTTCAATTTTATTTGCATTAATACCCATTTTTACCATTTCATTTTTGAAAGAGTTTGTAACACAAACGATTAATGTTGCTTTTTTATATAAAAACTTAGCAAGATATTCTAAAATTCTAATAATTAAGGAATTTTTTTTCATAGCACCAACAGTAACTATAGATTGAGGCCACATATCTCTTATTTCAATTACTAGAGGTGTATTTTTAATCAATGAAGTGAGATAAGCTGAAATTAATGTAAAAAATTGGGGACTAGTTGCTATGATCACATCTGGTTTCTTTGAAAACAATCCACATAGTAAAGATGACATCATGAAACTACAATAGTCTAAGATTCTTAAAAAAAATCCCTCATTTGGTGCTATAAAACTCCAGACTCTTTTGACTAAAATTTTACCTTCAAAAGATGATTGATATATTTTATTCTTATAACCATCAAACACTTTCCCTTTCGGAAAATTTGGCACACAAGTTATTACCGTAATATCATTATTTTTTGACCACTCCAAGCAATGCTCATATGTTCTTTTTGCTGGGGCATTAGTTTCAGGAAAAAAATTATCGGTAAAAAAAAGAATCTTCATTTTTTAATAATAAAATATCTTAAAAAGTATTTTCATAATTGTTGATCTAATTCTGTAAAAATCATTCTGAGCATATGATAACCATTTTTCACTTACTTCCCTAAAAACTATTTCATTTGTCATTTTGAATAATATTTTTAATTGAACAATATGAAGTTTGTGATAAAAGTGACTAGCTTGCATTGCAATTTTATTATCTGAAAGTTCATAGAGAGACCAATAACCAATATCATATTCATGTAAGTTAGATTTTATAGTTTTAATATAGTTGTCAAATAATATTTTAGTATCATTGTTTTTTGTTAATAGCCAGTAATCATAAATACCCCATAGTGCCCATATAAATCCATTTAATATATGTGTGGGGTTTCCTTTCATTATATACTCTTCAATCCAAATATTTCCCTCAATATCTTTAGCAGTAACACCTCCATTAGATATATCAGCTTGAATTGATTGATTAACCTTTTTTATACATTCTAAATATTTATTGTCCTTAGTTATTTTGTAAGCCCTACACAAAACCGAGAGACCTTGTCCTTGAGCTAAGCCAGAGTACCATGGGTTTTTTAAATTTTCTTTATAAATCCAATCAAAATTATGATGCCACACATAAATATTTTGCTTGTTTGTTTGGAGGTTGTCATGAAGCCAGTCAGCACCTCTAATAAACTTTCTGTATGAATTTTTACAATTGTCCCTTTTCCATAAATTATAATTTCCTAATGACCATTGCGATATTGCGATTGGATTATATTGTATTCCAATATCTCCTTGATAGTTTAATTTTGGCACTCCTGTTTCGTCGTAGTCTCCTTCGTAGGTTGCCTTCGAATAGAAAGTCATATAATATTGATCTAGCTTATCATATTGAGCTAAATGATTTACTTCAGGATTGCCGTGCCAAAATGTAAGATTGCTATTACCACTAAGAAAATATGTTGAAAAAATTCTTTTCCAGTATCGTAGCTTGTTAGTCATTTAAATTTTTCGATAGGATTTCTCTTTGAAAAGACTCTGCAACATTTAAAGACTCACCCTCTGATAATGATTGCATTTTTATTGACACATATGTTGAAAAACAAATTGCATCAACCTCAATTTTTTTTGTGAAATCATTATTTTTTATACGAGTGAAAAAACTTGAAAGCGATTCTTCATAACCTTTACTTTTTTTTATAAAGTTGATTTCAAATATGCTCTTATTGTTGAACTTTTTCCAATTATTATTTGTGTAAGAATTATTTTCTAATTTAATTTCAATTTTCTCTTTAGGTAAACTTGGAGGTAAATCATGTCGATAGTTAATAAGTGCTTTAGAACCATTTTCAAAAGTTAAAATAAAATTTCCTGAATCTTGATAATATTTGTCACGTTTAATACACTTTATACTAACTAAACTAGTATGTTTGAATAATACTAGCGCAAGATCAACAAAGTGGCAAGCTTCACCCATAATTCTTCCACCGCAAATTTGATTATTTAACAGCCAATGATCATATGGAAGGGTACCAGCATTAATAGTCATTGATATATCTGCTTTTTGTAAATGAATTTTCTTTTGCATTAGCTTTGTCCATGGAGCATGTGATCTATTATATCCAATTGCATATATTGATTTATTAGATAACATTTCCTTATATACTTCCCTGAGTTGATTTACTGAAATAACTAATGGTTTTTCAACCCAAATTGGTAAAGATTTTTGCATTGCTTCTTTTATATAATGAAAATGCGTTTCATGAGGTGTTGAAATAAAAACTGCATCTAATGTCTTATAAAAATCGTTTTTTTCTGTTGTTATTTTATTGATATTATATCTTTTTTTTGCTATGAATAATCGAAGCCCTTCTCTTCCTAACAATGAAAATACATAGGCCATTTTTGTCTTATTTATATTTGGAATTAGAGTTGACATAGCAAAATTTCCAACTCCAACTAAACCAATTTTTAATTTTGTTATTTGGTCAGTATTTGAATTTTCTAAAAAAGTGTGAACCGAATCACTTTGTTCATATGTAATTAATTTAGAAAAAAATAATGATTGTTTTGGATTTGAGTAAATATCATTAGGATTTCTGAACGATACTTCTTCAGAAATAAGATCCATGACATCAATTTCTTTGGATTCTAATAATTTAAAAAAAGCACTAATATTTTCGTAAGAGCTACCTTGATTTTTATGCTTTTTATTACCGCTTGAGTTTGATACAACAACCTCAATCTGTTTTTTAAAAAACATTTCGCGAACTAAATTAAGTCCAACTAATCCTGATGATATAATTTTACCTTTTCTCTTTGTATAAAAAGCAGCTTCATTAATTATTTCATTTGAAAGCGATGAGGCAGCTATAATTGTTCCATCGACACCTTCACCTTTTGTAAAATTCAAAATTGATTCAGTAATATTTCTTTCATTTATTCCTGTAGCGCCAAACTTTTCTGCTATCTTAATTTTTTCTTTGTCAATATCATATACTATACACTGGTAGCCCAATGCCTTAAGAATTCTAAAAGTAATTTGCCCTAAAAGTCCTAAGCCTATAATTGCAATATAATGTGAATTTTTGGGCAGACATTTAATACTTTGCATTGCAATTCCACCTATTGCACCAAAGCTTGCAGATTTATCGTCAACTAAATCTGGTATTTCAACACACATATTGTAATCAATCAAACCTTCTTCTTGGTGAAATGAGTTTGTGAAAACCCTTGTACCTTTATCCAAGTTAAAATTTTCATTTTTATGAGAAATAACTCCTACCGCAGCATATCCCATTGGAATTGGTATATCCAATTTATTTTTAATTGCTTTAAGTGTATCAGTAATTCCAGCTGATCGTATTTTGTTAATTACATCCTTAACTCTCGCAGGTTGTTGTCTTGCTTTATTAATCCAACTAGCTCTACCAAAATTTACTACTGATGATTCAGTGCCCGTACTTATCAAAGAGTATTTATTTTTAACTCTAATTTTTGTTGAATTTTTAGAAGGAGAGGGTACCTCAAGGATACTAGTTTTACCGTTTTTTAAGCTTTGAGTTAATACTTTCATTTCTAATTTATGTTTAAATAATTTTCTATAAGACGCTTCTTTTCTTCATCATTCGGATAATTTATTAATACAGCTTTATATTTACCCTTAAAAACAAATATACTTCCAGCACCTGCTCCAATAATTGTATATTTTTTAATTAAATTTCCTATATCTTCTAAATTACCAGCCCCCCCCAAAACTGTTAAAGGTAGGGTAGTAATTTTTCTTACCTGATCTATAATATTTAAATCATACCCTTTCATTGTCCCGTCTCTATCTATTGAGTTTAATACTAATTCACCTACACCTTTATTCTTTATCTCCTCAATAAATTTTAAAGGATCTATCCCTGTTTTTTTTGTCCCATTATGTGTAAATAACTCATAACTATTACTAAAATATTTTTTCTTAACATCTAAAACTACCACGACACTTTGACTTCCAACAGACTGTGCTAACTCTGTAACTATATTTGGATTTTCTATTACTGATGAACTAACAGCGACTTTTTCTACACCTAAGCTAAATATTTTTTTTGCTTGAGATATATTTTTAATTCCTCCTCCATAACATAATGGCATTCTTGATTCATTTGCTAGCTTTTCAATTAAACCATAATTTGGTTCAGATTGATTAAAAGTTGCATCTATATCAGTAATAATTAGTTCATCTACAGATTTCTCATTAAAAATTTTTACAGCGTTTAAAGGATCACCTACATATTTTGGGTTAGTAAAATTAACTGTTTTTACTAGGCCATTCTTATGTATTAATAGATTTGGAATTATTCTTGGGTATAACATCTATAATTTTGAAAAATTATATAACAATCTTTCCCCATTTTTTAAACTTTTTTCTGGATGAAATTGTACACCATAAATATTATTTAAATTAGCAATACAAGTGAAGTTAAGCCCATATTTTGTTTCGGCTAGTATATTTTCATTTACGTTGCTATGAAAATAATATGAGTGCAAAAAATAAAACCTATCTTGATCATTCAAATTATCAAATATTAGATTTTTTTTGTTTCTTATCTTAATTGTATTCCAACCCATATGTGGTAATTTAGTTTGATGTTTAATATTGGATGTATCAAAAATTTTAATATTCGCATTAAGCCAACCCAAACCTTTTTCTATCCCTTCATCGCTTGATTCACCAAGCATTTGCATGCCAACACATATACCTAGAATTGGGATGTTTTTATCAAAAACCATGTTTTCAACACTTTCTTTCAAACCTGATTCATTAAATTTATTCATTGCATCATCAAAAGCACCAACTCCTGGCAGAATTAGCTTACTAATATTATCAAGTTGACTTTTTTCATTAATGATTTGATAAGGTATATCTAGAGATTTATAAATATTAGAAAATGCTTTTATGTTTCCTAATCCGTAGTTTAGAATACCAATCATCTTTTTCCGCCTTTTTCTATTCCTAATAATCTCATTACAAATGCGCCTAAATTATAGATATTTTCCTGTGATTTATAATCTTTATAAGTTTTTTTTGGCATATCCATATAATATTGAAGTTCATCAATTGAAATGGATAATTTGTTAGCAACAAATTCAAAATCATTTTTTATGTTTTTTTTATCATAAGGAGCATCTTCAAGTTTTTTTATTGCATCTTTCCTTTTCATTTGATTTGTAACAATTAAGCTTGAATATTGGACTTTTCTAGTGTCATACCCAAATCTTTTTGGCAGCCAATAACTTTCATAAAATCGTGTAAAGCGAGATTCAAAATGTTTTTGAGGATATGATTGATATCCAAATTTATCTACTAGAGTTTGCATAGCATCTTCTTTTATATATGGCATATAGTCCAAAGGTCTAATTGTTTTTATCCTTCTTATATAAGGTAAATAGATTTTATGCCATAAAATATTTGTGACTGGAAAGTGTTTTAATGGAATGGTTCCAAATTTATTGTGAATATCATTAAGCTGAATTGAATCAGATTGATAATACATCCACTCAAGAGGATTTCTTATACATTCAGTTGAATAATTTCCACCCGTTAAAATTGTATTAATTTTATGTTTTGCAGCAAATTTATACATTGTTGCAAAGAATGCATGATCTTGAGGAGTATCAATATGAGGAACTCCAGATTTAAAGTAAGCTAATTGCAAATCTTTCATTTCTTCCCAATCAATAACTTCTGTAAATAAATCTAAACCCAAACCATCTACTAATCTTTCAATATTATTTACTGCAATTTGTGAATTCCAACCTGCATCAACATGAAAAACTAATGGTCGTAGATTATATTTTTCCTTCATCATATAGAGTAAGTAAGAGCTATCAACACCCCCACTCATTCCCATTATACAATCAAAATCTCTATTCTTACCTTCATTTTTGATTTTTTTGACTATTTTAAGAAGTTTTTTATGACCCATTTCTCCATCATGCCATTTTGGTTTTATATCTTTATAAAATGTTTGACAATGATCACACACCCCGTCATTGTTAAATTGAATTTTTGTATCCGAGGTGTCCATCACACAATTATTACATATTTGGTGTTTGGTCATGATTTAAACCTTAATTGATCTTTCAGCAATCTTATAGTATGAAAAATGGTCTGAACCTTTTTCTAAAGAAACTTTTTTAATAGAATTATATAAATCTTTATCATTATATACTTTTATGATAGCATCCATTATTTCTTCTTCACTTCCGTTATCTATCATAATACAATTTCCACCAATATTAATATGTTCGTGTCCTGAAATTTTCTTAAATATCCCAGGCGTGCCACATCCAACAGACTGTTCCCAAAGAACAGAATGTTTTCCTGGGAAAATAGCTAAATCAGATATTAATAAATATTTGTGGATTTCTATATTATTTATCCAACCTAAATAGATAATGGATGGATGATCTAATTTGTCCCCTATGATATTTAATATCTTTTGATCAGGCTTTCCAAAGAGTATTAACTTAATATCAGATTGATTGATTTTAGCTACAGCATTAACTAAATGATGAATATTTTTTTTGTGATTAATTTTCCCACCAGAAATTAATATAAAATCATTATTATCTATTTGATGTTTGCTTCTTAAATCTGCATTTAGTTTTTCTTTGTCATATTCAATCAATGTGTCATCAACCCCCATCACAAGGAGTTCCACTTTGGAATTGTCGACTTTATAAAATTTTTTAAAAAAATCTACTCGGCATGGTAGAGTTCCATAAAACTTTGTAACGTATTTATCAATTTTTTGGGCACAAAATTTATAAATTATTCTATGTAGAATGTTTTTTGAAATCCAATTTGTAGCTGAATTAGTGAAATCTGCATGACCATCCGCGAATACTATTGTGTTCTTATTATTTTTTAAGTATTTAATAACTTGAAAAATATCCAAAAATTGAACATCGTGTAACCAAATAATATCTGGTTTAAATTCATTTAATTTGTCATAAACTCCATGATACATCCTCAACTTTTTTGCAATAAAATGTGGAAATATATTTAAATATGGTAACCTAGTTACTTTGATTTTGTCTTCATTATAATAAACAGAGGGCTTAACATATGATAACTTATTTCCATTCAAATAATTTTCAGTTGATGCTAAAATTTCAACTTCATGCCCTTGAATTTTATGCATTTTTGGAAGCACATTTTCTTGATAACCATATTTATCAATATAAAAGGCAGCAAGACAGCAATGGAGAATCTTCATTGTTCAAACTTACCAATGAATTCATCAGGGTTTGTAAAGTATTGAGCGTAGTTCATTAATTTTTTATCTTCAAATTTCCACCACTCAATTTTCAATAATTTATCAATAGTTTCTTTATCAAATCTTTCTCTTATTAATTTAGCAGGATTTCCTGCATAAATCGAATAGGGAGGAATATCTTTTGTTACAATGCTACCCATACCAATAATTGAGCCTGTGCCAATCTTTATTCCTTGTTTTATAATAACATTTTGTCCAATCCACACATCATGTCCAATTGAAGTATTCTTTATCTTTTCTCTTTTATGTTTTGAAAATTTTGCTTTAACACTATCTCTTCCTTCATAAAAAACTGGAGATGTTCCAACCCAACTAATGGGATGCATACCTCCGCCTATGACAACGCCATTTGCGATAGAACAGAATGAGCCAATAGTAGTATTTGATATATCACAATCATACCCACAAAATGAATGTTTTCCCATTTCAGAATTTATAAAACTTGAACCTGATTCTACTTTTGATGTTCGATGAATAGTTGAATTTTTTATAGCAGAAGAACGTAGTTTTTTAAAAATTTTTGACCAGATATATTTTATCATTTTTAGTATATGTTATTAATGTTCATCTATAAACGTTCTAAACCATAATTCTACCGACAGTAATCTAAATAAAAAGGTTGAATGATCTCTTTTTCCATTGGTATGCTCTAAAATTACCTCTTTTAATTTGTTATGGTTAAATATTTTTCTTTCAATACATTTTTCTGAAAGTAATATTTGATTACCTTCGCTACTTAGTGATTGAAACTTATTAGATAGGGGGGTAGTGAATCCAAATTTCATAGGATTATCAAGTATATAATCAGGTGTAACATTATGCATTGCCTTTCTATGAATATATTTACCTTTTCCTTGTTGTACTTTAAAGTTGTAAGGTAGTTGAAAGCTATACTTTACTAAATTTACATCTACAAAAGGATTTCGACTTTCCATTGATTTTGACATTGAAATTGCATCTCCATAATGGAGCAAGTTTACCAACCCTCCTGTATGGGCTTTATAAAGATGTTTATTTAAATTTTCACTAAAATTTTCCCTCTTTAAAGGGTAATCTTTTATTCTCTTATAATTCTTTATCAGTTTTTTGCCCAGTACTTTATTAATGCCTATATATCTATGATAAAACATTTCAATATTTTGATTATTTAACAGTCTAAAAAATAATTTTAAAGAATAAATTGAAGAATAATTTTTGCTAAATTTTTTAATCTCATCAATTGTATTAGCTAGATTCCCATTTTTCAAATTATCTAAGATAAAAAAAGGAAAAGAACTTGATATATAACCGCCTAGAAGTTCATCAGCTCCTTGACCTTCCATAATAACTGTGACATGATTTTTTGCAAATTCTAGTATATTCGAAAGAGGTATAGTTGCAGGAGATGCATGACCTGATTCTAGATGATAAATATTATGACTAAGATGGCTTATGAATTGTTTGTCATCAATTTCGATAAGATATGCTTTTAGATTTAAATCTTTAGCTAGTTTTTCTACTAATTTAGCTTCATTGATTTCGATATTTTTTTTATAAAGTTTTTTTTCAGATTTTTTATAATCATTTTTCTCAAATTTTGCTGTGAAAGTTTTATGCTCATCACCATAAAATTCTCTGAGTACTGATACAATAGAAGTTGAATCTATGCCTGATGACAAAGTTGTTCCAACAGGAACATCACTCCTCATCCGTATTTTAACAGCTTCTTGAAATATATTCTTGTACTCTTCTTTTGCATTTTTAAATGAAGTATTAATCGTTTTTTCAGGATAATTCCAATATTTAGTAATATCAATCTTTCCGTTGCAATATTTTAAGTTATGAGCAGGTAATAATCTTTTGATGCCATTAAACCAAGTCTCTTCATTCTGAGCACCCAGGCTATTTCGACAAAAATTGCTAATTACATTATAGTTTGGTTTCTTTAATTCTGGGAAATATTTAATTATTGATTTTATTTCTGATGAAAAAATTAAATGATTATTGATCAATGCATAATTGAAAGGTTTAACTCCATATCTATCTCTTGAGCAAAATAGTTCATTTTTTTTAATATCATAAATAGCAAATGCCCAATCACCATTAAATTTTTTAACACAATTTTCTTTCCATTCAATATAGGCATTAAGTAATACTTCGGTGTCAGAAGATGTTTTAAACTTATAACCTAGTCTTTTAAGTTCAACTTTTATTTCAAGATAATTAAATATTTCTCCATTATAAACGAGAACAAAATTTTTGCAATTAGATATGAATGGTTGGTTGCTAGAACTCGTTAAATCAATAATAGATAGTCTTAGGTGAGCTAATTCAATCTTTTTATCAAGGCCCCATTGTTGATAGGCGTCTGGTCCTCGGTGTTTCATAAGCATTGCTGAATTTTTAACTGCAGCCCTATCAATGGGGGAGTCAATGTTATTTATAATACCGTAAATACCACACATAAATTTATTACTTTATAATATTTCATAAACATTTCTATCTTGCCATATAAACTTTTTACTATGCTTTAAAAGATTCTTCTTATATAGGTCGTAACTCTCATTTAATTCCTCGATTGCTTCAATTATTTCACTTTTTTTACTACCGTCATTTTCTAATGATAATCCAAGGCCATATTTTTCAACAATATCTTTCATTGGAGGATTATTACCAGTTATTACTGGCTTATTTAAGCCAATTGATTGATACAGTCTATTAGGCTCACAATAAAGTTCATTTGCAGAACTAGAGTCATACATTATTATAGTGAGTTGTGAATTTATAATATATTTAGTTATTTCTAGTTGATTAACCATTCCTGTAAAGTAGATAAAAGAGTCTAAATTAGGGTGCTTTTTATTTAGATACTTTAAAGAACCGCTCTCAATTTCTCCAACAACTACAGCTTTAGAATTTGTTTCTATAACAGACTCTATGGTATTGATAGGATATCTTCCGACAAATGAAAGACCTTGTAAATAAATATAATTAGATCCATCTAACCAGTTTTGAAATTGCTGATAATTACTATTTTCTTTAGTCGATTGCAGAAATTTTAAATCTGGAAAATTATTTAAGTATGTATGTTTTTTCAAATCTTTAATAATATGAATTTTCTTTAAATGATTAATTCTATAATTATTAGCATGAATTATTTTGTATGATTTTTTTTCAATATAATGAAAAACTTTTCTCATTAAATAATTATTAAACTTATCTGGAGTTTCATGTAAGTCCCAAATACATTTGTTTTTTTTTGCAAGAAGAGGAAATAAAAAAGTATATTCTTCATGGGCCCAAAACAAGTCAAATTCTTTTAAGTGCACTATGACCTTAAGATAGTATTCAAAAGCTTTAATTAATAAAAATTTGGATTGAGGCAGGATATCACGAGTTTTTATTCTGAATGATTTATATTTTATTCCATATGAAGTTATACCTTCCTCTTGTCTGTTATCATCAAAAACAACAAAAATAGTTACATGATATTTTTTTGATAGAGCAATACACTCTTTACGAATTCTATCATCAAACTCTAAACCTCTTGTTTTTGCAATAACGGCTATATTCTTCATTCACTTTCCAGTAATTTTTTATGTTCCGTGCTAGACTGCTCCCAGCTATTGATCTTCAAAAATTTATCTAAATTTTTTTGATAGAACGAATAATTAGATTTAATTTTTTTAGTCAATATATCAAAATTATCTTCTTTGGCAATAAGCCCAATTTCATTATCGCTAAGGATTGAGTTGACTGGACTATAGTCTAAGCCAATCATTGGAATTCTGTAG
>Ga0163111_10001118_pt1 | contig 16246 bp, 13 predicted proteins | sample CRUFie1St18metaG_FD_109645 | JGI IMG/M metagenome (GOLD analysis project Ga0163111, IMG submission 109645) | Marine microbial communities from the Costa Rica Dome - CRUD Field 142mm St18 metaG | ecosystem: Environmental > Aquatic > Marine > Oceanic > Photic zone | place: Costa Rica: the Eastern...
CTGCGAGTTTACCTGCAACCAATGATCCTTTGATATCCTCCTCAAAGGAGGCATAAGCACCGTGCATGGTACATATTCGCATTGCATCGGATACTGAAATTTTTTGATTCGATCCCCAGACGCGACCTCTTGTGTCTTTTCTAGTGACCATACTTTGTATCGCCATCATTGGCTCATAAGGACCTGGAGTGAAATCTGAAGCCGGTGCGACTGGGATCCCTGCGTCAAGGAAACTCTTATGTGCAAACATATTTTGCATTTTTTCGTATCCGTAATCTACCCATTTATTTCCATGATAATGGACGTAGGTATAGAAAGGAGTTGGAACTACACCGGCAGCTTTAATTCGAGCAAGTAGTTTATCATTCACTAATGAGCAATGCTCAATACGATGTCTTGGATTTTTTCCTTGGTGATTTTTAAGAACTTTTTCATAAGCATTGAGTACCATATTAATAGCGATGTCTCCATTTGCATGAATTCCCACTCTAAAATCATTTGCGACTGCATCATCTACAGCATCATAGATCTCATTTTGAGTCATTGTCAGTATCCCAAAATCATTCGGTTTTCCTTCATAAGGAGTACTCATACTCATTGTTCTCTCTGAAGCTGAGCCGTCGGCTGAATATTTAACCGCACCAATTCTAATCATTTCATCGCCATAACCTGAACCAATACCAGCAGTCTTTAGTCCACTGAAAACCTTGCTTCCACCACTTGGCATAAATGACACTCTAAAATAAAGTTGGTTATCTCTTCTTGCGTCTTGATATGCGATAAGATCATTTCTGTTTCCACTTGCATCAGTTGTTGATGTAAGTCCTGATGCAGCCATATTCTTAGAGCTTATTCTGGCAGCCTCTTGCCTCATAGATCTATCCATTATTGGCCATGTGCCGACACTGAAGAAAACATCAATTGCATGTTCAGCAACCTTTCCAGTGAATTCACCATTTTCACGATAGAATTTTCCTCCTACAGGATCAGGTGTATCAATCGTAATGCCTGCAATTTCATATGCTTTTGAATTGACTACGGCAGTGTGACCTCCTCTGTGAGCAACATAAACAGGATGATTTTTTACCACAGAATCAATGTCATTCTTGTTGAGTGCTCGTTCTTCGATAAATTTAGTATCATCATACATAACACCCCTTACCCAATGACCTGGAGGTGTTTTTGCAGCTTGTCGAGCCAATGCACGCTTTACATCTTCAATTCTAGCTAGGTTTACATTTACACCTATCGCTTCTTCTGCAAATAATGGATGACTGTGTGAGTCTATAAAACCTGGTGTGATCGTATATTCAGAAGCATCAATTCTTTGGGTGCTAGCACCAACAAAAGGCATTATTTCTTCAAGATCGCCTATAGCTTGAATCCTATCTCCTTTTATTGTCATTGCCTCGACCACTGGATTATATGTATTCATAGTAAGGATGTTTCCAACTACCAATATATCTGCTTGACCTGCTACATAGGCTGCTGAAACTCTCTTGCTCGATAAACCACCACTTATACCCAATGGTAAAGCTGCTGCTGTCCCACTTAAAAAATATCTCCTCGAAAATTTTCCCATAATTTTTTAACCTTAAATTAGACCAACCAATATATTGTCAGACAGCACTCCTCAATTCTATTACTTTATATGACCCATTGATCGAATCAACAATGAGTGAAATATTTTCATATTCTATTACCCAAAAGGATTTATATACTGTCGATTTAAAATTCATTGTTACATTGAAATTTGATATTGATTTGAATTTTCGACTTAAGCTATTTATTACATATCTTTTTCCTGATTTATAAGCATGTTCTCTGTTAACTTTTTTATTGAGAATATCATTACTATTTGCTTCGATATTTTTAAGTGAAAACTTATCGCTGGTTGCCGCGTGACCATTGAGCCCATCTATCAAACAATCTATTTTTAATTGTTTTCGAGCAAGTAAGAAAGGGGTTTGATAATTCACTCGAAAATGGAAATAGGGATAAAATGATTCTTCAATATTAAAAACATCGCCATACATTTTATTAGCTTTTGCCATGTTGGTGGCACTCTCTAAAGAGATGTTTTTATTTATCAACTTTAAATTTTCTTTATTATTCATCTTTTACTTTTCAAATGATTGGTGATCTCAATAGATTCGTTTGAATTAATAGACTCATTGTGAATAAATTTTTTTGGAATTGATCTTACTTTCGAAGCTTCATCAATCAACTCAATAATCTCAGGTGGTACAGGAAATTTTTTCTGAGTCATAAGGCTAACAACAACCATTGAAATACTAGAACAGAATACACCCGCCACCATTGGCGCAATAGTTGTGACATCAGATAATGCAAGATACTCCCAAATAAATGCTACAAATGATCCAGTAAAGATTGATGCCATTGCACCTGGTGTATTGGCTTTTCTCCACCAAACTGCACAAACATAGGCAGGTAAAAATGCACTCCCAAGGACTGATGTGGCAAAAATAACTACATTAAATACAGAAGGCGGCTCAACCAATGCGACGAAATAACCTATGAAAGCTATAATTAATACTAGAGCTCTTGAGACAATAACCATCTGTTTCTCGGACGCTCTTGGATTAAGAAATCTTTCATAGAGATCTCTTGCAGCAATAGTTCCTGTCTGCAATAACAATGAATCGGCTGTAGACATAATTGCGGCCATTATCGCAGCCATCACCAAACCTGTTGCTGCTGAAGGTAACAATTTTCCAGCTACTTCGAAAATTGCCATTTCTGGATCACTTATATCTGGGATTATTAAAATCGCAAAAATTCCAATTAAATAAGGGGTAGGAACAAAAAATAAATTCCATATAGTTGCCCACGCACCAGCTTCTCTTGCTGTAGATGGGCATTTCATCGCCATATGCCTTGTCACAACATGAGGCCACCCGAGGTAGCCAATAGAAAAAATCATGAGAGCTCCAGCAACTACGCCCCATTGACCCTCAAAACCCAAATCTTTGCCCCAAATTGATAATAAACTGGGATCTAAATTACCGACCATATTGTTTGCATTAGTAAAACCTCCTAGCTCTTCAAGCATTGCAATAAATATCCATAAAACACCAAATAGCATTATTAAGCTTTGGAAAAAATCAGTGTATGCAACAGCTAGATAACCCCCCATAAATGTATAAAGGACAATAATAGAAACTGCGATAGCTAATGCTACTGGATAAGGCATACCAGTGACTAACGCCATTCCTTTGCCACCGGCGATAAACTGTGCAAGGACATAAAATCCAAGTAATGAAATTGTTAGCAATCCCGAATATATCCTTAATGAAGTTGAGGGGTATCTCTTTTCTAGATACTCAATAGCAGTAAGAGCCCCAAATAGTTGAGAAATTTTTCTCATCCTCCTTCCAATTATAGAAAAATTAAGAACTCCACCTCCGATATCTCCAGCAGCAAACCACAGTGCATAATAACCCTGCATATATCCAAGGCTTCCTGCTCCGAGAAACATAAAGCCACTCATCGATGTTGTTTGTAGAGTTAGTGCTGTTGTTGCCGGTCCTATTTGTCTTCCACCGAGAAGATAACCTTCTAAATCATCACTACCACCGCTTCTTAATGCCCAATATCCAATGGCGAGCACGATAATGTAATAGAGAACCAAGAAAATAATAACTGTTGTGTTCAAACTTGATCCTTTTCTTTATGTTTTTGTTTCCATGAACGTGACATATACAAAAATATCAATGTATAAATTATCCAGAATACTGGAAACCCAAAAACAAGAATGGATGTTTCAAATGGTAGCCCAAACATAGCAATCCTCAATAAAATTAGTATTCAAAACACATTTCATCAACTTCTTGTAAAATCTGATCGAGCGCGTCCAGAAAAAAGTCTGAATTTTCTTTAGAAAATATCATGGGCGGTCGGAGTTTTAATATATTATTGTATGGTCCGATAGTATTTGTTAAAACTCCTCTATCTTTAAGTCCCTGCACTACAACATTAGCAGCCTGAGTAGCGGGAATTTTTTCTTTATTCAAAATTAACTCTATAGCAAGAAAGAGTCCCGAACCTCTCACATCGCCGATAAGACAATATCTCTCAGATAATTTCTTTATTCCTTCTTTTAAATAATTACCAACGATCATTGCATTCTCTTGAAGTTTTTCTCCTTCAATAACATCCAAAACAGCTAACCCAGCAGCACATGAAACTGGATTTCCTCCAAAAGTATTAAAATAGCCTGTTTTCTGTGAAAACTTCTCTGCAAAATTTCTCTTCATCACTGTCGCTGCCAATGGATGTCCATTTCCCATCGGTTTACCCATAGTCACAATATCTGGTATTAGAGCATCTGCTTCAAATCCCCAAAAATTTTCACCAGTTCTGCCAAATCCAGGTTGAACTTCATCGGCGATAAATAAGCCTCCAGCTTTTTGTATGATCTCAGAAGCGAATTTAAGATATTGTGGTGGTGGTCCAACAACACCGCTACTCGAAACAATCGTATCAATGATGAATGCTGCTAATTTTATTCCTCTTTTATTTAATTCTTGTATCGCTTTATTTATGTGATCTGCATATTTTTTTGCAGCATTCAAATCTTGGTATGCACCACGATAAATATCAGGTGCTGGAACAGTAATCACATAATCTGATCTATCCTCTGGCTCGTTATCTTCTGTTGATATTTCAGCTACAGCATATGAATTTCCGTGATACGCCTCTTCAGTAACTACTAGCCCTGTTCCTCCTGTGTAAGTTCTTGCTACTCTTAGTGCGAGCTCATTTGCTTCCGTCCCGGTACAACTGAACATTGCAGTATTTAATTCATCAGGAAGTAATCCCAATAGACGGTCTGCATAATTCAAAACATTCTCATGCAAATAACGAGTATGCGTATTTAATAAACCAACCTGATTTCTTATTGCCTCTACAACTGATGGGTTGCAGTGGCCCACGTGTGCCACATTGTTGTACATATCAAGGTATGGTTTATCATTCTGGTCATAGAGCCAAACGCCATTTCCTTTTACAATGTTTATTGGCTCATCATAAAATAATCTATATGCTGGTCCCAGCAATTTCTCTCGCCTCTCAAGTAATTTTGAGAGTGAAGAATTATTTTTATTAATCATTTTTTCCAATTATAAATATTTTGGTTTATATCTAATTTTTTTGATCAACTTTTGCAAAAAAACCTGCAATTGTTCCACTAATTAGTAAAAATAGTCCCATTGAAAATAGGAATTCAGGGTAACTTCGAGTTACCGCACAATAGCAAGAAACAATAAAGTTTATAGCTTGAAATGAGTTTATATAGATACCATCACGCTTCATCATTTTTGGAAATTTGAAAGTTGAAACCATACAAATGGTTAATATCATCATAAAACATGAGATAAAAGTAGTGATTTGTTCAACATCTAACTGCTCCTGGTATCTAATTAATAAGATAATCGCTGTTGCTGAAAGGCCTCCTCCTGCACCAGTAATGGGAAGGCCAGTGAACCATCCTTTTATTGGTATATCGCTGGTAATATTGTATCTCGCTAATCTTAGCGCTCCGGCAAGAACAAACGCACTCACAGATATTGAAATAATCCAAAATTCATTCGAATATTTCTGAATATCAGCCACATAGATTACCGCATTCATCATAATTATCGCTGGAGCCACACCAAATGAAACGAGATCAGCCATTGAATCAAATTCAGCGCCAAATGGCGAAGTTGCATTAAGAAGTCTTGCGGCCAATCCATCCATAACATCCAGAATTCCGCACCAAACTATCATCCACGCAGCTTGTTCAATATTTCCATACTGACTGGTAATTATTGCTGAAAATCCAAGCAAAAGACTTGCGGCAGTAAAAATATTTGGAATACTATAACGAACGATTTTCTTCAATTTATTTTTCTCGCTGTTGTAAATAGAATCTGATCATATCATTTTTAAGCTTTACTTTGACTTAAGTCAATTCAGCTTAATTTCTCTGAGCTCTTCTTCATCGAGAACCTGAACTTCTTTACCATGAGGCCAGATGACTAATACACGAACACCATTTTCTGAATTGGATCGATGGACCACTAGATCTGGCTCTTTCACTATTCCAAGCATTCCTGGGGTCAGAATGTGCGACACTCCATTGACTATATGATCGAGTTCTCCTTCTAAAACATATAAAATTTCAAGCTGATGCATATGAGCAATATCTTGGTATCCAGGTGGAAAATATATTTCGGCAATTTCAACTCCCTTTTCACCAAAATTTGATTCTTCAATCAAGACTTTAATCCAACCAATTTCATTTATATCATCCCATTCAAGTATTCTTGTACCAGTAGATTGTTTTTGATAGTTATTATTACCACTAACATCCTGGTTTTGTTGAGAACATCCCAGCAGTGCTAAAAAGGTAATAAAAAATACAAGAATGAGTTTTATTTGGTATTTAATTCCCATGATCATCTCTCATAAACAACCGATCCGTTCACTATTGTCATGAGAATCTCTCCATCCAAAATATCAACTGGACTGTCTTCTGACAGAACAAAAGGATCAATATTCATTATTGTAATGTCTGCCCATCTTCCTTCATCGATTATACCTGTATAGTCCTCTGTAAAGTTTGCAAAAGCAGACCAAGATGTATACGCCCGAACCGCTTCATCAATATTTACTGCTTGCTCTTTATACCACCCACCCTCTGGTTGTGAGTTTTTATCTTGTCTTGTAATCGCCGAATGTAGCCCATAGAAAATATCATGATCTGAACCTGGGTTATCAGAATTGAATGTTAATCTTGTTTTATTCATCAACAAAGAACGCCAAGCATAAGCTCCTTTAATTCTCTCTGGACCTAATCTTTGTTCTGCCCATGTCTTATCTTCTACTGCATGTGGAGGTTCCATTGATGCAATTATATTAAGATCTGACAATCTTGGAATATCATCAGGGTGCATGACTTGAGCATGTTCTATTCTATTCCTATTTTTTCTTGCCGAGGGCGTGTCTTTATATACGTTTTCAATGATGTCGAGCACCTCTCTATTTCCAGCATCACCAATAGCATGCACCGCTACTTGGAAACCTTTCTTCATAGCTCTTGCCATTAAATCCTGATTGAATCCGTATCCTTCACCACTTATTCCTGTGTGACCTTCTCTATCATGATAATCATAAAGCAATCTCGCCCCTCTTGAGCCAAGCGCACCGTCGTAATAAGCTTTCACAGATCTTGTAACTAGCATACTATCTGAATCGGTGTCTGGGCCTTTCTCTATCCATTCTTCCATAAGGGGCTCATCCCTTAGAGAGAGCATCGCATAAACCCTTATTGGTAACGCTTTTTCTAATTCTAACTGCTCAAGAGCAGCCATCATCTCGGTATCCAGGCCCGCATCATGAACCGAAACAAAACCATCCTCAGCCATTTGATTTAATCCAGCAAGTGCTCTTCTCATAAGGCCCTGCTTTGAGGGTGTTGGAATGGCATTTCTTATAAGTGGAACAGCACGATTTAAAAAAAGGCCATTTGGTTCACCGTTTTCATTGAATCGAATTTCACCACCTACAGGAATTTCAGTATCCTTATCGATTCCAATAATATCGAGAGCTTTTTGATTAGCAAGTCCAGCAAAACTATGTAAACTCATGAGAAATACAGGATGATCAGGAATAAGCTCAGATAGTAAAGAGTTATCAGGATATCGGTTAGCCCATACTCCCTCATCCCAACCTCTTCCTACTATCCAGTCACCTTTCGGAGTGATTTTAGCTCTTTCCAAAACTCTCTCCAGCATATCATTTTCGGTTTCAACACCAATTAAATCAACTCTTTCAATTGCAGCGCCAACGCCAAAAACATGCGTATGTGAATCAACTAACCCAGGGATAACTACTGCGCCAGCAAGATCGATTAATCTAGTTTTTTCACTTTTCAGCTTAAGTGCATCATGAGTACTTCCAACAAAGCCGATCTTGTTACCATTTATAACTACTGCATCAGCATCTGGTGTCCAATCAGTCTCAACAGGGGCTTCATCTGATATTGTTCCGTCATTTCTTGGGGCTTCCCATCGCATCGTATAGACACGGCCATTTGTCAAAATGATATCTGCATCATTCTCTTCAATATTTTCTGAGCATGCGGACAAAATAGTTAATAACAAAAACAAACTTATCTTAATTAGCATTAATAAAACCTCTATGTGTAATCAAAGTTACTTCATATGATTATAACAGTTTAACCTAACTGTATTATCTATTAAAACCGATGTGGAACCTTCACTTAAGTTTTGAGATTGTGTAACCTCTATTAAGAATCAAAAATTATCAATATAACAATATGGATATCAATAGAAGAAGTTTTATCAAAAGCATCGGGATCTCTTCTCCTCTAATTGGAAGTGCGTTCGGATATAAAAAGCAATTGCAGATATTTTAAACTATGATCCTGGAAAAGCTTTTGGCTTCTCTGAAAATCATGTTCCAATGAACGCAGCAAATCTCTGTCCGATGCCAACAGCAATCAGTAGATCAATGGCAAGATTTAATGATGATTTGGATTTTGATATGAGTGGATCTAACAGATCCAGAATCGTATCAATCAAAGAAAATGCAAGAGAAGGTATTGCCAAACAACTCAATGTGAAAAATAACGAAATAGCCATCACAAGAAATACATCAGAGTCTAATAACATCATAGCTCAGGGTTTATCTCTCAAATCTGGTGATGAAATACTACTTTGGGATCAGAATCACCCTTCAAACGATGTATCTTGGGCAGTCAGGGCAGAACGAAGTAAATGCAAAGTCAGATATTTCAGTATTCCAACATCTATAAATGATATAGAAAATATAACAGATCTAATAAAAAAGCAGATCACAATAAAAACAAAAGTTATTTCATTCACACATATCTCAAATATAACTGGATTTAAATTACCTGCGCAAGAAATTTGCGAAGCCATCCGAGGACAAAATAAAAACATACATATCCACATTGATGGCGCCCAAACTTGGGGTTTAATGGATGTTGATTTGAATAAAATTGGTTGTGATAGCTTCAGTGGTAGCTCACATAAATGGTATATGGGGCCAAGAGAAATAGGTCTTCTTGTTGTCAAAGAACCACGTGTTGATAGTATTTGGCCCAATATTGTCAGTATTGGTTGGGGAAATTCTAAAGTTACTAGTGCAGACGGAGCAAAAAAATTTGAAGCATACGGGCAAAGAGATGATGCGTCTTTGGCTGCATTATCAGAGACAGTAAATTTCCATCAAGAAATAACACCAAGAAAAATAGAGCATGCTGCGACTGAAATTTCAGAATATATAAGATCAGCACTGATAGATATTAATGTTAAATTTGTATCCTCAAATAATCAACAATTCACGAGTAATGTAATTATTCTAGAGGTTTCCAGAAAAAATAGGGCCGAACTTTTAAGAAAAGTCTTTAATGAGGCGGGAATTATTTTAGCGGGAACGGGTGGTTTAAGACTATCTCCACATATCTATAATACGACCGATCATGCGGATAGAGCCGTGCGAGCGATTAATAATAATAGATATTTATTGGGATAGAATTTATTTTAATTCCATTTTATGCATCGCATCCGTTTCTGAGCCAATAAGTATTGCTAACCATTCTGTTTCTTTATCACTCTCAAGCCCCATTTTTAAAGCCATTGTTAGTGGGACCGACAAAATCATTCCTACTGGACCAAAAATCCAACCCCAAAAAAATAACCCAATAAAGACGACCAATGGCGACAACCCAACGCCGTATCCGAGTAATCTTGGCTCAATAAAACTTCCGAATACTAGATTGATAAAAAAGAATGCAATTGCAGTAGTTAATGCGTCCCCTACACTCAATTGGACTAATGCCATAAGCACAGCAGGAACAGCAGCAATGATTGATCCTATTGTAGGAACATAGTTTAGCAAAAAAGCGAACATACCCCAGAGCAAGGGAAAATCGAGCCCTATCCAAGAAGTAATTATTGCTACCGTGATGCCGGTCGCCATACTCACAAGCGTCTTGATTCCTAGATATCGACCCAGATTATCAATATAAGCTTTTTGTCTAACGAAAGAACTACTTTTTCTTTTAAATGCAGCCGATAATTTAATCTCAAAGCTTGATGCCTCAAGAAGTATAAAAATAATGGTGAACATTATTAGTAGCGTGTTCGTTAATGCATCTCGGAGTGCATTCAACAGCATTGCTGCAAGCCCCATTACCCAACTCGTATCAATCATTTCGCTCAAAGAGAAATCTGATTGAATGTAAGGTAAGAAGTTTGTAGAAGTCATCAAAAGTTGATCTATGATCAGATCGAGCCTCTCTTGATATGATGGCAAGGCATTTGTAAATTCAACTATAGAGGAGCCCACGATACTTCCGATCGATGAAAGTACTAACATAATAAAAATCACGATCAAGAAAGCTGCGAGTACACCCGGAACTTTTCTCTCTTGAAGCCAAAACATTGGTTTCAATGTTATTAATGCTATAAATATTGCTAGCAGAAAAGGTATCAATAATTGAGCAGCAGCCTGAAGCGAATATATTATAATGAACGAAGCTGTCAAACTCAGAAGTATTTTTGTGTTGTTACTTTCAATACGCATTTTTGTATTTTTGTTTTTTGGTGTGTCTCAAATCTACCCTTTTCATGGTTTCTTAACAAGCTTTGTCAGAAGAAAGTAACCTACTAATGATGCAAAAAAACATAAAAATATTATATATTGCGGCAGATATGAGGAACGATATAAATGATCTGTTATCCCTGTCACAGACCATAAATCTCCACTTCCTTTTCCAACTATAATCTGCCCACGCATTCCCATCTCCATATGTTGTGACATGTCACAGTGAACGAGATAATTTTGATCTTCGCTCGGAACAATAAAAGTTCCTGATTGGCTTTCTCCAGCTAGAGCTTCAATATGAAACATTCCTGCAGGATAGAGATATTTTGGTAACCCATGAATCATCCACATATGACGAACCTCATCTTCATTAATGAATGTTACTTCAACTCTACTGCAAGGCTCGAAACTCCATTCATAATCACTCATTCCATATATAGTCCCAGGTATATTTTTAGCATAAGTCTTATTCGCCCTTACTGTTATTTTTTCTTCATTTGATATTTTTTCACATCCGTTTGGAAGATTTTCAAAATTTTCATTCATTACAAAGCCACCTTTGCTGGCCATGTGATGGTGATGTGAATGCATCTGACTCTCAGCTGCAATAGAAAAGCTCAATACGATTAAAAATATAGGCAGTCTGATTAATCTCATGATGTTTGTTTCCAAAACACTACTCTTGTTATTCCAAATAAAAATATGCCGAAGAAGAAAGCCAACAAAATTAAACGTAGTATCAATAAATTATCCTTACTAGGTTCTGAAAAAATTGATGGTGCAATACTCTCCCATATCGGAATATTTTTATTGTAATAATCTGCACTAAAATACTGATCATAATTCATGCCATTTGTGAGTGGCCAACCATTTTCACCTAAATAGTCCTTGTAGACTATTGCGCTTATATTTCCTCCTGGTCCAATTCCATCATTTGTAACTCCCTGATTTTGATGATCATGATACAACCAAACACCAGGACCGTATGAGTGCTTTCCATCGTTTATGAAGCTTAGTTCAATATCATATCTTTGAGAAGTCGGTATCCAAATCACATCTTGGGGAGAATTTTCAGAACTTTTCAATGGCACTCCACCTCTTTCTATAGCTTCAAATTTATGTCCATGAGTATGCAATGCCAATCCTTTACTGCCTCCATTCACTACCCTTAATTTTACTTTTTTTCCCATTTCAGCAGCTATCAATGATTCTCTAAATGTGTAAGGAAAAGATCTGCCATTGAGAGTGAAATAATCTACATTTGCGTCTGTAATATCATAATCGCGATGCATGGATTTTGTAATTAATCTGGGATCGTTTGTCTTTTGAATATTTTCACTGAGATCCTTATCAATATCCATATAATGCAAATCATATTCATCATCGTAATTGTCTCTCGAAGATTTTGAAGGTACTCTCACATGCCCAGCTCCTATATTCATAGTCTGAAGTAAATTGTTGGGTTTATTTTCCTCAATTATAAATAGCCCTTGAAGTCCCATTTGAACATGGACATGAGGTTGGACATGACAATGATAAAACATAGTACCTGACTGTCTCGGTGTAAGATTATAGGTTCGAGACTCTCCTGGTAGTATTGGTTTTTCACTAGTCAAAGGAACCCCATCATTACCTTCTCCATTATCATCGACAAAACCATGATCTGCACCATGCAAGTGTAATGTGTGTGGCATATAATGTGTATTTTGTAGTGTAATTTTGACTTCATCACCCTCCTCAACTCTTAATGCTGGGGATGGGATTTTCAGCGAAGACCTAGCTACCTGTGTCTCGAAATTTTCAACTGACATACCAGCTAGTTTTGGAGCAAAAACCCAGAGACCAGGACTTATACCAGGAGCAATATCATATGTTGTTACTGGTTTATTAGATATAGGTGAACTTCCATTCAATTCTGCAATTTCCAGCTTTATATGTATTTCGTCCGGATCTCCATCTCCGTCAAGATCCCGACCCTTCTCTATAGCATCAGCTGAGAGTCCACTCCTAGAGAGTGTGGTGTTGCTAATATTATTCGTTCCCAATACAGAAGCTGCAATTAAATAAGGATTATCTGCGACGCATGTCGGGGCTTCTAAAATCTCAATTCCATCAATTATATGATTGTTCCGCCACCCAGAAACATCCTCTGGACAATTGGGTTCGGAGACCCTCATAACTGAAGATCTTGATTGAGGAAGCGGACTGTAATCACTTGCTCCGAACCACGAGGTCAATTGTACTTTCAGTGCCAAAGGATACCACTGAGGAGGAAATGAGGCGATCATCCCTATTATTGCTATTATTAGAATAGTCTTTCTTTTAATCATAGGTGTTCATTAATTTAGGGTAACTTAATAACTTTATAAGTATGGACTATTCAGCAATTTTCAATGTGATAGCACCGACTCCATTCTTTTGAATATGAATAAAAATGTATTACTTTACTCTCATCATAAAAAAAACATATGAACCAAATATTAAAATCAAAATACTGAAAGAAATAATTGACCAAGGAATATTTGCTGAACCGACAGCAAAAGGAAAAACGGATGAATACATAGTAGGCTTAGTGGGATGCCCGGCTGTCACTATACCAACATAATTACCAGGCTCATCAAACTTATGTTTTACCATGTATGATGCATTTTCCTTTATAACAGGTTGTTGATAAAAAACCGTATGATCGTCAATTTTTTTGATCTTCTCAATATCTTCTATCTGAACGTATTCACCTTTATTTGTAACATTTCTTATGATGCGAAAATCCACTGCCACTTCGCTTAAACTCTTATGCAGATAATCAAGAACAAAGATGGTTTCAGTTACCTCATCTAAATCTTCACAAAACTGCTTGTCTCCCGACGTTTCAGGTTGATATGCGGTGAAATGAGCAGTGTAAAATCCGATTGTAATGATACAACTATCTTCTGATAGAAGAACCCCACCTCCAGCATGACAATAATTGGATAAACCCATCATTATCAAAATTAACTTATAAGTAAAATTCCTCATATTTCGTCATTTTAATAAAATACACAAGAGAGATAAATTTAATGTATTTTATTACTTAATTTAAATTTATGAATTGGCTTGAACAGATTCTTTACTCTGATCTGCATTAACTATTGTAAATCCAGTATATCCATAAATCATCGATACCAATGGATTGATGAGATTGAAAAATGCAAAAGGAAGATAGGCAAATGTTGGAACGCCAAGTGTCACTGCCATATACGCACCACAGGTATTCCATGGCACTAAAGGTGATGTCAGTGTCCCAGAATCCTCTATCACTCGAGAGAGGTTTTTTGGATCCAGATTACGATTAGCAAATTCAGCTTTGAACATCTTTCCTGCTAATACGATAGAAATATATTGATCAGCACATACAATATTTATACTCACACAACTTAATATAACTCTCGATATCAATGAACCGGTTGACTTCGCAGCTTTCAGCATTGATGTAATAATTCTTCTTAACATTCCTGCATGCTCAAGAACGGCCCCAAAAGACATAGCGCTAATGACCAACCACATCGTCACCAGCATTGACTCCATACCTCCTCTTGATAAAAGACTGTCTATTTCTTGAACACCAGTAGAAGAACTATAACCAGAAGCGAGTGCGACCCAAATCCCTTTAATCATTGCTAAAGGGGGTGATAAATCATCAGAGTCAGAAAACTCAATTACAACATCAGGTTGAATTAAGAAGGCAATCAAGCCACCAAGAAGCGCGCCAGAAAGTATGGTTGGTAATGCAGGTATTTTTTTTATTGCCATATAAAAGACAACGATCAAGGGGATTAGGGCAACAGGTGTAATATTAAAGGAGTTATTTAAGGTTTCAGTGAATAACTCAATTGTTGCATCCTCAACTTCCGAAGACACACCCAGACCTAGCATCATAAATAATATTAAAGCAATGATAAATGAAGGTGTGGTTGTCCAAACCATATGCTTTATATGCTCGAATAATTCCGAACCTGTCACAGCAGGAGCTAGATTTGTTGTATCGGAAAGTGGTGACATCTTATCGCCGAAATAAGCACCTGATATAATTGCACCAGCAGCTATCTCCGGAGACAAATTAAGACCAATTGAAACAGCTATCAGGGCCACACCCAGAGTTCCTGCAACTGTCCATGAACTTCCGGTGGCGAGGGCAGCAACTGCAGAAATAACGCAAGCAGCTGGATAAAATATCTTTGGATTAAGTATTTCTAATCCATAATAAATTAAGGTAGGGACTGTACCTGATAACAACCATGTACCAATGAGAGCTCCGACGCACAAAAAGATTAGAAGTGCCCCCATCGCTGTACTTATACTTTTAACGATAGCATCTAAAATATCTTTCCAGAGATGCCCATTCTTGATTGCGACAATTGAAGCTATTCCAGCAGCAATAATCAGTGCAATTTGGTTCGGTCCATAGGATGAATCCGATCCGAACAAATAAACCGATACAGTTAACATCAATACCAAAGATAGTAATGGTATTAATGAATCAATTATGGATGCATCTCGAGCTTCACTCATCATTCAATCCAATAAATAGAACTTTCTTGAGTATCTAGTGCGTATGAGGAGTTAATTTTAAAAGTCGACCTTTTGAAGTATCTTGTCTTCGCGGATAATCTTCTAAAAGCCATAGAGCTCCGTCCGGTCCCTCTTCAACAGATCTAATTCTTCTGCCCATGTCAAATCTTTCTGCTTCTTTAGCAGAATTACCATCAAACTCAACTCTTATTAATGACTGCGATGAAAGACCTGATACAAAGCCACTCCCACTCCAATCACTGAACATATTACCTTTGTAGATAACGAAAGAACTTGGAGAAATTACTGGGACAGAATATCCATCTCCCCACCACTCTTTTGGCTCTTCAAATTCGGGTCGTGTGTCATGATTCGGTATGTTGCTTCCATTATAATGAATGCCATTTGACACTGTAGGATATCCATAATCTTCACCTTTAAGCACTAAATTGAGCTCATCACCGCCTCTTGGTCCCATTTCTATATTCCACAACTTTCCCTCTGCATCAAAATCTATGCCGAGAGGATTTCGATGACCAAGTGACCATACCTCTGCAGCAACACCACCATCATCAAAGAAGGGATTATCCATTGGTATAGAACCGTCATCATTCAATCGGATAATTTTACCCATGTTGGATGTCATATCTTGAGCAGGATCGAACTTCTGGCGATCTCCAGAGGAAATAAATAAGTAACCATCCTCAGAAAATGCCATTCGGTGGGCGTAATGACCTCTACCTGTAACTTTTGGAATCTGCCTCCAGATATATTCCAAATTTGTAAGAGCACCTCCTTCATCAGACAAATTTAGTGTAGCTTTGACAACAGCTGCACCCCTTGTGTCATTTTCTCCCTCTTCAGCAAAACTGATATAAACAATTTTATTTTCATTAAAATCTGGATGAATGACTACATCACCGAGTCCACCTTGTCCTCCGTATGCAACTTCTGGCACTCCTGAAATTTCAGCTAGTGTTTCTCCAGCTTGGTTCATCATAAACATTTTTCCTGGTTTCTCTGTTACCAAAAAATTACC